>Ga0156012_1162_pt4 | contig 31218 bp, 32 predicted proteins | sample RifCSPlowO2_02_FD_107666 | JGI IMG/M metagenome (GOLD analysis project Ga0156012, IMG submission 107666) | Gammaproteobacteria bacterium RIFCSPLOWO2_02_FULL_61_13
GCCGTCGTAGATCAACGGCGACCACTGGTTCGTCTCGCCGCCGATGAAGCCGTAGAACTTGTCGAAGCCCTGGCGCGTCGGCCAATTGTTGAATGGGCCTGAAGTGCTGACCTCCCAAGGCGCCGTCTCGTGCCACTTGCCGAATGCGGCCGTATTGTAGCCGTTCAGGCGCAGCATTTCGGCGAGCGGCGCGACGCTGTTGGGAACGCGGGCCTGGTTGCCCGGGAAGGCGGTCGCGATCTCCGTCACCGAGCCCCCGTTGGCGTTATGGTGGTTGCGGCCGTACTTGAGCGCAATGCGCGTCGGACTACACAGCGCAGTGGTGTGGAACTGGTTATAACGCAAACCGTCCGCAGCGAGCCGGTCGAGCGTCGGCATCGCGACACCACCGCCAAAGGTACTCGGCTGGCCGAAGCCCATGTCGTCGATCAGCACGATTACTACATTGGGCGCGCCCTCGGGCGCCTTCACCTCGAAGCGTGGCGGCGCCTTCGCGTTGCGCGCATCCAGTTCCGTAATCGGCGGGTAGACAGGCTCTGCGATCGGCAGAACCGTGCGGTCAAGGGCTTCAGCCGCCTGTGAGGCCGGTAATGTTGACAGGCCCGATGCCAGCAGCCATGCGCGTATGAGCCACGCGGTGCGTGATGTCATAATGAGTTCCTCTTCGAGAAATGTCCGGTATTGCGTCGCTCTTCGTATTACTGCGATTTGCCGTGTTCAGCATCGAGCCGCGCGCGAAAGCGCTGAGCATAATAGGTCAACGCGGCATCCAGACTCGCCCACGATGTCTTCTTGCCCGCCGTTGCCTGCTGTTGGTCCACGATGGCGCCGAGCCGCTCGCCGGTCGACGAATCCACCAGTTCTGCCTCGATGATGGCGTCATTGAGGATCACATTGGCGCCGGCGATGTCCTTGAGCGTATAGAGCGCAAATCCTGCCGGCGTGAAGTTCAGGACGGTGCGGCCCTTTTTCCGGGTCTTCACCTCTGCGATGGCCAGGCGCAGTCCGAGTACATCCGCTCCGCCACTTTCCACGACCGGGTAATCCGGCTCCAGGTGTTTCACCAGGGCGGCCCGGAAGCTGTCGGCGATCAGCTTCAAATCGTCGGGCGAGATGCCCTGGTATTCGTTGGCGTCGCTGTACCAGATTTCCACCGGTGCAATGGCAATCTTGCTGTATTTGGCCAAATCAACTCCCGGCTTGCGATAAATCATCGAGCCAGGGCGATCAGCATCCGGCTGAAGGCCTGAATAATCCTCAAGAAAACCGGACCGGCCGGCTTCGGCCAGCGCGAAGGGGGTGTAAGTGAGGGTCAGAAGGGACAGAAACGCGATAAGGGGAAACGATTTCATGGTTCATAACTCCTGGCTGATATTTGGGACAGTTAGGCTTTTGCGAGAAGTGCGAGCAACTGACTTATGGCGCCGTTGGCGCCAATATTCAGGATGGCCCGCACGGAAGTCTGGGATTCCCATGGCGGATACGATTAATTTCGAAGTTTATAGCGCCGTGCTGGTCAACTTATTGATCTGAATCGGGTAGCATAGTCTAGGCTTAAACGATCCCGGTGCAAACTGGATTGAGATGAAGAGAATGGCTTAGCATGCGACCGGCAACGCAAATTCTGGCCGTTGGTCTGAAACCGACAAGGATTTGAATCATGTTCCTGAATTATGTGGCCTTGGTATTCATGGTTTTCGGTGCTTTGGTGTGTTTCTATCTGATCATCGCGATCCATGACATCCCCTATGAGATCGCAGTGAAACGCAATCATCCGCACCAGGACGCCATCCATGTGGCGGGCTGGGTGAGCCTGATGACGCTCCATGCCATCTGGCCGTTTCTGTGGATCTGGGCAACCATCTACCGGCCCGATCGCGGCTATGGGTTTTCATCCGGGGGCGCTAATACACCGGAATTAACCGCAAAATTGGCAGCGCTGGAAACAAGGCTTGCCGCCCTGGAAGGGAATGCCGCGCAAGGCCCGTCCGCGGCACAGGGGGCATGACATGGAAGCGTTGATGCTGATGACTTACACCGGCTTTTGCTGGGCGGTGTTCAAGATATTCAAGATCCCACTGAACAAATGGTCCGTGCCGACCGCAATACTCGGCGGTTTCGTGCTCATCGCGCTGGTTTTGCTGGTGATGAATTACAACCATCCGTACACCACGCTGGCGCGGGAGTATTTTGTCACGACGCCCATTGTCCCCAATGTTGAAGGCCAGGTCATCGAGGTGCCGGTGATGGCGAATACGCCACTGAAGGCAGGTGACGTGCTGTTCCGGATTGACCCGAGACCGTACCAGTACGAAGTGGATCGGCTTGAGGCCGCGCTGGCGGATGCCAATGCAGGCGCGGCGCAACTGGAACAGCAGTTGCGCGGAGCGGAAGCCGGAACAGGCCAGAGCCGGGAAGCTCAGGATCAGGCACGGGCTTTGGTGGCCCAGATTGCTGCCCAATTGGAACTGGCGCGCACCCAGGAAGCACGTTACCGGGAACTCGTGGCCAAGGGGCTCGTTGCCCAGGTTGAATATGACCGCATGAAGCGGCAACTGGAGAGCACGGAGGCGCAGATGCAGCAGGCGCAGGCCGCGGTAAGGCAATCTTCCGAACAGTCGCTTCAGGCACAGGCGCAGGAGCAGCAGGCGCGGCTTGGCTTCGAAGCGGAAAGTGGCGGCATGAATCCGCAGGTGCGTCAGATCGTTGCGCAACTGGCGCAGGCGCGCTGGAATCTGGAACAGACTACGGTGCGCGCGCCGACGGACGGCATGGTCACGCAACTCCTGGTGCGGCCGGGATTCCGCGCGGTGACCCTGCCGTTGCGGCCGGTGATGACCTTTATCCACAGCGAATCCGGAGACCAAGTGCTGGTGGGCGCATTCTGGCAGAACTCGCTGCAACGAATTCAGCCAGGCGATGAGGTCGAAGTGATCTACAAGGCCGTTCCCGGACAGGTATTCAAAGGCAAGGTCGACCGCATCCTGCCGGTACTGGCTCAGGGCCAGGCGCAGACTGGCGGCGCATTGCAGTCGGTGGAGTCCGTGCCCATGCCGGGCCGCGTGCCGGTCGTCATCAAGCTTGAGGATGACACCTCTCCCTACCATCTACCCGCGGGTGTGGTCGGAGCGGCCGCCATATACACCAAACATTGGCACCATGTGGCGATCATGCGCAAGATCCTGTTGCGCATGGTCAGTTGGCAGAACTACATCTTCGGCGAACTGCATTAGCTAAACCTGGATCGAATCCTTAATACGTCATGCCGGCGCAGGCCGGCATCCATTGACTGATTGGATTCGAGGGATCCCGGCCTGCGCCGGAATGACAGTTCGACACAGGAACCGATTTATCCAGACCTTCCTCACATGAGAATCCTGGCAATGGGGTTTCTGTACCTGCTGGTGACTGGATTCACCGCGTGGGCTTCGGCCGCCCTTTATTTTTCCTATGCGACTAATACCCTGTTGGCCGGCACTCTGGCAAGCGGTGCCGGGCTGGCAGGCCTTACCCTGCTGGTCGGCCTTACGATCCCCCGTTGGCGCCGCCGGGCACTGGCCGGATTTGTGTGCCTGTGCGCCAGTGTGCTGTTCTGGTGGAGCGGCATTGAGCCGTCCAATGATCGCCACTGGAAACCTGAAGTCGCGGTTGCGCCATACGCGACCATTGACGGGGATCTGGTTACTCTTCACAACATCCGCAACTTTGACTATCGCGGTGAAACAGATTTTTCCGAGGCGTACTACGATAAGACCTTTGATTTGCGGGAACTGAATGCCGTCGACGTCATAGCTTCGTATTGGGCGGGGCCGGACATTGCCCACATATTCCTGAGCTTTGATTTTGGGGCAGACGACCATCTCGCGATTTCCATCGAGCGGCGGGATGAGATCGGAGAGGGCTACTCCACGGTCAAGGGGCTATTCCGCCAGTTCGAACTTTTCTATGTGGTCGCCGATGAACGCGACGTAATCCGGTTACGGACCAACTACCGGGCGGACCCGCCCGAGGATGTTTATCTTTATCGGGTCGCCGGGCCGATTGAAAATGGACGGCGCCTGTTCCTGGAGTACATCCGCGAAATCAATTCCCTGCGTGTCCAGCCGGAGTTCTACAATACAATTCTGACCAACTGCACGAGCAATATCTGGCTGCATAGCAGGGTCAATCCAGGGCATCTGCATTACTCGTGGAAACTGCTGCTGAGCGGGCACGTTCCGGAGTATCTGTATGAGCAGGGACGCCTGGATTCCAGCTTGTCTTTCCCGGAGTTGCTGGATCGCAGCAGGATTAATGATCGCGCGCAGAACGCCGGGGCGGAAGCGGATTTCTCGCGCCGCATCCGGGAAGGTCTGCCCGGAATACCGAATTAGCGAACGCACATGCACTACATTAAATCCCGGCACGGGACATCTGAGGAGCATTCCATGAAGTCTTTAAACCGTTCCTGCGGCGTGCTTGCCGCCCTTGGCCTGTCCCTGCTGTGGATTGCGATTCCGGCGCAGGCGGCGCCGTGTGATCGCCTTGCGGCTAAAGATCCGGGCCGGCCAAAGGTTGGCCTCGTGCTCGGCGGTGGCGGCGCGCGCGGGGCGGCCCATGTGGGCGTGCTCAAGGTCCTGGAACGTATGCAAATTCCCATCGACTGCATCGCAGGCAACAGCATGGGCGCCATTGTCGGCGGGCTGTATGCATCCGGCCTGAGTCCGGAGGAAATTGAACGTGAAATGGTGGGCATGGATTGGGACGATGTGCTGGACGACAAGCCCCCGCGGCCCGAGCAACAGTTCCGGCGCAAGCGCGACGACGACAATTACCTCGTCAAGAAATATGTCGGCTATGAGAAAGGGAAGCTGGAACTGCCATTGGGATATATCCAGGGACAAAAATTCGACTTGGAATTGGCGCGCCTGACCCAGCATGTCGCGGGCGTGCCGACCTTTGATGAGTTGCCGATCCCGTTTCGGGCCGTGGCAACGGACATTGAAACCGGTGAGGCACTGATACTCGACTCCGGCAACCTGGCGCGCTCAATTCGAGCGAGCATGGCAGTTCCCGGCGCCTTTGACGCGGTGGAAATCGAAGGCAGGTTGCTGGTGGATGGGCTGGTCTCGAATAATGTGCCCATTGACGTGGCCCGCGCCATGGGCGCGGATATCGTCATTGTGGTGGATGTGGGCACGCCGATGATGAAGCGCGAAGAGATCAATTCAGTCCTGAAGGTGATTGGGCAGATATCGAATATTCTCAGCGCCCGCAATGTGGAAGAACAACTCCGGACCCTCGGCAAGACGGATGTGTACATCAAGCCAGACCTTGGCGACATTACCACGTCCGATTTCAAGCGTGCTGCCGATGCTATCGCCATTGGTGAGAAGGCGGCCACAGCTTCGCAGGGTCAGCTCGCCGGATTGCTCGCGGACCTGGGCGGAAAAGCCACGGACAGTGTGACTGCCCGTCGTGCGCCTTCACGAACCCCGCCGGAGATCGCGTTTGTCCGCGTCAATGCCGAGACCACCATCGGCGAAAATGTCCTGCTGCATCCTTTCCAGCCGCTGATTGGCAAACCCCTGGATGACGGGGAACTGAAACAGGCCATCGAGGAACTGTACGGATGGAACATTTTCGAGAGCGTCCGTTACGAGTTGGTGCAGGAAGGCGGCAAACGGGGGTTGCTGGTGCACGTGAAGGAGAAAAGCTGGGGGCCGAACTACATACAATTGGGAGTAGCCCTTGCTTCCGACCTGAATGGGGACAGCAGTTGGGATATCGGCGCGAGTATGCTGAAGACCGCGCTGAACCGCTACGCGGGGGAGGCGCGGTTCGCAGCCCAGGTGGGTGAATCACCGCTGGCATTTGCGGAGTTCTACCAGCCACTGGGTGCGGCGCTGCGTTTCTTCATCAGCCCGCAGGTCTTCTACAACGCGCAAAGCATCAGCCGCTTTGAGGGTGACGATGAGGTGGAGGAGTTCCGCGTGCACCGTTATGGCGGCGCGCTGTCAGTGGGACGCACATTGGGGCACTGGGGCGAGGTCCGCGTCGGGCTGCGGCGCTATGCCGGCGAAGCGGATCTTCGCATTGGCGATCCGGCGGTAGCGGATGAGGATTTTGACAGCGCCGAGGCCTATGCCCGCCTGACCTACGATACGGTGGACAACCGCAACTTCCCGCACTCCGGCGCAATTGGCACGATCGATTGGATTGAATCATTGAAAGATTTGGGTGCGGATGACAATTTCTCGCAATTACTGGTGAACGCCGGCGGGGCCAGGAGTTGGGGTAAAACCAGTGTGTTCGGCGCTGTCCAGTTTGAGTACACCGCGGACGAGGTGGCACCGATTCAGAATCGCTTTCGCATCGGCGGGTTTACCCGGCTTTCCGGGTTCGTCCAGCAGCAGCTCAGCGGTCAGCAGGTTCTGCTGCTGCGTGGTGGTTTCTACCGGCGCATCGGCAACATCGAGTGGTTGCCCGCATACGTCGGCATGTCGATGGAGTACGGCAACGTGTATGAGGAACGGGACGATATCAGCCTGGCCACTGACAATGCGTTGCTGGCCGCCAGCATTTTCCTCGGCGTTGACACGGTGGTCGGCCCCGTATATCTCGGATATGGCCACGCCGAACAGGGTCACGACAGTGTTTATCTGTTCCTCGGCCGACTGTTCTAGCCGGGACCGGAACCGGGGCTCATAATTCCGTTTCACCCTGTGCCGGTTACGGCACGGGGATTCCTTTTTTTATTTGTCCGGGATCAAAACATGGAACCAGTTCGCAACAAGGACCATCCCCGCATCGGCATTATTGGCGGCGGCCAGCTGGCGAAGATGACGGCTCTGGCCGGACTACAACTGGGTTGCGATGTCATCGTGCTTGAACGTAGCAGCGCCAGTCCGGCGGCAACCCTGGCACTGCATTCTATCGTCGGCGACTGGAACGATCCGGAAGTCCTGTTGCAACTGGCCGCGCAGTCGGATGTCATCACCCTGGAAAACGAATTCGTGGATGCGGGCGCATTGCGCGTACTGGAGGCGTCCGGCGCCCGATTGTTGCCGACCGCGCACAGCATTGCCCTGACGCAGGACAAGTTTGTGCAAAAGAGCACCCTGGCAGAGGCGGGATTGCCGGTTTCCGCATTTCGCATGGTGGCGTCCACCCAGGACATACATGATGCCGGCCGCGAGTATGGCTGGCCGGTGGTGCTGAAAACGCGCCGCAATGGCTACGACGGCAAGGGAAACTTCACCGTGCGTTCCGCTGCTGATGCTGCAACCGGATGGGAAAATCTCGGTGCGGGGAAGGCGGAGTTGTTCGTGGAGGCATTCTGCTCATTTGATAGGGAATTGGCGGCGATTATCACGCGGGCCCGCGACGGAAGTTCGGCTGCCTACCCCGTCGTGGAATCCGTGCAGCGTGACCATATCTGCCATGTCATCAAGGCGCCGGCCTCGTTGCCGGCTGACGTCGGTGCCCGGGCCGCCGAGCTGGCGCGTCGTGCGGTGGCCGCGGTCGGTGGGCTGGGCAGTTTCGGCGTGGAAATGTTTTTAATGGTGGATGGCAGTGTCCTCATCAACGAACTGGCGCCGCGCGTGCATAATTCCGGGCATTACACCATCGAGGCCTGTGAATGCTCCCAGTTCGAGAATCATGTGCGCGCCGTGCTTGGCTGGCCGCTGGGATCGACGCGCATGATTGTACCGGCTGCGGTCATGGTGAACCTGCTGGGTGTCGACAAAGGCTCAGGCTGGCCGGCAGGATTGAATGGGGCTCTGGAAATGCCCGGGGTGCACGTGCATATTTACGGCAAGGCGCATGCCGGGCGGGGGCGCAAGATGGGCCACGTTTGCGCGCTGGGTACCGATCCCACGCAGGTTTTGTCGCGCGCGAATTCGGCAGCGGAAATGATTTCATTTGGAGGCCAGCCATGAAAAAGCGGACGCCACTGGTGGGAATAATCATGGGTAGCGATTCGGATTGGCCCACTCTGGAGGCCGCGTTCCAGGTGTGCGCGGAGTTTGGCGTGCCTTGTGAAGTGCGCGTTGTTTCCGCCCATCGAACGCCGGAGGACATGGCGCGCTACGCCAAGTCAGCGGTAAAGCGTGGATTGCAGGTCATCATCGCCGGTGCTGGCGGTGCCGCGCACCTGCCGGGGATGGTCGCCAGTCACACACCGTTGCCGGTCATCGGCGTGCCGGTGGAAAGTAAAAGTCTCAAAGGGCTGGATTCGCTGCTCTCCGTGGTGCAAATGCCGGGTGGCGTGCCGGTGGCAACCGTGGCAGTGGGTGGGGGGCGCAATGCCGGCTTGCTGGCCGTGCAAATACTTGGCACGAGCCGGCCGGAATTGTTGCGCAGGATGGTGCGTTACAAGGCCGCGTTGGCGCGGGAGTCCCGGCGCAAGGACAAGAAGCTACGGGTGGCGCACTCCCGCAAAGTTACCGGCGCGTAACGCCGCGATCTGCGGTATACGGTTAGCACAGGTTGATGCAAAACGTCATGAGCAGGCCCGGCTGCGCGAAGACGCGGAGCGAGTCCCGAGACATATCAGATAGATAGGCGAGGGACGAGCGAGCACGCGACAAAGCAGACGGGCCGCGCAGTAGTTTTGCGTCAACCTGTCAGCGCACCAGGGACAGCACCGACTTAAACTGCGGGTGGCGGGCGTCACCCACCCACTCATATAAAACCGCCTCTGCATCGGTAATGATGGTCCCGCCATCGCGCAATCGGGCCAGGGCGATTTCATAACTCTCCCGTTGCCGCGAACACACGCCGTCTGACACGAGAAATGTCTCATACCCGGCGCGCACGAGATCCAGTGTGGTCTGCAGCACGCAGATATGTGCCTCCATGCCGCAGAGCACTACCTGCCTTTTGCCGCTGGCGGCGAGATCCGCCATGAATTTTTCCACGCCCGCCAGCGAAAAGCAGGTCTTCTGGTAGCGCCGCGAACCTTCCGGGAGGAGTTTGACGACGTCCGGTTCCAGTTCCCCCAATCCTTCCGGGTATTGCTCGCTGGCAAACACGGGCACACCCAGCGTTTTGGCACCGCGCAGCAGCAACCCGGTATTGCGTTGCAGCCGTGCCAGCACCTTCATTGGCATGGCCGCAGTCAACCTGGTCTGGATGTCCATGACGACCAGCACCGAGTCGGCCAGCGAAACCATCGCATATGCGGTCATGTCAAAACCCGGGGCCTGTCACTCAGTAGGCGAGCCACTGATTAAGCCGGGCCAGGTCTTCGGGTGACAGCGTCCCCGCGGCCTGTTTCAGCAGCAGGGAATTCTGAATGTATTCATATTTCGCCCGGGCATAGTCGCGCCTGGATTGGGACAAAACCCGCTCCGCGGCAATTACGTCGACAGCAGTTCTGGTGCCCACCTCGAACCCGGCCTCCGTCGCGCGCAGCGCGGTCTCGCTCGAAATCAATGCCTGTTTGAAGGCATGGATCTGGCTGATGCCCGAAATAACGCCCAGGTAGGATTCCCGGGTCTGGCGCTGTGCCAAACGGCGCGATGTTTCCAGGCGCTCCAGGCTCTCGTCCAGGCGCGCATGGGCCTCGCGGGCGCGTGAACTGACAAACCCGCCCGAGAACAAGGGGACGTTCAATTCCAGGCCCACGACGTCGGAATGTATCTTCGTGGCCCCGAAGCGTCCGCCGGTCTTGTCATAACCGTAACGTGCGACCGCGTCCAGCGTTGGCAGGTGACCGGAGTTCTGCACCTTGATTTCCTGGCGGGCGGTGTTAACAGCTTCTGTTGCTGCCGTAATCTGCAGGTTTTGCGCCAAGGCAGTCTCGGTCCACTGGTCAAGATCCGCGGGTTCCGGTTCAACAAACGGCATGTCTTCCGACAGGGCGCCCTGGGATTCGAGATACACACCAATGATTTCGCGCAGCGCCTCACGCGCGTTGTCAATGCCATTGGCCGCGGCTATCCGTTGCGCCACTGCGCGATCATAGCCAGCCTGGGCTTCCTGGACGTCGGTGATCGCGGTCAAACCCACATCAAACCGCTGCTTGGCCTGATCCAGTTGCCGGGCCAGGGACTTTTCCTCGGCCTCGGCAAAGGCCAGGTTGTCCTGGTTGGCAAGAACAAAATAATAGCGCTGGGAGAGACGGACCATAAGGTCCTGTTCGGCCGCGGCATACTCGGCCTCAGCCTGCCGTATGCGGCTGTTCGCCTGCAGCAGACGGACAAAACGGTCGAACCGGAACAGCGGCTGGGAAAGATTGAGTGAATAACCGTGACTATTGAATTTTACCCCGCCCCCTTCACCCACCGGGATGAATGCGGAACTGATGTCCTGATCGTTGTAATAGGAGTTACCGGTGGCTTGCACTGCAGGCAGCAGTTGGGCAATGGCCTGTGGTCTTTGCTCCAGCACCGCGCGATTGGCAGCCGCCACCCGGCGATATTCCGGATCGGATTCGAGGGCGAGATTGAAGGCCTCGACCAGATCGGTGGCGTGAACCGGGCCGGTCAATAAAAGGACGCTGTAAAATGTAACCAGAAATAGTAGCGGCGTTCGGGTAGTTGAATTATTCATGTTTGTTCCTAAGTATTAAATGGAGTCGGGTTCTATTTTTATTCAGTACTTTGGCATTTCCGGGTCGACCACCCGTGACCAGGCGTCGACGCCCCCTTCCAAATTCATGATGTTGCTGTAGCCGAGACTGTCCAGGTACGCAGCCACCTGCTGGCTGCGCGCGCCATGGTGGCAGATAACAACTATGGGATCCTCCTTGCCCAGAGCATCCAGTCGTCCCATGAGTTCCGCCATGGGGATGTTCTCGGAACCGGCGATCCGACACAAGTCGAACTCCCATGGGTCGCGCACATCCACCAGCCGGGGGGCTGGCCCGCTGTTCAGCACCTGTTCCAGAACTCTCGGACTGACAATCTGCACGTTGCCGCCCGGATCAGAATCGAAATGCTGACGGGGCGGGCAGGCCCAATAACGGCGGCAAGTCAGTTTCGAACAGGGATTCGCGACAGATGCCGCCGCCGGAGGTCCGGGTTATCAACAAAGCTTCCATGGCCGGTGATTGACCGACGACGACAAAAAGGCGGCCACCTGTCGCCAGTTGCTCCGCATACACATTTGGCAGGACCGGTACCGAGCCGGTAATGACCATAACATCATAGGGGCCTGCCTGCGGCCATCCCAAGGCCGCGTCGCCGGTATAGAGATGCACATTCCCGATGCCGTGGCGGTTCAATTTCGGCGCCGCGGAGACTGTGAACTCGGGAAAGATATCCACGCTGTGGACTTCCCCGGCGCAACATCCGAGTAACGCGGTTAAAAAACCACATCCGGTCCCCACCTCCAGCACGCGATCGATGTTCTGGATGGCCAGGCTTTGCAGCAGCCGGGCCTCCATTTTGGGGGTCATGGTCAGCTGGTTGTGGGGTAGGGGAATATTAATGTCTGCCAGCGCCAGGCGGCGAAATGACGCAGGCACAAAATCCTCCCGATGCAGGGTCTGGAACAGGTCCAGCACGGTCACATCCAGGACCTCCCAGGTGCGGATCTGTTGCTCGATCATGTTGTGGCGTGCTTGTTCGAAGTCCATGTTGGTTGGCCTTGAAAACGCGTCAGAGGGGGCCGTGCGGGGCGTGGTATTATACAGAAGAAACGTGTGCTGCTAGGGGCGCCCCAGACCGGGCTGAGATTAACCCTTCGAACCTGATCCGGCTAGTACCGGCGTAGGGAACGCAAGCACAGAACGGTCGGGCGCGCGTTTAAGCTGCAGGAGGATTGAAACATGAGCGCGGTTCCTGATCTGTTGCATGACGATGCCGGTGACGCCGATGTGCGGCGTCCCTTCCCGAATTCCCGCAAAATCCATGTGCGTGGCAGCCGCCCGGACATCGCGGTTCCCATGCGCGAGATTACCTGTACACCGACCCCAACCGCCAGGGGGCCGGTCCCCAATGAGTCCATCGTGGTCTATGACAGCTCCGGTCCGTACACGGATCCCGCGGTTCACATCGATTTCCGCCAGGGGCTGGCCCCCATCCGCGAGCGCTGGATTGAAGCGCGCGATGACACCGGGCAACTGGAGCAACTGAGTTCAGCTTTTGGCCGCCGGCATTCCGCTGATGGCGTCTCCGAGTTTCGATTTCCCGGGCAACGGCTGCCGCGCCACGCCCGCGCCGGCGCCTGCGTCACGCAAATGCACTATGCACGACGCGGCATCGTTACGCCGGAAATGGAGTTTGTCGCCATCAGGGAGGACCTGCGGCTGCAGTCCTACCGTGATGCGTCATTGTTACGCCGCCATGCCGGTGAAGGATTCGGGGCTGAGATACCTGGGCAAATCACGCCGGAATTCGTGCGCTCGGAAGTGGCACGCGGGCGCGCGATCATTCCCGCCAACATCAACCACCTGGAGCTGGAACCGATGATCATCGGGCGTAATTTCCTGGTGAAGATTAATGCCAATATCGGCAATTCCGCGCTGACCTCGTCGGTGGCCGAGGAAGTGGAAAAGATGACGTGGTCGATCCGCTGGGGCGGGGACACGGTCATGGATCTGTCCACGGGAAAGAATATCCACGAAACCCGTGAGTGGATCATCCGCAATGCTCCGGTTCCCATCGGCACGGTGCCGATTTATCAGGCCCTGGAGAAGGTCAATGGCAAGGCCGAGGACCTGACCTGGGAGATATACAAGGACACGCTTATTGAGCAGGCCGAACAGGGCGTCGACTATTTCACCATCCACGCCGGGGTTCGGCTGTCCTATATTCCGCTGACCGCGCGGCGGGTCACCGGCATCGTCTCCCGCGGCGGTTCGATCCTGGCCAAGTGGTGCCTGGCCCATCACCGCGAGAATTTCCTCTATACACACTTCGAAGAAATCTGCGAAATCATGCGCGCCTACGATGTGTCGTTCTCGCTGGGCGACGGCCTGCGTCCCGGCTCCATTGCCGACGCCAACGATGAGGCCCAGTTTGCCGAATTACGCACGCTGGGAGAACTGACGCAGGTGGCATGGCGGCATGATGTGCAGGTGATGATAGAAGGCCCGGGCCATGTGCCCATGCACCGGATCCGCGAGAACATGGAGAAGGAGTTGCGCGAGTGTCACGAGGCGCCGTTCTACACCCTCGGCCCGCTGACCACGGACATTGCCCCCGGTTATGACCACATCACCTCGGCCATCGGCGCCGCGATGATTGGATGGTTCGGCACGGCAATGTTGTGCTACGTGACCCCCAAGGAACACCTCGGACTGCCTAACCGTGCCGACGTGCGTGAAGGCATCATTGCCTACAAGATTGCCGCCCATGCAGCGGATCTGGCCAAGGGTCACCCGGCGGCGCAACTGCGCGACAATGCCTTGTCGCGGGCGCGATTCGAGTTTCGCTGGGAGGATCAGTTCAACCTGGGCCTGGATCCGGAGCGGGCGCGTGAATACCACGACGAGACCCTGCCCAAGGATGCGCACAAGGCCGCGCACTTCTGTTCCATGTGCGGACCCAATTTCTGTTCCATGAAGATCACCCAGGATGTGCGCGAGTACGCGCAACTCCACGGCATTGATGGCACACAAGCCGCCCTGGATCAGGCGCTGACGGACAAGGCGCGGGAATTCCGTGACGGGGGAGGGGAGATCTACACCAAGGTGTGATGGCCGCCGTGGATCAACTGTTGGCGGCGGCGCCGGATCCCCGGGCGGCCGGGGATCGGCTGGAGCAGTTGCGGGAGGACGGGGAGGCGCGCCGGATACTGGATGCACTGGCGCCGGAATCCCTGCGCGCCGTCATAAATCTCATCAGCATTTCGCGTTTCCTGTTTCATTTTATCTGCCGGCAACCCGCCGCCATGGCGATCATCGGTTCCGGCACACCCATATTGCCACCCGCGCATCGGGTCATCGATCCAGACCTTTTGCTCGAGACCAAGTACCGGGAATTGCTGCGCATCGCGGCCGTGGATCTGGAGGCGCGGCAACCCTACGAGCAGGTATTGCAGGATCTGAGTGACCTGGCGGTTCGGACGGTCGGGTCGGCACTGGATTTGGCCGGCATCGGCGGCGCCCTGGGAAAGCCGCGCGATGCGCTGTGTATTTTCGCGTTGGGCAAGCTGGGCGCCGCCGAGTTGAATTTCAGCTCCGATCTGGATCTGATTTATGTCAGCGCCAATGGCACGGATGGGGAAATCGAGGTATTTCAGAAGCAGCTTATGGATGGACTGCTGCGCTTTTCCCGGTTGCTGGAGGAGAGGAGCGAAAAAGGTTTTCTGTACCGCGTGGACCTGAACCTGCGGCCCTGGGGTCGCAGCGGCCCGTTGTTCATGGCCCTGGATGACACGGAGCATTATTACGAGGCCAGTTCCGATGCCTGGGAGCGGATCGCCTGGTTGCGGGCGCGCCCGGTCGCCGGGGCCATGGTCCTGGGCGATGAATTGTTGCAACGCCTGCAGCCGTTCCTCTACCGGCGTTCCCTCAGCAGCGAAGACCTGGATCGGTTCGTCTCCATCAAGAACGACATGGCCAGCGCGCGCCGGCGTCGCGGCCAGTGGAACGTGAAAGTCGGCGAGGGTGGGATCCGGGACGTCGAGTTTTTTGTGCAGATCCTGCAATTGGTCAACGCCGCCCGCCATCCCCGGCTCAAATCCACCAGCACGTTGCGTTCCCTGTCCGGACTTGCGGAGTGCGGGCTGGTGCCGGCGGACGATGCCCGGGACATGCGCGCCGCGTACCTGTTTCTGCGCCGCTTGGAAAACCGCCTGCAGATGATCGACGAGCAGCAGACGCACGAATTGCCGGAAGACCCCGCGCACAGACTGTTGCTGGCGCGGTCCCTGGGTTTGCCCGGACATTCAGACGACGAGTTTCTGGAGATGTTTGAAACTGAATTGTTGGTGAACCGATCCGTGGCACAGAATGCGTTTGAACGCATCCTGCCGCCGCCAGGCAGCCGGGAATGAACGTCGCCATTACCGGTCGCAATGCTGTGAATGTGGTCTGGCGGCCGGAGTCCGCCGCCAGCAGCCTGGAACGCTGGGAACAGGTGCGCAAACAGGAAGGCTGGGGGAAAATCCCGCGGGACGACGGGATGCTGGCGCGGGTCTTCGGCGCCAGTTGGTATTTCACGCGCTTTCTTTTTTATGCAGGCGCCAGTGCCGCGGCGCATGTCGATGCGCCGATGCCGGTATCAGGATCGGTGGCGGACATGCAGCGTCATTTGCGCCGGGCCGGGACTGGCGCCGATTTGGAGGCAGCCCTGGACCAGCTGCGACTCGGCAAGAACGAATTCATGCTGTCAGCGCTGGTGCACTGGCTGCGCGGGGAGTTGCCGGCTGCGGAATTGGAGCAGGCATTGACGCGGCTGGCGGAGGCCGTGCTGGGCGTCAGCCTGGAAATATTCGAGTTGACCCCGGGGCAGTTGGGTGAGGATTTCGCGGTGCTGGGCATGGGGCGGCTGGCCGGCGGCGAAATGAGTTTTGGCTCGGACCTGGATTTGATCTTTCTTTTGCCGGGCACAGGTGGCCATGAAAGTGCCGAGGTGGCGCGCCGGGTCCGGCGCTTCCTGCGCCATATCGCGGCCGCTGCACCGTTGGGGGCACTTTACGAAGTGGACATGCGCTTGCGCCCCCACGGCACGGCCGGCGCCCTGATCACTTCGGTGCGGTCATTCATTGACTACCACAGCGCGGAACGCGAGGTGTGGGAGCGGCAAATGATGACCCGCTGCCGCCCCGTGTTTGATCCGTCCGGACTGGGGGCTGGCGCACTGGCGCAGATTCAACCCTTTATTTACGCCCAACCTGACTTGGCCATGCTGAGAGAGGCGATATTGACGATGCGACTGCGCGTGGAGCGGGAACTGGGCAGACCACGGGGGCGACTGGAACTGAAACGCGGCCGGGGCGGCATCATGGATGTGGATTTTGTCTGCCATTACCTGCAACTGGGCCACGGGCGCAGTACCCCGGCGTTGCAGTCCTGCTCCACGCGGGACATTCTCAAACGCGCCGAGCAGACCGGGTTATTGGCGACGGATTCCGCCCGTGAACTGCGACGGGGCTACGAATTTCTGCGCCGCCTGGAAACCTGCCTGCGCCTGTTTGATCTCAGGAATGTTTCCAGTTTTTCCATGGCGCCGGAAGACTGCCTGCCGTTATTGCGCGCCATGGGGTTCGCGGAGGACGGACCGGGGGATTTGGCCGGTGCCGCGCTGGAGGTCATGTCCGGATTGCGCGCGCAACTGGAGCGGGTGCTTGGGGCAGCAGCATGAAGGCGTAGAAATGCAGCGAAAACAACACGTGGGCCGCATACGGGTGTGCCGAGCGCCAGAACACCAGCGGCGGAAACAGCGAAAATGGCAGCACCATCAGTCCGATCAGTGACTTCGCGTTCACGGAGACCGCCTGGTTGTAAACCGGCGCGTAGGAATCGAATGACAACCCTGCAGCGGCCAGGTGCAGGGCAACCAGGTCGAGGGCCAGTTCGCTCCCGGGCTGGTTGCGTACCTGCAATTCAAGCGGTGTTGAAAAGATCCGGAATTCGGGGAGGAAGGATTGCAGCGCAAAGAACAGCAGGTTGGCCAGGATGAACAACTGGAATGGCCCCAGGTATGGCTGCCGCTGGCCGTTCATGAACGCCAGGGTCCGCAGGCCCGGGCGGTTCACCAGGCAGCGGAGCAGCAGTTCCTCTGGCTCCAGCGGACGTTCCCCGCAGTCCGGGCAAAACGGTGATCTGACCTCCCACCCGCAACCCGGGCAGACCCACAGGCGTGGCGCCGCGGTCGACGGCGGGGCTTCAGGCCGGCGTTTTAATTGCATCGATGCTTATCACCGGCAACGGGCCGATTACTGCCGCATTGTGGATTTTCCCGCGTGGCACGTGCAGGCAATCCCCGGGCAGGAGGTCGTGCCCAACGCCTTCCAGTTCGATGCGAAATTGACCGCTCAGCACGGCGTCAATCTTGTCCACGTCGTGGGCATGTGCGGGGAAAACGGTGCCCGGGGGATAAACATAGGTTGTGCCGCGGTAGCCGCGCGACTCCAGTTTGCGACGCAGGCCGGCTTCGTCCAATGCCCCGTCGCGGCGCGGATCCCATTGCTCAATTGGCATTTGCCAGCTCCTTCAACAGAAACAGCGTACAGCGGCCGGAGAGCCGGGACGTGTAGTGTAGAATTTCCGCGGGCATTATAGCTCGCGCCGTTGTCGGTGCCGGGCGGGCGTAAACCAGGGGATACACGGGCGATGAACGATTCGAGACTGCAGGGCAGGAAGGCAGTGGTCACCGGGGCCAGCAGTGGCATCGGGCGCGCCATCGCGCTGGCGTTTGCCGCGCAGGGTTGCGATGTGGTGGTCAATTATCGCGAATCCATCCGGCGCGCGCAGGACGTGGTCGGTGAAATCCGCGCCCTCGGCCGGCAGGCATTCGCCGTGCGTGCCGATGTCGGGGACAGCGCCGGCGTTGCGGAGCTGATCGAACGCGCACGGTCCCATATCGGCGTGCCGGATATCTGGGTCAACAATGCCGGCGCCGACATCCTGACGGGCGACGGTGCTGCCCAGGATGACCAGACCAAGTTACGACGCCTGCTGGATGTGGATCTGAAAGGCACCATGGAATGTTGCTGGGCCGTAGCCCCACTAATGCAGACGGCCGGTCGGGGTGTGATTCTGAATATGTCCTGGGATCTGGCGCTCTCCGGCCTGCCCGGTCGCAATCCGCAGATGTTCGCCGCAGTGAAAGCCGGCGTGCTGGGGTTCAGCCGCTCCCTGGCGCGGGATCTTGCGCCTGCAGTTCGTGTCAACGTGCTGGCCCCGGGCTGGATCCGCACTGCATTTGCCGATGGCGTGATGTCGGATGATTATCTTGAGCGGCGCCGGCAGGAGATCCCGCTGGGCCGGTTTGGCGTCGCCGCCGATGTGGCGGCGGCGGCAGTGTACCTGGCCTCGGATGAATCCGCCTATGTCACCGGGCAGGTCCTGAATATCAACGGCGGCCTGATCTGACCGCCTCAGTATTTGAGCAGGGAATGGAATCGGTGGCGGGAAAGCCTTCCCCTTCCACCCAGCCCGTCGAGCTCCACAACGAAGGCGCACCCCGCCACCTGGGCGCCCAGTTTCTCGATCAATTCACAACTGGCCGCCGCGGTGCCGCCGGTGGCGATGAGATCATCCACCAGCAACACGCGATCTGCACTAGTCACGGCGTCCATATGCACTTCCAGGCTGGCGGAGCCGTATTCCAGGTCGTAACTGATGGCCTGCACGTCATAGGGCAGCTTGCCCGGCTTGCGCAGCGGCACGAACCCGATGCCCAGTTCCCATGCCGCCAGGCTGCCGAAGATAAATCCTCTTGCCTCCATGCCGGCGACAGCGGTCAGTCTCTCGCCGAGAAAAGGATGTATGAGCTGATGCACCGTCAAACGCAGCATGGCGGGGTCCCTGACCAGCGGAGTGATGTCCTTGAATTGAATTCCGGGTTTGGGAAAGTCCGGAATATTCCGTATGCAGGCGCGCAGTCTGTCCATACCCGGACCTCTTGAATGATGTGAGCGCCTATCATAACGGTCTCGCAGCGCTTCCCGGTACCGCCGAAGACCCGTGACTTTGCTAAGCTTGCCGCATGACTGGCTCCGATTCCTGGTGGAACTGTCTGGGCGCCACGCTGCTGATGGTGGGGCTGTCCCTGAGCTCGCCTTCCATGGCTGATGATGAATTCAAGGGTCCGCGTCTGCGCATGCTGGATGAGATCGCCACAACGGTCACCCGCACCCAGGCACACACCGGCCGGCAGCGGCTCAGCGCCCGTGTCATTGAGGCTATGGGCGGCGTGCCAAGGCATGAATTTGTGCCACAGGAACTGCGCGAGCTGGCTTATGCCAACCGCGCATTGCCCATCGGGCATGGTCAGACCATTTCCCAACCGTACATCGTCGCGCTTATGACTGAATTGGCCGAACTGCAACCCGAAGACGTGGTTCTGGAAATCGGCACCGGTTCGGGGTACCAGGCCGCGGTGCTGGCGATGCTGGCCCGGCAGGTCTATACGATTGAAATCATTTCAGAGCTGGGGCAACGGGCGGAAAGGGATTTGCGCCGGCTCGGGTACTCCAATGTGCAGGTGCGTATCGGCGATGGCTATCATGGCTGGCCGGAACACGCGCCGTTTGACGCCATATTGGTGACTGCGGCTCCGGATCAGATCCCGCCGCCATTGCTTGAGCAGTTGCGGTCCGGAGGGCGGCTGATCGTGCCGGTGGGTCCCGCCGGCGCCACCCAATGGTTGAAGTTACTGCGCAAGGATGAGCACGGAACTGTGCACGAGGAAGACGTGTTACCGGTGGGATTCGTGCCCCTTACCGGTTCCCACTGAAAAAGTCGAAGCGACGAATCCACCCGCTGTTTTGCGCGTCTTCCTCCTGCACCAGCCGCTGCAAGGCGGCATAATCAAGTTTGCCGGTGCCTAACACCGGCATCGCATCAATCAGCACAACCTTGCGCGGCAGCAGGAGTTCCCCGTATTGCATCTGCCGTGCCGCTTCATGCAGTTCCCGTCGAGTTGCTCCCTGGTATTCCGTGACCAACACGATTTTCTCGCCCTTGCGCTCATCGGCAAGGCTGAGTGCGGCATGGGGCTTCCCCGGCCAAACGCGCTGGGCCAGTTCTTCCACCGCTGTCAGCGAAATCATCTCGCCGCCAATCTTGGCGAATCGTTTTGCGCGGCCCAGGATAGTCACGTATCCGGCGGCATCAATGGTGACGATATCGCCGGTGTCGTGCCAGCCGGGGCCACGTTCGGTTCCAACCGGCACAATGTCGTTTTGATCCAGCAACAGGTAGCCCAGCATGGCGTTTGGCCCACGTACTACCAGGCGGCCGCCGTGCTGGATCCCGGGCACCGGCGCCAGATAGTACTCCATGCCCGGCAATAACTGGCCCACGCTGCCGGCCCGATTATTCAAGGGAGTATTGACCGCGATGACCGGGCTGGCCTCGGTGACGCCATAGCCTTGCAGGACACGAAGGCCGAATTTTTCCTGCCAGTTGCGCACGGTTTCGTCGCTGAGGCGCTCCGCACCCGCGACCACGTAGCGCAAGGTGTGCATGTCGTAGGCGTGGGCGCAACGCGCATAACCTTTCAGAAACGTGTTGGTGCTGAAAAGAATTGTCGCGCCGAGTTCGTAAATGAGTTCAGGAATAATCCGGTAGTGCAGCGGCGTCGGATACAGGAATATCCGGCACCCGCCCAGCAGCGGCATGAGGAATCCGGCGTTGAGGCCAAAGGAATGGAACAACGGCAGGCAGGAAAACATCAGGTCCGTGGGCCGGAAATCTATGTGGCAACGCACTTGCGCGAAATTGGACAGCAGGTTTGCATGGGACAGGGCCACGCCCTTGGGAGTGCCTTCGGAACCTGAGGTAAACAGGATGACCGCGGGGCGATCCGGATCCGGATTGGATGCCTGCCGTGCATACAGGGCAGACACCCACGGCGTTGCCAGCGCCGCCATCAGCTTGTCGAGCAAGCCGATTTGCGCGCGCAGGTCCTCCAGAAAATGCACCTCGACTTCCACACGCAATGCGTCAAGTGTTGCCTCAAGCTTCGCCGCCTCAACAAATTTTCGCGAGGTGTACACCCGGCGCAGGCGACCGGTACGGCACGCCAGCGCCAGCGCCTGACCGCCGGCCGTATAGTTCAGCATTGCCGGAACGCGACCCAGGTATTGCAGCGCCAGGAACAACACCGGTGTTGCCACGACGTTCGGCAGCAGCACGCCGGTAATTTCGGCCTCTGTGCCGTGTTTGCGGATGGCGCGCCCGAGCAGCAGAATCCGGATCAGGAATGCGCGCGGCGTCAGTGGTGCGCGGTTGTTATCTTCAATGAATGGCTGCCCCGGAGGATGCTGCCGGAGGCAGTCGAGAAACGCGGAGAACAACGTCCGGCGCGCATTGAACGTGCCATGGTACAGGTTGAGCAGGATCTTTTGCATGGCCAGCCCGGCGGTCTTGCGCCGCTCGTGGCCGGTGGCGGTCGCATCGACCAGTAATCGTCGCGGTGGATAAACCGTCAGCGTAATGCGGGGAAACCAGCGCGTCTGGTGACTCCTGATGTGGGCGAAGGGCGAGTATTGGGCGCCCTGGATGGCGATGGGCAGGACCTGGGCCTCCGCTCGTTCGGCGATCATCCCCGGCCCTTCATACACCTTCATCGGGATGCCGGTTACGGTTATGCGTCCTTCCGGGAAGATGACGGCCTTCTTTTCGGAGCGGATGAAGTGCACCATGGACTTCAGCGCCAGCGGTTTGGTGGGGTCCAGGATGAACAGGTCAACGAAGTGCAGGAACGGCCGAAACACCGGGCGCGATGCGACCTGGGTGTTAATGGCAAAAGTCGGGGTCTCAGGCAGCCAGGCATACAATAAGACACCGTCCAGAAACGAGACATGGTTTGCCACGATCAGCACACGTTTGCCGGCGGCATGGTAGTGCTCCATGCCGTGTGCCTGAACGCGATAAAGCAGCCGCAGAAGGGCGCGCAACAGGAATTTCACAATAGCCACAGGAAATCGGCCCGCTGTGATGGCGTGTGAGCCGGCTTAGTGCCGGCGGCAGGTACTCGCTTCAGGCGCCCTGAATGTCTGCAACGGGCTGGGAAACGATCAGGGTCTGGCCGGGTTGCAGGACACTGCCATGGCCGAGCTGATTCCATTGCTGCAATTGCGCCACGGAGACGCCAAAGCGGCGCGAGATGTTCCACAGCGAATCGCCGTGACGAACGGTGTAATTGGCGGTCTGCGGCGGGCTCGTGTAGGCGACCTGGATCGCGGCCGGTTCCTCGGCAGGGGTGCTGCTCACGTCATCGCGGACCTGCAGTTTCTGCCCGGGGCGCAGCGTGGTGCGGGGGTTGATTTGGTTCCATGCGCACAACTGCGCGACACTGACGCCGTGTCCACGGCTGATGCTCCAGAGGGAATCCCCGCGCGCCACGGTATATGTCTTCACGCCGCCGGCCACCGGGCCAGGGCCTGCGGTTGCCGGGGTCGCAGCGCTGCGTCCGGCAATGACCGGTGCACTGGCCGGGGTCCCGCCGGTTGGGATCACGAGGACCTGCCCGACACGGATCAGGGTGCCGTGCAGTTTATTGGCCTGCCGCAGCGCGTCCAAGCCGGTGTGGTAACGCTGTGAAATGCCGCCCAGGGTTTCGCCGTTACGCACCACGTGCTGCTGAAACCGGACCCGTTCCATCGGCGGCAGCTGCGCCACCTCGCGGGCAAATTCCTGCCCGGTACTGACCGGCACCAGCAGGCGGTGCGGACCGTCCGGGTCGGTGGCCCACTGGTTGAATCCCGGGTTCAGGTTGCGGAACTCCTCGCGTGATAGATCCGCCAGTTTGGCCGCGGTGGCAAGATCAATCTGCCCGTCGATCTTCACGATGCTGAAATGGGGTTGATTCGCAATGGGCTGCCATTGCACGTTGTAACGATCAGCATTGGCCAGCAGTTCACTGACTGCGAGCAGGCTGGGGACATAGCCACGGGTCTCCCGCGGCAGGCGCAATGAGAAGAAATCCGTGCTCAGACCCGCCTTGAGGTTTTCGTTAACAGCGCGCTGCACATTGAGTTCGCCGGCGTTGTAAGCGGCCAGCGCCAGCATCCAGTCGCCATTGAACTCCGCGTTCAGCTTTTCCAGGTAGTCAAGGGCCGCGCGCGTGGCCTCAACGATGTCGCGGCGGCCGTCGTACCACCAATTCTGTTTGAGTCCATAGCGAACGCCGGTGCTGGGAATGAATTGCCATATCCCCGAGGCCCGGCTGCGGGAGTATGCGAACGGTTGATACGCGCTTTCAACGATGGGCAGCAAAGCAAGCTCAGGAGGCATGTCCCGCTTGTCCAGCTCATCCATGATGTAAAAAAGGTAGGGACGGGCCCGCTCGGCAATCCGGTCCAGGAATTCCTGCTTGCGGGCGTAGAAGGCCAGCTTTTCCCGCACCACGAGTTGTTCCAGGTGACGTTCCAGCGACAGCCCGGTTCGAATGCGCTGCCACACGTCGGTGGTGACTGCCAGATTGATGTCTTCGCGCGGCGGGGCTTCCCGCAACTGTCCCCGTTCGATCGTATAAATCTTTGCATGTGAAACGCCGGTTTGGGGGGAGGCGGCACCACTCCCGTCAACCCGGGTTGGATCAGAAGAGCAGGCGGCAAGACCAAGTGCCAGGGCAATGATTAGTGGCAGTCGCACGGCAGTAAATGCTAGGCGGCGACTCCGGATCGGTCAAGCTTTAAATCAATGAAAACTCTGCAAAACAACTTACCGGCAATTGAAACCGGTTTTAGAAATTGTCCTTCCACGCGCGGATCTCGGCGAATACCGAAACCGCATCTCGCAAATCCCTGCCTGCGTGTTTTGCGGCCGCGGCTTGCACCGCGGGTACGCGGGCGCGCAAAAATGGATTGGTAAGTTTCTCCAGTGCGAGGGTTGCCGGTATCGTGGGTTCTTCGCGGGCACGGCGTGCCGTGCTGGCCTGTGTCCGTGCCTGTATATCGGCATTTTCCGGTTCCACTGTGGCGGCAAAGCGCAGATTCACCAGCGTGTATTCATGTCCGCAGTACACCAGGGTGTTATCCGGCAATTCGCACAATCGATCCAGGGAGGCGAGCATCTGCTGCGCGGTGCCTTCGAACAACCGGCCACACCCCGCCATAAACAACGTATCCCCGCAGAAGAGCATGCCCTGCCCTTGATAGGCAATGTGGCCCCGGGTGTGTCCGGGGATTGCCAGAATCTGGAAATCCGCCGCCAATGCCTCAATGTGTATATGGTTCCCATCCTGCAATCCGATACTCACGGATGGAATGGATTCGGCGGCCGGCCCGTATACGGGCACCGCAAATTGCTCCAGCAAACCGGCGACACCACCGACATGATCCGAGTGATGGTGGGTAAGGAGAATGGCGCATGGCTGCAACCCGGACGCCTGTAACGCCGCAAGTACCGGCACCGCATCCCCCGGATCCACGATGGCGACCCGGCGGTTACCCGGATTGATCAGCAACCAGATGTAATTGTCGCGGAAGGCGGCGACTGGTTTAATCTCCAGCATGACTTCATGCTCGCCGCCGGAATCCGCGCCGTCAATCCGCTTTTGCAAATGGCGGCACCGTAAGCCATGACCATGATTGCGCCCACCGTGTCACAGGCAATCGCGGAGTGGATAACCGGCCCGGTGGGCCGGTACGTGCTGGATCTGGAAAATCAGCACCTGGGTCGCGTGTTGCCGGATCTGTTCGGGTATCACCTGGTCCAGGTTGGCAGGCTTGAGCATGGGGACCTGACCCAATCCAGCCGCATTCACCACCGGTTTTTGCTGTGGGTGGACAAGAATGGGCCCCTGCCACCGGGGTCCGTGATTGCGGAGCCGGACAGTCTGCCGCTGGCCACAGACAGTATTGACGTGATCATCCTGCCCCATGTACTGGAATTTGCGGTGAACCCGCACCGGGTACTGCGGGAGGCGGAGCGCGCCTTGATTGGTGAAGGCCACCTGGTGCTGCTGGCATTCAATCCATGGAGCCTGTGGGGCCTGTGGCGACTGGCGCTGGGCTGGCGCCGCAAGGCGCCGTGGAACGGCCAGTTCTACGGTGTTGCACGCATCCGTGACTGGTTATCGTTGCTGGACTTTGATTTGGTCTCCCTGGATCGCTTCGCATTTTGTCCGCCGCTGCGGCGCGCCATTGGCCGGTTGGGCTGGCTGGAAAACCTGGGAGCCGCATTATGGCCGGCATTCGGAGGGGCAATGCTGATCGTGGCGCGCAAGCGGGTATTGCCATTGACGCCGGTGCGATTGCGCTGGCAATCGCGCCGCACGCTTATCGCCGCTGGCGCGGCCGAGCCCAGCGCACGCAGGACAATCCCGTGAACACCGTGGAGATATTCACAGACGGCGCCTGCAAGGGAAATCCCGGACCCGGGGGGTGGGCCGCATTGCTGCGGTATGCCGGGCGGGAACAGGAGATCTCCGGCGCCGAGCGTGAGACAACCAACAATCGCATGGAGTTGACCGCGGCGATTCGCGCCCTGGAGGCGCTGAAGCGCAAGTGCCGGGTGCAGGTGACGACGGATTCGGAGTATGTGAAAAACGGCATCACGATCTGGTTGCCGCAATGGAAGCGGCGCCACTGGAAGACCGCCGGCCGCAAGCAGGTGAAGAACATGGACCTGTGGCAACAACTGGAGGCGCTCACTCTTGCCCATGAGGTAAGCTGGCATTGGGTGCGGGGGCACAGCGGGCACCCCGAAAATGAACGGATGGATCAACTTGCCGTGGCGGCAATTGAAAGGCTGCTCGCCGGCGAGTCCAGCGACTGAGGAAAGAAAATTCATGCGACAGGTGATCCTGGACACGGAAACCACCGGGCTGGATCCCCTCCAGGGGCACCGCATCATCGAAATCGGGTGCGTCGAGCTGCGGAACCGGCGCCGAACCGACCGGGAATTCCGGCATTATTTGAATCCGGATCGGGACATTGAGGCCGGAGCATTTAATGTGCATGGCATCAGCCTGCAGGATTTGGCCGGGAAGCCGCGCTTTGCCGAGATCGTTCAGGAGTTGCTGGATTTTGTTCGCGATGCCGAGGTCATCATCCACAATGCCGCCTTTGATGTGGAGTTCATCAACACCGAATTGAAACAGCTCGGGCCTGAATGGGGCCGGTTCGCGGATCATTGCACGGTGATCGACAGCCTGGCGCTGGCTCGGCAACTGCATCCCGGACAGAAGAACAGCCTGGATGCGCTGTGTGCGCGCTATCACGTGGACAATTCCGCGCGCGATGTGCACGGGGCGCTGCGCGACGCACAATTGCTGGCCGACGTTTACCTGGCGATGACCGGTGGTCAGGCGGCGTTGCTGCTGGACGGAGTCGAATCCCCGCCAACCGAATCTGCGTCGCGCGCAGCCCGCTCATCAAATCAGGCCGGCCGCAGTTTGCGCGTCATTCGCCCAAGTGCCGCGGAACTAGCGGCCCACCAGCACCGTCTCGCTGACATAGATCGTCTCAGTGCCGGCCGCTGTATCTGGCTGCGCGACGGAGACAGAGGCTGAATCAGTTCCCTGCCGTTTTCCCCGCCGCCTTTTCCAGCAAGGGTTGCAGTTCCCCTTTCTGGTACAACTCCAGGGTGATGTCGCAGCCGCCCAGGAGTTCACCGTTTACGAAAACCTGCGGAAAGGTGGGCCAGTTCGAGATTTTGGGAAGGTTGGCGCGAACATCGGGGTTGGCGAGCACGTCGACATAGGCGAAATCGACGTTGCACGCCTTCACTGCCTGCACCGTGCGCAGGGAGAAACCGCATTGCGGAAAATCCGGCGTCCCTTTCATGAACAGCACGATGGGGCTGCTGGCAAGGGTTGTCCTGATCTCATCTATTGTGCTCATGGGTCGCGTAGCCCTCCCGGGAATGGCAATACCTGACAGAATTACTCAAGAATAAGAGTATACGAGATTTTGCAACCCGCGCAACGAGTGGCGGCAACGCGTGGGTACGTGAATTTGCCCCGGGCCTGCGCACGAAAGCCTGTGTCAACGTAGTATAATTTCGGTTCCACATCGGGCAGTGGCTGGAATAACGGGGGGGAAAGTATGAATCCACTTGATTCGATCAGCGGCACAATCGTCACGGGCCTGGTACTGGCCGTGATCCTGATGTTTGTCATCAAAGCATTGGCGGGCGCCTGAACGGCGGGGGGCGAACATGGATTCGATAATGATGTTATCGCTGGAACGCTGGGTGCACTTCCTGGCCGGGATCACCTGGATCGGCCTGCTGTACTTCTTCAATTTCGTGAACGCCCCGGCCATGGCACAGGCCAATGCTGACAAGGAGGGGCCCGGCCCGGCCGCCATCGGCAAATACATCATGCCACGGGCTTTGCTCTGGTTCCGTTGGGCTGCGGTTGTCACCTGGGTGTCCGGCGCCCTCTATATTGGTTCGGCGGGGCACTACTCACTGCATGGTGTATTTACGCTGGGTATTGGCCAGGGCGGGGATCACACCGCGCTGACAACTATCGGCATGGGAGCCTGGCTTGGCACCATCATGCTGATCAATGTCTGGGTTCTGATCTGGCCTAACCAGAAAAAGGTACTGGGCATGGTGTCCGCCACGGATGCGGAAAAGGCGAAGGCGCGCCGTGTGGCGTTCTTGGCCTCGCGGGTCAATACTGCGCTTTCCATTCCCATGTTGCTGTTCATGGGCGCGGCCGCCCATGGCTTGCCGATGTAATCGGCCGATTCAACCCGCGCCAGATATCCGAGCCCGGCGCATGCCGGGCTCGCCTTTTATAAGGGCAGAATATGTTTGAATTCCTTCAGGAGGGAGAGGCAGCATGCCCAGGCATTTCCTGACATTGTCGGACCTTTCAGCGAGCGAGTATCGAGCGTTGCTGCGGCGTGCGGCAGAACTGAAGTCTGACTGGAAGTCGCGGCGCATGCGCGCATCCTATCCAGGGCGGACGCTGGCGATGATCTTCGAAAAGTCGTCGACCCGGACACGCGTGTCCTTTGAAACCGCGATGGTGCACCTGGGTGGACATGCAATTTTTCTGTCTCCGGGCGATTCGCAGATTGGGCGGGGCGAACCGATCGAGGATACCGCCCGTGTGCTTTCACACATGGTGGATTGCATCATGGTGCGAACCCACGGGCATGATCGCATCATGCGTTTCGCCGCCGCCGCGGAGGTTCCGGTCATAAACGGCCTGTCCGATCTGCACCATCCCTGCCAGTTGCTGGCGGACATACAAACTTATCAGGAGGCGCGCGGGGACATCGCGGGTCGGCGCGTGGCCTGGATCGGGGATGGCAACAATGTATGCAATTCCTATATTGAAGCGGCGCAGTTGCTCGGTTTCGAATTGCGCATTGCCGCGCCACCCGGGTATTTACCGGAGCCCGCGCTGCTGTCCGCCGCCGGCTCCCACGCGGTCATGATGGGTGACGCCCGCGCCGCGGCGAGCGGCGCCGATCTGATTGTCACGGATGTGTGGGCGAGCATGGGCCAGGAAACCGAGGCCGCGGTCCGGCGCACGGTGTTCGCCCCATACCAGGTAACCCGGGAATTGATGCAACTGGCGCGGCCGGACGCCCTGTTCATGCATTGCCTGCCTGCCCACCGTGGCGAGGAAGTCAGCGCCGAGGTCATTGATGGCGCGCAGAGCGTGGTCTGGGCGGAGGCGGGGAACCGCCTGCATTCGCAAAAGGCCTTGCTGGAAATGTTGTTGGGCTGAATATTCACCGGCACGCGCAAGTCATGCATTTCCTGGTAAGTAATGATGACGGTTATCAATCCGCCGGAATTGAGGCGCTCGCAGCAGCATTGTCCGTCATCGGGCGCGTCACGGTGGTGGCCCCGGATCGGAATCGCAGCGGCGCCAGCAACTCGTTGACACTGGATGCACCGCTGTATACGCGCGCGGCGCGCAATGGGTTTACCTTCGTGAACGGGACCCCCACCGACTGCGTGCACCTGGCCGTCACGGGTTTGCTGGAACATGAACCGGATATGGTGCTGAGCGGGATCAATTCGGGACCCAACCTGGGAGATGACGTGCTTTACTCCGGGACCGTGGCCGCGGCCATGGAGGCCAGGTTTCTTGGCCGCCCGGCGGTGGCCCTATCCCTGGCCGGTGAAAACCCGGTGCACTACGACGCGGCGGCGCGGGCGACAGTTGAATTGGTGCAACTGCTGATGCGAAATCCTGACCAGCAGGATCTGCTGCTGAACATTAATTTCCCTGATGTGCCCTACGAGGAGTACACCGGCTGGGAGGTCACCCGCCTGGGACATCGGCACAAATCCGAACCGGCAGTGCGCATGCAGGATCCCAAGCGGCGCACGGTGTACTGGGTGGGACCGGTTGGGCCAGGACAGGATGCCGGACCCGGAACGGATTTCCATGCCGTGGCAAGGAATGCCATTTCCGTTACTCCGATGCAGGTGGATCTCACCCGTCATGGTCTCCTGGTTCCGCTGGCCGAACTGGTTTCAGGACTGAATCATGCAAAAACCTGATATCCGCGGCATCGGTATGACCTCGCAGCGCGCCCGGGATCGCCTGGTGGAGCAGTTGCGCGAGATGGGCATTCGTTCCGAAGTGGTGCTGGAATTGATCCGCAGCACCCCGCGTCATTTGTTCATCGATGAAGCCCTGTCGAGCCGCGCGTATGACAACACGGCCTTGCCCATCGGCCACAACCAGACCATTTCCCAGCCCTACATAGTGGCGCGAATGACCGAGGCGCTGATCGAAAAAGGCATCCCGGACAAGGTGCTGGAGGTTGGCACGGGCTGCGGATACCAGACTGCGGTACTGGCGCGATTGGTGCCCCACGTGTACACCATTGAACGCATTGATGCGCTCCATCAACGCGCACGTGAGCACTTTCAGATGCTGGGTCTGAGGAACATCCATTGCCGGCACGGTGATGGCAGCCGGGGCTGGCCTGACGCCGCCCCGTTCGGCGGCATTCTGGCAGCGGCAGCCCCCATCGGCGTGCCGGTTACATTGCGCTCGCAGTTGGAGATTGGCGGCAGGCTGATCCTGCCGGTGGGCAAAAGCGGGAATCAGGCACTGTTGTGCATCCTGCGCAGTGCCGATGGTTTCCAGGAACAGCAACTCGACTGGGTCAGTTTTGTTCCGATGGTGGAGGGTGTGTCCTGATTTCACCATGAACAAGGGACTCATGTACCGCGCCCTGGGGTCGTGCTGTCTGCTGGCGCCGTTATTTCTGTCTGCCTGCAGCTCCTCGGCGCGCGCGCCGGTCACCACTCGTGGTGACGCACCACGGGACACGCCGGCGGTGACCGAGTCACGCCCCACGGCGTCGGCGGCCGATGCCGCCAGTGCGACCATGCATGAGGTGATTAAAGGGGACACCTTGTATTCCATTGCCTGGCGCTATGGTCAGGACTACCGTGACATTGCCCGCTGGAACGGCATCGGGGACCCTTATTTGATCGTCCCCGGCCGGCAGTTACGTGTGATTGCGCCGGCCAATGTCTCGGTCCCGCCCGCGCCGCCGCGACCCGCCGCCGCATCCGGAGTCCCCGATGCACCGGCGGTTGCGCCGCCACGACCCGCGTTGACTTCGCGTCCGGGTGCACGCACGCCGATCAGTAGTCATGGCGCCATAAGCTGGCAGTGGCCGACTTCCGGGCGCGTCATCAAATCGGATTCACCGACCGCCAGGAAGGGATTGGAAATTTCTGGGTCGCAAGGTCAGTCTGTGATCGCGGCGGCGGCAGGTTCAGTGGTGTACAGCGGCAGTGGACTTCTGGGATATGGCAGGCTTATCATCCTCAAGCACAGCGAAACATTTCTCAGTGCATATGCATACAACGAGCGGCTGCTTGTAGCTGAGGGCGATCAAGTGGTGACGGGCCAGCAGATTGCAACCATGGGGCTGGACAATAGCGGACAGCCCGTATTGCACTTCGAAATTCGCAAGGATGGCAGGCCCGTCAATCCCATGGAACACCTTCCCAGAAGCCCCCAATCCGGTCGATCCTGATTCAACCGGCCCTGCACATGGCCACCATTCGCCCCAGATCCAAACGACCGCGTGTGCGGAAGTTGGAGGAGGGCGAGAGATCGGGGGATGAGTTTGGCCTGGATGCTGCGGTAGATCCGGAACCGGCCGCGGTCGCGGAATCAGAGGCAGAAGATGAAAGTTACGTACGCGGATCCGTCAGCGATGGGGATCTGGATGCCACGCGCCTGTATCTGAATGAGATCGGTTATTCCCCGCTGCTAAGCGCTGAAGAGGAGGTCTACTTCGCGCGTCGCGCCCGGCGCGGTGATTTGAAGGCGCGCCAGCGTATGATAGAAAGCAATTTGCGGCTGGTGGTCAAGATTGCGCGCCGCTATATGAATCGTGGCATGGCCCTGCTGGACCTGATCGAGGAGGGCAATCTGGGGCTGATACGGGCGGTGGAGAAGTTTGATCCGAATCGGGGTTTCCGCTTTTCCACCTACGCCACGTGGTGGATCCGGCAGACCGTGGAACGCGCGCTGATGAATCAGATGCGCACCGTGCGCCTGCCCATTCACGTGGTGAAGGAAATCAACAGTTATCTCCGCGCGGCACGCCGCCTGGCCCAGCAACTGGACCGGGAACCTGGCCCGGAGGACGTCGCAGGCGAACTGCAGCGGCCGATAGAGGATGTGAAACGCATGTTGGGTCTGAATGAGCGCA
>Ga0156012_1147_pt1 | contig 30753 bp, 28 predicted proteins | sample RifCSPlowO2_02_FD_107666 | JGI IMG/M metagenome (GOLD analysis project Ga0156012, IMG submission 107666) | Gammaproteobacteria bacterium RIFCSPLOWO2_02_FULL_61_13
TGCGCAATTTGGATATGCGCCGTGATTTCCCATGAAAAAAAATGCATATTCATCCACATTCCCAAATGTGGCGGCGGGTCGGTGGAGAATCTGATCTGGGGCTGGCCGCGCCGGACCTCGGATCTGTGGATGGGTTTCGTATCGGAATATCACAACAAGTACCAGACCGGCGGGCTGCAGCATCTGCTTGGGACCCAGATTCGGCAGGAATTCGGAAACGAGATATTCAGTGCGTACTTTAAGTTCGCGATCGTCCGGAATCCATGGGATAGACTGTACTCACAGTACCATTACATGAAGCAACGCCGGGATCTGCGGGAGTTTATCGGCATGAACGAGCAGGACGATTTCAAGCGCTATCTTGAGCTGATTCAGCGCAGGAATCATGTCCAATGGGAGCACCAGTGCAGGTTCATTTGTGACGAGAATGGAGAGTTTCTGGTGGATTTCCTGGGCCGGTTCGAAAATTTCGACAACGATGTGGGCGTCATTCTGAACCGCCTGGGCATGGAGCCGCGCGAGCTTCCGCGCGTGAACAGAACGGAGCACGGCCCTTATTATGAAGCATATGATGCGGAAGACATTGACCTGGTCGGATCGCTGTATCGCGATGATATCCGGCTACTGGCGTATACTTTTCAGCACAGCTGACGATCATCAATTATGAAAGAAGTGCTGTATATACACGCGGGCCTGTCAAAAACCGGCACCACGGCCTTGCAGCAATTCCTGGCCCGCAACCGGGATGGCTTGGCTGCCCGGGGATACTATGTTCCGAATGCCGGGCTGCGACGCACGCAACATTATTATCTTCAAGCGAGCTTGAGAGCCGTCACTGAAACATACCTGGATTATTCGCATTGGCAGGAACTGCGGGACGAACTTGGCCAGCGATCGGAACCGAACATAATCCTCACATCCGAGGGATTTTCGGATGTGGACAACATCGCCGCCCTCAGGGATCTGGCCCATGGCATTGCGAAACGGGTGCACGTGATCCTTTACTTTCGCCGCCAGGACGAGTGGGTGAGATCAAAGTACAAGACCTCGGTAAAGGACCAGCGGCGGTTCAATGGATCGCTGTCGCTTTATCTGCTTCACAAGACGGCAAGACTTCGAAATGCCTGTGACTATCTGTCGCGGGCCAGGAAGTGGTCCCGGGTTTTCTCGGCGAAAAATTTGAGCCTGCGCCCGTACCGGCATGTCGTCGGTGCTCGAGGCGTGGTCGGGGATTTTCTGGGTCTGATAGGCATGACGGAACCTGACCTGAGGTCATTCGTGGACCTGGAGTTAAAGACCCATGTTTCGGCGCCTGATGTGGCCACCGATCTGATTGCCAGGCTGAACAATCTCCCCAGTCTTCCGTCTCTGCAATGGCGGATTTCGCAGGAGATACAGCGCGTGTCAGTGGAACATGGGATTGGAATCGGAAAAGTAACAAGGTCATGTGCATTCACGGCGGCGGAATTGCATATCATCAAAAATGAATTTGCCATGAACAATGCCGAGTTTGTGTCTACCTTTATGAATTCGGAGGGGGCCGAGATGCTGCAGATCCCTGACGCGGCTCCCGCGGATGCGGAAACGTACGCTGACGAGGACCGAATCCTTGACCAGGAGCGCATGGTGGAACTCCTGACACCGCTGTTTCGCGACCACGTGCGCGGTATGGCCATGAAGGCGGGTTTTCGCCGGGTCGGTGAGATCGGGTTCCCGGCCACGGAAATGGACCTGGTAATGAAAGCAAACGCCAGGCTCGAGCTGGAACTGCAGTGGCTGCGCCTGACCCTCAATGAAGAACAAACGGAAAAGGTTGCGCTGAACAAGAATCGCCAACTTTTGAGTTAGCGCGATGCACCGGCTCAATGCCCAGGCGGATGCAGGATGCCCAGGCTCGACGTGGTAATCGTAAACTGGAATACCAGGCGCTACCTGGAATTGTGTTTGCGCGCTTTGCGCGCGGCACGACGGGATGGGTTCACGTTCGGCGATATCTGCATTGTTGACAATGCCTCCAGCGACGGATCCAGGGAGTTCATTGCCGAACAGCAGGATTGCAAGGCGATCTACAATGAATCGAACAGAGGGTTTGCCGCGGCGTGCAATCAGGGAGCGGGGCGTGTGACCGGGGATCTCATCTTATTTCTCAATCCTGATGTCCAGGTGGGCCTGGATTCGGTGGCGGAGGCCGCAGGATACATATCCTCTGCCGGAAATGAGAACGTCGGAATCGTCGGCGTACAATTGCGCGACGAGTCCGGATGCGTGCAAAGATCCTGCGCAAGATTTCCCACTGCGTCGGGACTGTTGGGGCTGGCGCTGCATCTGGACAGGGTGATTTCGGTACTGGTGAAACCCCATTTCATGGTGGAGTGGGACCATGAGTCGACCCGGGAAGTGGATCAGGTCATGGGTGCGTTCTTCATGGTTCGTCGTACGGTGTTCGGACAATTACGTGGATTTGATGAACGCTTTTTTGTTTACTATGAGGATCTCGACTTCGCATTGCGAGCGAGCCAGTGTGGCTGGAAATCCGTGTTTCTTGCCAACGGCGCCGCAATGCACATCGGTGGCGGTGCATCACGGCAGGCACCGGGCCGGCGCGTGTATTACGGCCTCTGCAGTCGCACAGCGTATGCTCGAAAGCACTTTGGGGCCGGCGTTGCGGCGTTGGTGACATCAGCGGCGCTGACCGTCGAGCTGCTGTTCAGATTGGGCCGCGAGTTGCTGCGGAACAAGGGCAGGGGGATCGCTCAAATCCTGAGCGCATATGTGGATTTTGCGCTGCAAGCAGTGGTGTTGCGGCGGTCTGTATGAAAGTGCTGATCACCGGCGGCAGCGGGCAACTGGGCAGGGAGTTGCAACTGGCCCGGACGCCCGAAAGCGTTATGTTCGCGCCGGATCGAACGCAACTGGATATTACGGACAGGTCCTCGGTCATGGCCGAATTGCGCCGCATCAAGCCGGATGTGGTAATCAATGCCGCTGCCTATACAGCGGTCGACAAGGCGGAGCAGAATTTCCAGGAGGCATTACGGATCAACGCCGAAGGTGCAGAACATGTTGCGCAAGCGGCCTTGGAAACCGGTGCGCGGCTTATTCATGTTTCCACCGACTACGTTTTCGACGGGCGTTCAGACTCTCCCTATGCACCGGATCACCCGCTGCAGCCGATCAACAAGTATGGACAGAGCAAGGCGGAAGGAGAGCGGCGCATCATGACAGCGATGCAAAACCAGGCGGTGATAGTCCGGACCGCGTGGCTTTACGCGACAGCCGGTTCAAACTTCGTGAACACCATGCTGCGCTTATTCCGTGCCCAGGAGAAAATCAGTGTTGTAAGTGATCAGATTGGATCTCCGACGTGGGCGCGTGGATTGGCGCGGGCGCTCTGGCGGTTTGCCTCCCTCCCTGTGGCTGGCGGGGCGTATCACTGGACCGATGCCGGGGAATGCAGCTGGTTTGAATTCAGCCAGGCCATTCACGATGAAGCGTTGGCAAGTGGCATGCTGGCGCGCCGCTGCACTATTCTTCCCATACCCACATCTGCCTGGCCGACGCCGGCTCCCCGTCCTGCCTACAGTGTTCTCGACAAGCAGCGGACATGGCAGGCACTGGGAATGGAGTCGTCCCACTGGCGCGCGGCGCTTTGTGAAATGCTCAAGGATGTAACTGACAATGCCCGCAGATAGATTACTGGTAACCGGCGGCGCGGGTTTCATTGGCGCCAATTTTGTCCACTACTGGACGCAAACACATGCGGGCGACAGGGTTGTCGTCCTGGACGCGCTCACGTATGCAGGAAACCTTCCCAGCATAGAGTCCTTGCGAAGGCTGGAAACCTTTCGGTTTGTGCAGGGGGATATCAGGGATACTGCACTGGTATGCAAGCTGATGCGGGAAGAGAGGATCAATAGAATCGTACATTTTGCCGCAGAATCCCACGTTGACCGTTCCATCCATGGCCCGGATGCCTTCATCCAGACCAACGTTGTCGGCACATGCAACCTGCTGCAGGCAGCACGAGATGTGTGGGGAGATGGCAAGGGAACGCCGGACTGCCGTTTCCATCATGTTTCCACGGATGAAGTGTACGGAACGCTTGCCAGGGACGATCCGGCATTCGTTGAATCCACTGCTTATGATCCGAGTTCCCCTTATGCGGCCAGCAAAGCGGCGTCGGATCATTTTGTCCGGGCCTACCACAGAACCTATGGTCTGCGGATAAGCATCAGTAATTGTTCCAATAACTACGGACCATACCACTTCCCGGAGAAATTGATCCCGCTCATGATTGTGAACGCACTGTCCGGCCGGGAACTCCCCGTGTATGGAGATGGCAGCAATGTCCGGGACTGGCTGTTTGTGGAAGATCATTGCCGCGCAATTGATCAGATTTTGCGCATGGACTGCGTCGGAGAAACCTACAATATCGGTGGCAGGGCGGAAACTGCAAACCTGGACCTGGTGAGGAATCTATGCCGTCTTCTGGATGAGACCATTGGCGCGAGCCCGCGACTTCAGGAACACTATCCTGATTGTCCGGCTGCGCGCGGCTCAAGCTGTGCGGAATTGATTACCTTTGTCGCGGACCGCCCCGGGCACGATTGGCGTTATGCCATAGATGCCACAAAACTGCGGAAAGCAACGGGCTTTCAGCCTGGGGAGAGTCTGGTCAGTGGACTGCGCAAAACCGTGAGTTGGTATCTGCAAAACGAGGCTTGGTGGCGGCCATTGCTGGACGAACGATATGCGCAGTGGGTGCAACAGAACTATAAGAGATCGGAGCGGAGTTAGGGCGATCCCAGTATCTCCAGGCCGGTCAATGACTCAAACCTCTCACATAGTGGCCCTGTGCCGCTATGACACGCTCGGCGCCAGCAGCCGGGTGCGCATGTGGCAGTTCGTCCCGCACCTCGCCCGACAGGGAGTACAGGTGCGCGTTCTGCCGCTGTTGTCCAATGCCTACGTCGAATCCCTGTACCGGGGAAAATGCCCTGATGTTTTCGATGTGGCCCGATCCTACGGGCGCCGGATGGTGAATCTTTTGCAAGTGGAAAAGGATGCGGTGTTGTGGGTGGAAAAGGAGTTGCTGCCCTGGATGCCGTTCCTGCTGGAGCAGCCATTTCTACGCCGTCATCGCCTGGTGGTGGATTGTGATGACGCAGTCTGGCTCCGTTACCGGGACCATCGCAATCCACTCTGGCGCGCATTGTTGCGGAGAAAAATTGATCAGGTGTTTGCGCGCGCGGATGTGGTCACCGCCGGTAACCGCTGGATCGCCGATCACGCCCGTGCGGCCGGGGCGCGAGAGGTGCGCATATTGCCATCCGTGGTGGACCTGGATCGCTATTCAGCGCGCAAGCCTGGTGACGCGAACACGCCGTGCCGGATTGGCTGGATCGGTTCGCCGGCCACGGTGCACTACCTCAAGGCCCTGGGTCCGGTGTTACGCGAGCTGGCCGCGCGCCGTCCCCTGCAACTCATTTGCATCGGTGGCGGGCCGCTGCAACTGGACGGCGTGGCGGTGGAATCGCGCCCCTGGAGCGAGTCGATGGAGGCGGAGGAGATCCGCCGCTTTGATATTGGTGTCATGCCGCTCAGTGACGGTGATTGGGAAAAGGGCAAGTGCGGGTACAAGTTGATCCAGTACATGGCCTGCGGTGTGCCGGTCGTCGGCAGCCGGGTGGGTGCCAATTGTGACATCGTGGCCGAGGGACAGGACGGCCTGCTGGCCGGCACTGATGCGGAATGGCGCGCGGCACTGGAGGGTTTGATGCAGGACATAAGTCTTTGTCAGCGGCTGGGTGCGGCGGGACGGCGCAAGATTGAACAGGGATACTCCGTGCCGTCGCGGCTGGACGAACTGGCCGCAGTCCTGCGGGCGCCGGGCTGACAGCATGTGCGGCCTGGCTGGGTATCTTGGCGCGGGACCCATGGCCGATGCCGGGCCGCGGCTGGAGGCGGCCAAGGAAGCATTGAAACACCGTGGGCCCGATGCCTCGGGCATCTGGCATGACGCCGATGCCGGTGTTGGTCTGGCGCATACGCGCCTGCGCATCCTGGAATTGTCCGACGCCGGCGCCCAACCCATGCAATCCGCCGATGGCCGGTTCGTGATCGCGTACAACGGCGAGGTCTACAATCATCTCGCAGTGCGTCGTGAACTGAAGGCCGCGGGATGCCGGGTCGCGTTTCGAGGCCATTCAGACACCGAGACGCTGGTGGAGGCCTGTGCGCACTGGGGTGTGGAGGCGTCGGTGCGCCGTTGCCATGGCATGTTCGCTTTCGCGCTCTGGGATCGGCGCGAACGGACGCTGCACCTGGTCCGCGATCGCCTCGGGATCAAGCCGCTCTACTGGGGCGAGGACCGGAGCCGGCTGCTGTTTGGCTCCGAGCTCAAGGGGTTGCTGGCGCTGCACACACAGCGGCCGGAACCGGACCCGGATGCCACGCAGGACTTCCTGCACTACGGCTTTGTGCCGGCGCCGCGCAGTATTTACCGTGGCATCAGCAAGTTGCCGGCCGGCGCCATTCTGACCTGCCGCGTCGGCAGCGCCCCGGCGCTGTCGCGTTACTGGACGCTGGAGTCGGTGGTCAGCGCGCCGCGCGATGCCGCATTGCCGCAGGCCGTCGACGCCATGGACCAGTTGCTGCGCGAGGTGGTGCGCGAGCAGATGATTGCCGATGTCCCACTGGGTGCATTTTTGTCCGGCGGCATTGATTCGTCGCTGGTGGCGGCGTTGATGCAGCAGGTGGGTTCACAACCGGTGCGCTCGTTTTCCATCGGCTTTGCCGAGGCGTCCCACGATGAGTCCGCGCACGCCGCCGCTGTGGCGCGCCATCTCGGTACCGTGCATACGGAATTGCGGGTCACGCCGGCGGAGGCCCTGGCCGTGATCCCTGACCTCGCCCGCATGTATGACGAACCGTTCGCCGATTCTTCCCAGATCCCGACGTTTCTGCTGGCGCGCCTGACACGTGCGCAAGTGACCGTGGCCCTGTCCGGTGATGGCGGCGATGAGGCCTTTGCCGGCTACAATCGCCATGTATATGCCGGCCCGCTGCTGGCGCCCGCGCTCGGTGCGCCGGCGGCCTTGCGGCGACCCTTGGCTGCAATGCTGGATGCGGTGAGTCCCGCGCGCTGGGATGCGCTGGCAGGGATGCTGCCGGCGACTGTCCGGCCCCGGCAAACCGCGGACAAGTTGCACAAGCTTGCGGCCTGTCTGCGGGCTCCGGCGCATGAGGTCTACGGGCAGTTGCTTGCTGCCTTGCCGGATGCAAACAGTTTCATTCATGGCGGCGGGCGGCGTCGCACGGCATTCGGTGATGCTGCGGTCCTGCAGGCCCTGACGGGCAAGGGGGAACAGCTGCAGTATCTGGATGCGGCGGTCTACCTGCCCGATGATGTGCTGGTGAAGGTGGACCGGGCCACCATGGCCGTGGCGCTGGAGTGCCGCGTGCCGTTGCTGGATCACCGGGTCATTGAAGCCGCGTGGCGGTGGCCCTGGCCGCTGCGTGTGCGCGGCCTCACCGGCAAGTGGCTGGCGCGGCAGATCCTGGAGCGGTACCTGCCACGACGACTGTTCACGCGGCCCAAATCCGGATTCACCATGCCGCTGGCGGACTGGCTGCGCGGCGGATTGCGTGACTGGGCCGAGGCGATGCTGGACCCGGCGCGGCTGGATGCGTCCGGCATCCTGGACACAGGTGCGGTCCGGGCATTGTGGCAGGAACATCTCAGTGGCCGCTCCAATCGGCAAAACGCCCTCTGGAATCTGCTTACCTTTCAGGCCTGGCATGAACACTGGTATAGATAGAAAAAGACTCGTACTGCTGATCGCTGAGTACGACTACTTTCTGTCCCATCGCCTCGCACTGGCACAGGAGGCGACACGGGCCGGGTATGACGTCACCGTGATCACGCGGGTACCGCCTGGTGCGGTCCCGGGGGCGTGGCCCGGAATTCAAGTGCGGCATGTCGCGATGGCGCGGGGCACGGGTAATCCTATTGCAGACCTGCGCGCACTTTTGCAGCTGGTCAGGCTGTTTCGCGAGATACGCCCGGCCCTGGTGCATAACGTATCGGTCAAATTGATCCTGCTCGGCTCCCTCGCCGCCTGGATCGCATCGGTGCCGCGCGTGCTCAATGCCTATACGGGCTTGGGCACATTGTTTCATACGAATTCGCGCCGCTTGTACTGGCTGCGCTGCGTTCTTGTTCCAGTGTTGGCGTTCTTGATCCGCCGCACGGGCGCCTGGGCCTTGTTCCAGAATCCGGAGGATCAGGTTTCGATGCTGCAACTGGGGCTGGCAGCGCCCGATCGTAGTGCCCTGGTGTGCGGCACCGGCGTGGACACCGACCTGTTTCAAGCCACGCCCGAGTCCGACGGGGAGCCGGTAGTCCTGTTCGTGGGCCGCCTGCTCAGGGACAAAGGCATCAGAGAGTTCGTTTCCGCGGCGCAAGCACTGCAAACAAAAGGCGTCGTGGCCCGTTTCGTCGCAGCCGGGGACCCCGACCCGGAGAATCCACAATCGATTTCCGCGGCGGTCCTTGATGTATGGCGTCGCACGGGGCCGGTTGAATGGTTGGGACAAGTCGCCGACATGCCGGCGCTGCTGTCCCGTTCCCACATTATCTGCCTGCCCAGTTACCATGAAGGAGCGCCGAAGGCATTGCTGGAAGCAGCCGCCAGCGGCAGGCCGGTGGTGGCGACGGATATTGCAGGTTGCCGGATGGTGGTACAGCACGGGGAAACCGGCCTGTTGGTCCCGGTTCGGGATGCCGCGGCCCTGGGTTCGGCCCTTGAGAGTCTGATCTGCGACCCCGACCTGCGTCGTGCCATGGGGGCCGGTGCCCGTGAGCTGGCGCTACGGCGCTTTGCGGCACACATTATTAATATGCACATTATGGATCTTTATCGGCAAATGAGTCAGACATGAGTCCCCTTCCTGAAAATACGGTTCGTGAACCCATTGTGCCCGTCATCATCGCGGGCGGCAGCGGTACGCGCCTGTGGCCGCTGTCACGGGAACTGTATCCGAAGCAATTCCTGGCCCTGGCCGGCCGGCCCTCACCCTTGCAGCAGACGCTGGCGCGAATCGAAGCAAGTGCAATTGCCGGGCGCCGGCCGACGGTTGTGATCTGCAATGAACAGCATCGCTTCCTGGTGCGGGAACAGGCCCAGGTCATGCATTGCGATCTGGGGGAGATCGTCCTTGAACCGGAGGGACGCAATACCGCTCCGGCATTGACTGCCGCGGCGGCGCGCGCGGGAGCGGGGGACCCCATCCTGGTGGTGATGCCCGCGGACCACGAGTTGCAGGATGACGCCCGGTATGCACGTTGCCTGGAACATGCAATTGCCGCCGCGGCGGCAGGTAGCATTGTCACCCTGGGCGTTGTGCCCACGCGACCCGAGACCGGTTACGGCTACATCCGTTTTGACGCAAGCACCAAAGCGGATGCAGCCCCGGTATTGAAGTTCGTCGAGAAGCCGCAGCGCGCGCTGGCCGAGGAGTTTCTCCACTCGGGCGACTACCTGTGGAACAGCGGTGTATTCGTCCTGCGGCGCAGTACCTGGTTCCGGGCTTTGCAGCGTTTTCAGCCTGACATCCACCGGCACGCGCTTGCAGCCGTTACCGCAGGCCAGTCCGACGATACTTTCTTTCGCGTCCAGCGCGAAGAATTTCTCCGCTGCCCGCGCATTTCCATCGACTATGCCGTGATGGAACCGGCCAGCACGGCGCCGGAATTTCAATGTGTTGTCGTCCCGCTCGCGTCCGGCTGGTCGGACATCGGTTCGTGGCACGCGGTCTGGGAACGCGAGCCCCGGGGAGTGGACGGTAATGTGTGTCTGGGTGACACGGTTGTGGACGGCACGCGCAATTCTCTCGTCCTGTCACAGGGACGGCTGGTGGCCGTATTGGGCTGCGAGAATCTGGCCATCGTGGAAACCGCCGATGCGGTCCTGGTGGCGGATCTGCGTCATGCGCAGCAACTGTCGTCGTTGGTCGAGCGGCTCAAGCCGGATTACGGCGAATTGACCGTCTCGCACCGGACGGTGCAGCGGCCATGGGGAAATTACGAATCCCTGGATCGGGGGGATCACTACCAGGTCAAGCGGTTGACCCTGCAACCCGGGAAGAAACTCTCATTGCAGCGGCACAAGCACCGGGCTGAACACTGGGTCGTGGTGCGCGGCAAGGCCACCGTGACACGCGGCGATGACACGCTGCAACTGAAAGAAAATGAATCCGTCTATATTCCACAGGGCACCATCCATCGCCTGGCAAATTTGCAAAAGGAAATACTGGAAGTAATAGAAGTACAGACCGGTTCCTACCTGGGCGAGGACGACATCGAACGGCTCGACGACGATTTCGGGCGCGCCCCCACCGGGTCCGGCTGATTCCCGGGAAGCAGGGGATGGAACGCGTGCTAATCACCGGTGCCGCGGGGTTCATGGGTGCCGCAGTCCTGCCGGCCCTGCACCGCGCCGGTTATGCGCTGCGTGCCACCTGGCACCGGCACGAGCCACAGCACCGTGTCGCCGCGGTGGAGTGGTGCCAGGATGACCTGCTGGCGGACCGGCATCGCGGCACAGGCGTGCTGCGCGGCGTGGATATCGTCATACACCTGGCCGCGCGCGTTCATGTCCCCGGGTTTTTGCGGCACTGGCGCGAGCCATTTCATCGCGCCAACGTGGTGGCCACGACGCAGTTTGCGCAGCAGGCAGTGCGCGCCGGTGTGCGCCGATTTGTGTTCCTCAGCACGGTGGGCGTGCATGGCAGGGAAAACCACGTAAGTGATGGGGTGCCACAGCCCCTGCGAACCGGTGATCCGCTGCAGGCGCAGGATGCCTATGCGCGCAGCAAGCTGGCGGCGGAGCTGGCGTTGGCGCAAACCTGTGCCGGCAGCGGCATGGAACTGGTCACCTTGCGCGCTCCCCTGGTCTTTGGCCCGGGCAACAGCGGAAATTTCCTTTGGCTGTTGCGGCATCTGGATCTGGGGCTGCCGTTACCGGCCGGGCCGCGGCCGGCCCTGCGCAGCATGGTCTACGTGAACAACCTGGCGGAGTTGTTGGTCGTGTGCATGAGGCACACCGGCGTGGCAAACAATACCTACCTGCTCGCTGACTTTGATCTTGACGTAACCGTGCTGGCGGGCAAGCTGGCAGACTTGCTGGGCCGGCGGTTGCGAACGCTGCAATTACCGGAACTGCTCCTGCGCGGCCGGGCCTTGCGCAGCCTGACGCAGCCGCTGCTCGTCGATGGCGAGCCGATTCGACGGACCACCGGCTGGCAGCCGGAGTTCGGACTGGATGCGGCGCTTGCGCAGACCGTGGCCTGGTACAGATCAACGCGATGAACGTGACCGCCATGTGGCCCCTGGTGCTGCCGGTGTTTCCGCTGGCGGTGGTGTTGACGTGGGGCGTGCTGCGGTATACGACCCGCCGCAACATGATCGATGTGCCCGGTGCGCGGAGTTTGCACACAGCACCCACGCCGCGCGGTGGTGGGCTGGCAATTGCAGTGTGCATCCTGGGAGGTGGGGCAATCCTGACCGCGACGGATCGCATCCCCGGGACGCTCGGGATGTCGCTGTGTGCCGGAGGCGTGATCGTGGCCGTGTTTGGCTGGCTGGATGATCGGCACGGATTGCCGGCACGGTATCGTGCCGCCGGCTACCTCATTGCTGCGGCGCTGGGAGTCTGGCTGAGCGGGGGATTGCCCCGGGTTGCAGTGGGTGCCTCGGCACTGGAATTGGGATGGGCCGGCATTCCCGTTGCCGTCCTTGCAATCGCATGGCTAACGAACCTGTACAACTTCATGGATGGCGCAGACGGCATTGCCGCGGTGCAAGGCATCAGCGCCGGCGCCTTTGGCGCCGTCCTGTTTGGCATGGGTGGGCAATGGGGCGCCGCGACGCTGTGCCTGATCCTGGTTGCGGCATGCGCTGGGTTTCTGATCTTCAACTGGCCGCCGGCGCGCCTGTTCATGGGTGACGTGGGCAGTTGCCTGCTCGGTTACAGCTTCGGCATGCTGGCGCTTTATGGTGAACGGACGGGCGCCGCGCCGCTGCTGGCGTGGTGGCTGCTGCTGCTGGCATTCATCATGGATGCGTCGTTGACCCTGGCGTTGCGCATGGTGCGTGGGGAGAAATGGTATAGTCCACACCGCACCCATGCCTATCAATTGCTGGTGCAATCCGGGCTCGGACATCGGGGCCTGCTGCTCCGGTTCCTGCTGGCCAATTTCCTGATGCTCGGGCCGCTGGCAGTGGTGGCCGCAGACTATGACCTCCTGCCCCTGGCGGCCCTGACGGCCACGATCTTCGCATCCGCCCTTTGGTACTACACCCAGCGCCGGCATGGGGCCAGCTAGTGTGCTGCCGTGCCGAAAACTTGCATAATCCACTGTGGGGCCGGCTTTAACCGGCCGCGAGACCCGGACGGCGCGCTGAAGCGCGCTACATGCTAAAACCAAATCTGCGACCCGATGCTGTAGGGCTGGCTTCAGCCGGCCGCGAGACCCAGACGGCGCGCTGAAGCGCGCCCTACGCTTATCCCGTCCTACAGGAGCGGCGGATGCTACCTAGCAAACGTACCATCATCATTCTGCACGACCTGTTCATGGCGGCGTTCGCCTGGCAGTTTTCGTGGTGGGCGCGTTTCAACTTCGAGTTTCCATTCCAGGACTGGCGCCTGAGCGTCATGCTCATACCGCTGGTGATGGTGCTGCAGGGTGGCGTCTATTTCGCCTTCCGTTTGTACCGCGGCATCTGGCGTTTCGCGAGCATTCCGGACCTGCTCAACATTGTCCGCGCCGCCGCGCTGGGGGCCATGAGTATATCGCTGGCGATGTTCATCCTGTTTCGCCTCGAGGGTGTCCCGCGTTCGATCCTGATCCTGTACCCCATGGTGCTGATTTTCTGCCTCGGCGCACCCCGGCTCGGCTACCGGTTCCTGCGCGATCGGCGCGTGACCTTCGATACCAACACTGTGACCACGCGCGTGCTTATCGTGGGCGCCGGCCGTGCCGGTGAAATGGTGGTGCGCGAGATGCTGCGCGACGGCCGATATTTTCCAGTGGGGTTTGTCGATGACAAACCGGAACTGCGCAAGGCGGAAATTCAACGGGTGCGAGTGCTGGGTGACGTGGATGCCATCCCGGCCCTGTGCCGGGAACACCGGCCGGACATCATTGTCATTGCCGTCCCTTCCGCGGATACCGGGCAGATGCGCCGCATCGTGGAGCGCTGCGAGGAGGGTGGCACGCCCATGCGCCTGTTGCCCGGTCTGAGCAAGATGGTGGCGGGTGCTGCCGTTCTTAACGAGATCCGGGAAGTCTCCATTAATGACCTGCTTGGGCGCGAAAAGGTGGAGTTGGACTGGGGCACGATTACAGCGGGCCTGGAACGCAAAACGGTTATGGTCAGCGGCGCGGGCGGTTCCATCGGTGCCGAGTTGTGCCGGCAAATTCTCCGGTTGGCCCCGACGCGGCTGGTGCTGGTCGACCGCAGCGAGTTTGGCTTATACCGCATTCATCAGGAGCTGCTGCAGGAGGATGCGAGCAGACGGACTCCGATCGTGGCCGTGCTTGGGGACGTGTGCGACGCTGTCGCCGTTCAACAGCTCATGCTGGCGCACCGGCCGCAGGTCGTGTTTCACGCGGCGGCCTACAAGCATGTGCCGATACTGGAGGAACATTGCCGCGAGGCAGTGCTGAACAACGTGTTCGGATCCCAGCTACTGGCCGATGCCGCCCACGCCCATGCCTGCGAACGCTTTGTGCTGATCTCCACCGACAAGGCCGTCAACCCGGTGTCGATCCTCGGGGCGACCAAGCGGCTTGCGGAGGTGGTGTGCGAATCGCGCAATGGCAGGGACAGGACGCGATTCATCACCGTGCGTTTTGGCAATGTCCTCGGCTCCGACGGCAGCGCGATTCCCCTGTTCCAGTCCCAGATAAAGCAGGGTGGTCCGGTGACGGTCACGCATCCGGATGTGACGCGGTATTTCATGACCAATTCCGAGGCCTGCGGTTTGATCCTCCAGGCGGCGGCCATGGGCAACGGCGGCGAGATCTTCGTTCTCGACATGGGCAATGCTGTTCGCGTTGCCTACCTGGCGGAACAGATGATCCGCTTGACCGGTGCTGTGCCCGGGCGTGACATTCAGATCCAGTTCACCGGACTGCGGGCAGGGGAAAAACTCAACGAGGAATTGTTCCACGACTTCGAACAGCGTGGACAAACTGCACACCCGAAAATATTTCTCGCCCGGCACCCGCAACTGGACTGGTCGCGGTACGAGGGTGAGCTGGCGCGACTGCGCCGGCTCTGCGACGCAGGCGATGCGGTCGCCATCCGCGCCCAGCTCTGGCACATCTGCGGCCTCACCCCTGAAGTCACCGGCGGCGGCGCGATCAACGAGCGATATCCACCCGCGTGCGCCGGCTGACGGTCCATATCGGGGCGCCCAAAACCGGGTCCACTTACCTGCAGCGCCTGCTATACGAGAATCGTGAGCAGTTGTTGCGCGAACAGGGGGTCCTGTACCCCGACGTCAACCTGCGCGGTTTCGGGCACCACGACCTGGCGTTTCTGATTGGTGGCGGCTATCCGGACTGGGCGATTTCCCAGCAGAAATCACTTTCGACGCTGGCGGCGGAACTGCGGACCGCTGTGGCTGGTCATTGCGGCGATATCATCCTCAGCTCCGAGGATTTTTATCTTTTTCCGCAACCGGAGGAATTGCGCCGCTTGTTGCATGAGTGCGGCGCGCTTGACGGACGTGAGCCGCGCATCCTGGTCTACATTCGGCGTCAGGATGATGCGCACGAATCGTGGTACAACCAGACTGTGAAGGCGCAGGGCGCAACGCACAGTCTTGAAGAGAGCATTGAGAAGGATTTCAGACTCTGGGATTACAGCGCACAATTGGAGCAATGGGCAGCCACGTTCGGCCGCGGTGCTGTATGCGTGCGCCGCTTTGAGTCGGCGGCATTTGCTGGAGGCACACTGCGGAGTGATTTTCTTCAACACGCGGGCGTGGTGGACACGGGGCTGACGCCGCCGCCCGACGAGATAAACGTGTCTCTGAATCGCGATCTGCTTGAATTCCAGCGTTCGCTGAATCGGCTGCCGCTCCGGACGGTGCAAAAGCGCCGCTTCCATCGCGAACTAATGGAGCTAAGCAGGCACAGTGCCGGGCAGGGCATTTTCGATGAAACACCATTGCTCGGTTCGGAGCGAAGGCGCGCCATCATGTCTAGTTACCGGGAATCCAACGAGCAACTGTCTTTGACATGGTTCAGTGGTAAACCGACGTTCTCCGACCCCGACGGTCAACCCGAAACTCCCGCCACTGCCGGCTCCGGTCTTACTGCGGGTAAACTGCTGCGTATATTGACCTGGTTGATGCTACGGCGCTGAATCGGCGCCAAGGGAACCCGGATGTCAAACGAGTATTTTTACAAGGAATTTCCAAAAACCTGCGCTGCGGACGATTTCTGGGGGCAGGTGCGGCGCACGGTAAACGGGAAACCGGTGGGCGAGGACCAAATCGCAATGATTGTTGACGCAGTGCGGGCGGGCCTTGACCTGCAAGCCGCCGATTGCCTGCTGGATTTGTGTTGTGGAAATGGCGCGCTAAGCACCCGGATTTTCGCCCATTGCAGCGGAGGTCTCGGCGTCGATTTTTCGGGAGTGCTTATTGAGGTTGCTCAAGCGAACTTTGCCCGACCTGGGCGAGACGAGTACCTGCTCGACGATGTCGAGGCGTTCGTAAGCCGTTCAGCGGGAGTGGAGCGCTTTACGAAAGGGCTTTGCTACGGTTCCTTCCAGTACCTTCCGGAGGCGAAGGCGCGCGCAGTGTTGGGTGGACTGCGTGCTCGCTGTTGCGGTGTTTCGCACATGTTTATCGGCAATCTCCCGGATCGGGATCGGATCTCGAATTTTTATCGCGATGGCGATGTTCAGGAGGGGATCGCGGACGACCCGGGTTCCCCGGTGGGAATCTGGCGTTCTCAATCTCAATTCGCGGAACTGGCGCGTGCCACGGGCTGGAACGCTTTATTCCGGCAGATGCCGGCCGAATACTACGCCGCACACTATCGTTACGATGCGGTGTTGACGCCGGCAGAAATAATATAGTGAAGCGTCACGTTTGCGATTTGGGGGTCTTTGGAGGGCCACCTGCGTTCAGTACCGCGCGGCCCATTGGCCAGCTCGCCTCTCCCGATCCTGGCCAGTTTTTTCGGCATGCAAAAGGAATGTTTGATCGCCGCCGGCTGAGTAATAACGGACCGCTGGTGCGGGAGCTGGAAAATCGGCTTTGTGACCTCCATGAAGTTCCACATGTTGTCGCCGTGGCAAATGCATCCCTCGGGCTGATCATACTTATGCAGGTATTGGCCCGGCAGCCCGGAGGCGAGGCGATAATGCCGGCATTCACCTATGCAGGCTTGCCGCATCTGGCCCAATGGGCGGGGCTGAGGCCGCGCTTCTGCGACATTGACGCGTTCACACACGCGTTGGATCCGAAATCAGTGGCTGGAGCAATCAGCAATGAGACGTCGCTGATTCTGGCCGTGCATCAGGTAAACAGCCCATGTTTTGTCGCCGAATTTGAACAATTATCGGCCACATCCGGCGTGCCATTGATATTCGATTCCGTGCACGGCGCGCATTGCACGTACCGGGGGCGTCCGATTGGCGGATTTGGATTGGCCGAAGTATTCAGCCTGCATGCAACAAAATTGCTGAACGGATTTGAGGGCGGCTATGTAACGACGCGGGATGGCGGATTGGCCGAGGTATTAAGGCGGCAGCGGAACTTCGGCATCATTGACGATGGGGTGACCGCCGGCATCGGTATGAACGCAAAGCTGAATGAAATCCATGCCGCGGCGGCGTTGGCGTGCCTGGATGGATTGGACGGCCTGGTGGAGCGGAATTGCGCGCGCTACCGGGCCTACTCAGATGCATTCACCGGCATCGAAGGGCTGGATTGGGTCAGGTACGAGAACAATGGGGAACAGTGGAATTATGAGTTTTTCCTGCTCGAGGTGGACGATGATTTTCCGCTGAGCAGGGATCAGGCCGTTGAAATACTGCGGGGAGAGAATGCGTTGGCGCGCCCCTATTACAGCCCTCCGCTGCACCGATCCCAGCATTGTCCGGATTTTGTCTCCACGCCGGAACTGCCGGTCACCGAGCGGCTTGCGCAGCGCTTTATCCAAATGCCGGTCGGCGAGTCGCTGTTGCCGGGTGATGAAAGGGTGCTTGCGGAGCTGTTTCGCTTCATGCGCGGGCATGCGCCGGACATCCATGCCGCATTTTCCCAACGGAGAAATCCGTAGTGACGAAGCGCCGGCTTGATGACCTCGGGATCTTTGGCGGGAAGCCCGAATTTCAGGAGCCGGTTCATGTTGGCCAGCTCAATCTGCCGCCGTGGGAACGGTTTGAAGAGGCCTTCAGGGGAATCTTCGCGCGTCGCTACTTTACCAATCATGGGCCGCTGGTCCGCGAGCTGGATCGACGGCTGGCTGAGTATCTTGGCGTTCGTAATGTCGTGTGCGTAACCAACGGCACGGTGGCGCTAATGGTGGCGTGCAAGGCCATGGATCTCCATGGCGAAGTGATTGTTCCTTCCTTCACGTTTCCTGCCACCGTGCAGGCATTGTCCTGGGCGGGGCTCACGCCGGTGTTCTGTGATATTGACCCGCAGACGCACAACATAAGTGCAGCGCTTGCAGAGCCGCTGATTTCGCCCCGCACCTCGGCAATTTTAGGCGTGCATGTATGGGGCAGGGCGTGCGACCCCGCAGGGTTGCAACGACTGTGCAATGCGCGCGGTATCCGGCTGTTTTTCGATGCTGCTCACGGACTGGGGTGTGAGCATGACGGAATCAGCCTGGCGACATGGGGAGACCTGGCAATCTACTCATTTCATGCCACCAAAGTGTTCAGCTCAGCGGAGGGTGGATGCCTTGCCACTGACGATGATCGGCTCGCGGAGCGCGTTCGAACGGTGCGAAACTTTCACGTGGCGGAGACATTCGATCGCGTGCCCCTGCGAATCAATGGAAAGATGACGGAAGCCCAGGCCGCAATGGGCCTGCTCAGTCTGGAAAATCTGGACCACTGGATACGGCGCAATGTGGAGCTCTATCGACGCTACGCCGAATGGGATGTGAAGGAATCCGTTGGTGCGTTCGTAGACTATGCCGGTAGCCAGCGTAGCAACCACCAGTATTGCATCTTCGACGTCGATCCTGCGCGCCTGGGAATAAGCCGCAATCAGTTGCTTGCCGTGATGCGCGCCGAGAACGTCCTCGCAAGACGCTATTTTTATCCCGGGGTGCACCGGCTGACGCCCTACAATCTGTTATTTCCGGATGCGGACCTCTCTCTGCCTGCCACGATCGCAATTTCTGAACGGCTGCTGCAGTTGCCCCTGGGCGACGGAATTGACCTGGGCACGGTGGATAGAATCACTGCAATTATGGAAATATGCTACCGGCATGCCGGGGAACTTCGCGTACGCATGGAACCAACCATACAGCAATGATTATCCGGAGTTGAGAAGGTGCGACTTGGGATAATGCAGCCGTATTTTTTCCCCTATCTGGGTTATTACGAACTCATTGCCCGGACCGATCGCTGGATTGTGTTCGACGTCGTCAAGTACACACCCAAATCCTGGATGAACCGGAATCGCATACTGCATCCCAGGCAGGGGTGGCAGTATGTATCCGTTCCGGTTATTCACACCGGCGCCGATATGCTTATCAAGGATGTGGTTACCGTGGATCGTGCCCGGGCGGCGGAGCGGATCCTGGGACAGATTGACCACTATCGCGTGCGACGGGCTCCGCACTTTGCAGCGGTGCGTGAACTGGTTCGCGGCAGCCTGCTGGACGGGGATTCCGCATTGCTGCGCGATGTGAACGTGCGATCCCTTGCGCTCGTGTGTGCCTACCTCGGGATAAATGCCCACCTGGATAATTTGTCGGAGCTGGGGCTGGCGCTGCCGGAGATAAATGATCCCGGCCATTGGGCATTGGAGATCAGCAGTGCGCTGGGCGCCAGCGAGTACCTTAATCCTCCCGGTGGCCGGGAATTATTTGATGCGGCCGCATTTGCAACGCGCGGCATCCGGATATCGTTCACAGAAATGCCGGTGTTTGTCTACGACTGTCGTCCGTACCAGCACATCCCGAATCTTTCGATCCTGGACGTCCTGATGTGGAATGCGCCGGCGCGGGTGCGGGAGTACTTGTGCCGGAATCGGGACGCGAATTAGTGCTGGCTCTGGTACACGCCAAAATGTACGTAGGGCGCGTGCGCGGCGGACCCCGGTTGCACATTCTCAGGAACCGCATGCTCCACCGGAGGTAAGGCGCGCAGGTACGCGGTAATGGCCGCGGCATCGGCGTCCGAAAGTTTCTGGTACCCCGGCCAGGGCATGACCGGCAGATGTTGCCGGCCGCTGCGGTCCAGGCCGGTGCGGATGGCGGCGATGATCTCCTGGTCAGTCCACGCGCCGATGCCGGACTTCATATCCGGCGTCAGGTTGGCGGGATAGACGACCCCGGGCCGCGGCTGTTTCAGCGGATTGCTGTAGGCAATCCCGACATCGGATCCGGCCAACTGCCGATCCATGCGCGGGGTGCCGAGCAGGGCTCTATCCGTATGGCAGCTTTCGCAGCCGAGCAATCCCACCAGGTAACGCCCGTGTTCCACGATCCCGGCATCAGCAGGGGAGGCCTGCGCTGCCGGAGCCTCGATGATGGTGATCGCCTCGACCGGCTCAAAATTGCCCAGGGGATTGCGCGTGGTGGAGCACGCGGCGGGGAGCAATAACAGCCAGAGGTACCTGAGGTTCACGCGCTTATCTTACCCGTGCAGGCATCCGGCAACCACCCGTCCCCACCCGACCACACGCTCAGAACGCGTGGCCGGATGGGGACGTGAATGGCTAAGGCAGTTTAGATGCTGTACGCACCGGCCTTCGGCGCGACCTGGATGCGATCCTCGAGTGCCGTGGAGACCTGCCCGTCAACCTTCAGGCCGTGATCCATCTGGAACGCACGGATGGCCCGGGCCGTCCGCTTGCCGTAAATGCCGTCCACGGGGCCGGGGTTATACCCGAGGTAGCTCAACCTGCTCTGGATGTTGGCCACCGTTTCGGGATCCGGGCCTGCGGCCACAGGTGGTTCCTTTGTAACAGATTCCACGGGAACAGCTGATTTAGTGCCGGTTTGTCCCCGTTTCCAGACGGGCTCGCCCATGTTGACCTGGTCCTTGTTGGTCAGCGCCCCGACCAATCCACCACCCAAAGCGCCGATCAATGCGCCCGGACCGACGGCCAGACTGGTCACCGCCCCCATGATGGCACCCGATGCGGCGCCGATACCTGCGCCGCTGATGGCCCGTTCCTCGGGCATCGTGCCGCATGCCGAAATGGTCAGCAGTACCGGAAGCAATGTATGTCTGTTGAGTTTCATGATCAGTTCCTCCACTTGCTCGGACGATTCAGACCCTATGCCTCTAAGACAGGAGATTCTGTGCAATGCTTCGCAATCCCGCGGATTTTTCAGTGAAGGGCGTCACATAATTGCCATTGCGTCGCCGGAAATGTGAACTGCTTCCGTCACCGTGACGCCCTGGTCACTGTCTGCCACGGTCCAGCGTACCCCGCCCGGACCCGCAGAGCGGTTTTATTTGATTCGGGCGGGGAAATGCTGATTACTTTCTGCGCGGCCTGCGTGTCGGCTGATCAAAAGACTGACCAGACCGCTCTCGATCCCACAGCCCCCACTCCTCTTCTCCGTCGAAGTTCCTTCGCTCAAGCCCGTCAATTGCGCCGGATTGGCCTTTCGAACTGTTCTCGATTGCGGTCTCAAGACCGGATTGCGCTTCCGCCGGGGCAGTTTGCATTTTGTCTTCCAGAACCGTCTGATGGTGCGCGGTCCCTTCTACAACGCTTTCCATGGCCTTGTCTCGTCCTTTATCGCCGGCCGGCGCCGATGGGGCGGTCAGAACCAAACCTGATGTCAAAACTGCAACGACGATCGTGCTGAATCGTTTCATGTGCTTTCGCCTCCACATAGGCAAGGCGGTTGCCTTAATTAATAGTCGGCTGGCAGAGGCTGAAGTTCCGCGATTTTGCGTGGATTTGTGTGACGTAATTCACACTTGAGCACACCGGGCTGTATCGTTTTTGTCCTGCCCGTAGACCGGCGGCCGTATCCTGATCAGTCGCCGATATTCGCGCGGGCTGCGCTTGACGAGGCATGGGCGGGCGTTCTGATCCAGGCCGAATCGTTACCTGCATCTCTGAACTTGACGTCAGGGGAAGGTCCCCATCGCTGAAAGCGGACTGGAGAATGGCTCCCCGGGACGGGCTCGAACCGCCGACCTAGTGGTTAACAGCCACCCGCTCTACCGACTGAGCTACCGGGGAATAATCGGATCTTGCACCTGCCGGCCAAATGCCGCCGGTGCCCACTGCAAAGAAGGGGCGCTATGGTAATTGCGACCCGGTGATGGGTCAACCTGCGGTCGGCAGCGGTGTAAACTGCCCGGACTCCTGATCAACCGAGCATTCCATGTCCAATTCGTTCCAACTTGTTGCCGCATTCAAGCCTGCCGGCGATCAGTCCGAGGCCATACAAAAGTTATTGGACGGTCTGCACGATGGTCTGGCGCACCAGACATTATTGGGTGTGACCGGTTCGGGCAAAACCTTCACCGTCGCCAATCTCATTGCGGCCATTCAGCGGCCCACCATGATCCTGGCCCCGAACAAGACCCTGGCCGCGCAGTTGTATGGCGAAATGAAGGAGTTTTTCCCCAGGAATGCGGTGGAGTATTTCGTCTCCTATTACGACTACTACCAGCCGGAAGCGTATGTGCCGACGACGGATACATATATCGAGAAGGACGCCTCCATCAACGAACACATCGAGCAGATGCGCCTGTCCGCCACCAAGGCCCTGCTGGAACGCAAGGACACGATTATCGTCGCCACCGTATCCGCCATCTATGGCCTCGGGGATCCACAGGCGTACCTGAAAATGGTGCTGCACCTGGACCGGGGCGAGCCCATGGAGCAGCGCCACCTCCTGCGCCGGCTCACGGAAATGCAGTACACGCGCAACGAGATTGAACTGCATCGGGCCACCTATCGCGTGCGCGGCGACCTGGTCGATATCTTTCCCGCGGAATCGGAACGCGAGGCCGTGCGCGTGGAGCTGTTTGATGACCGGATCGAATCCATCGCATTGTTTGATCCGCTGACCGGGGACGTATTGCGGCGTGTTCCGCGCCTGACCATTCATCCCAAGACCCACTACGCAACGGAACGGCAGACGGTGCTGAATGCGGTCGAGGCGATCAAGGTGGAATTGCAGGAACGCCTGCAGTTCCTGGTCGCCGCCAACAAACTGGTGGAGGCGCAGCGCCTGGAGCAGCGCACGCGTTTCGACATCGAAATGATGCTGGAGATCGGGTATTGCGCGGGCATCGAGAATTACTCGCGCCACCTGTCCGGACGCAGGCCGGGCGAGCCGCCGCCGACACTGTTCGATTACCTGCCCCGGGACGGATTCCTGGTGGTGGATGAGAGTCATGTCACGATTCCACAGTTGGGCGCCATGTATCGCGGCGATCGTTCGCGCAAGGAGAACCTGGTGGAGTACGGCTTCCGCCTGCCGTGCGCGCTGGACAATCGCCCGTTGCGATTCGACGAATTTGAGCAACTGGCGCCGCAGCGATTGTATGTGTCGGCAACCCCCGGGCCCTATGAGCGGGAACGCTCGAGTCAGATCGCGGAGCAACTGGTGCGCCCGACCGGTCTGGTCGACCCCGAGGTGGAGGTGCGCCCGGTGGCCACGCAGGTGGATGATTTGTTGTCCGAGATCCGGGCGTGCGTGGCGTTGAATCAGCGCGTGCTGGTCACGACGCTCACCAAGCGCATGGCGGAGGATCTTACCGACTACCTGGCCGAGCATGACGTGCGCGTGCGCTACCTGCATTCGGACGTGGAGACCGTGGAGCGCGTCGAGATCATCCGCGACTTGCGCCTGGGGAAATTTGACGTGCTGGTGGGAATCAACCTGCTGCGCGAGGGACTGGACATGCCGGAGGTGGCATTGGTGGCCATCCTGGATGCAGACAAGGAGGGGTTCCTGCGCTCAGAAACCACGCTGGTCCAGACCATCGGTCGCGCGGCGCGCAATCTCTCCGGCCGCGCCATTCTCTATGCGGGCAAGATCACCGGTTCCATGCGCCGCGCACTGGACGAGACCGATCGACGCCGCCAGCGGCAGCGCGACTTCAATGTGAAACACGGGATCACGCCGCAGGGGATTCAAAAGGCGGTCATCGATATCATGGAAGGCGCGCACTTCCAGGTCTCCGGCCGTGGACGCAAGCTGTCTCGCGTCGCCGAGGAAACGGCGAGCTATGTGGCGCTGACGCCGGCGGCCCGGGCGAAGTGCCTGCGGGAAATGGAGGAGCGCATGTACCGCCACGCCCGCGATCTGGAATTTGAAGAGGCGGCAAATCTGCGCGACGAGATTCGCGCGCTGCAGGCGGCCGAACTGGAAATCCCCCCGGCGGCGATACAGGAGCGCAAGCAATGGAAACGCGGATGAGAGAGGAATTACGGGAGCGGGCGCTGGAGTATCACCGCAGCGATCCACCCGGCAAGATCTCAATTCACGCCACCAAGCCGCTGGCCAATCAGCAGGACCTGGCCCTGGCCTATTCGCCGGGTGTGGCTGCGGCCTGCGATGAGATCGTGCGCGATCCGGCGCAGGCGCCGCTGCTGACCGGGCGCGGCAACCTGGTCGCGGTGGTTACCAACGGGACTGCGGTGCTGGGATTGGGGGCCATTGGTCCGCTGGCGGCCAAACCGGTGATGGAGGGCAAGGCGGCCCTGTTCAAGAAATTCGCGGGTATAGATGTATTTGACCTGGAGATCGAAGAGCGGGATCCGGACAAGCTGGTGGACATCATCGCCAGCCTGGAGCCCACCTTTGGTGGCATCAATCTCGAGGACATCAAGGCGCCCGAGTGTTTCGAAGTGGAGCGCAAACTGCAGGCGCGCATGAAGATCCCGGTGCTGCACGACGACCAGCACGGCACCGCGATCATAGTCTGCGCCGCAGTGCTGAATGGCCTGCGCGTCGTCGGCAAGGACATCCGTGATGTGAAGCTGGTGACCTCCGGGGCCGGGGCGGCGGCGCTGGCCTGCCTGCGGCTGCTGCAGAAGGTCGGCCTGAAGCGCGAGAACATCATCGTTACGGATGTGATCGGCGTCGTGTATCGCGGTCGCACGGAACTCATGGATCCCGTCAAGGCGCTCTACGTCGTCGACACGCCGGCGCGCACGCTGGCGGACGTCATGGAGGGCGCGGACGTGTTTCTCGGATTATCAGCCGGCGGCGTGCTGAAACAGGACATGGTCAGGCGCATGGCGCCGCGGCCGCTGGTGCTGGCGCTGGCCAATCCCACGCCCGAGATCATGCCGGATGAGGTCAAGGCGGTGCGTCCGGATGCCATCATCGCCACCGGGCGTTCGGATTTCCCCAACCAGGTTAACAACGTGTTGTGTTTTCCGTTTTTGTTTCGCGGCGCCATGGACGTGGGCGCCACGGCCATCAACGACGAGATGAAACTTGCCTGCGTGCGCGCCCTCGCTGACCTGGCCATGGCCGAGACCTCCGATTTGGTTGCCAAGGCCTACGGCGGCGGCAACCTGAAGTTCGGCCCGGAGTACCTGATTCCGAAACCATTTGATCCACGTCTGATCGTGCGCCTCGCGCCGGCGGTGGCCCGGGCCGCCATGGACAGCGGCGTGGCCACGCGGCCGATCACGGATTTCAAGGCCTACCGCCAGAAGCTGATCCAATTCGTGTTCCAGACCGGCTTCCTGATGAAGCACGTGTTCACCCAGGCCAAGGGCGATCCGCAACGGGTCATTTATGCCGATGGCGAGGAAGCCACGATATTGCAGGCGGCGCAGCAGGCCGTGGAGGAAGGTTTGGCGCGACCCATCCTCGTCGGCCGGCCGGCTGTCATCGCCCGGCGCGCAGCGGAGCTGGGTTTGCGCATGGATCTCAGCAAGGATGTAACGGTGATCGATCCGGAGAATATCCCGCGCGCAGATGAATTCCTGCGCCGCTACCAGGAGTTGGCCGGCAACAAAAGCAAACCTCCAGCCAGGATCCCGGACCATGCCACGGTCATTGGCGCGCTCGCGCTCCAGGTGGGCATGGGCGATGCGCTGATCTGTGGGTGGAACGGGGCCTTTGCGGATAACCTGCGGCATGTGGTCGACCTGATCGGCAAGGCGCCGGGGGTGCAGCAACTGTCCACGGTTAATGTTCTTGTGTTGCCGACCGGCACATTTTTTGTCTGCGACACCCACGTCACATCGGACCCGTCGGCGGAAGACATCGCGGAAATGACCCACCTGGCGGCCCAGTGCGTGCGCCGCTTCGGCATCAAGCCGCGCGTGGCGCTGCTGTCCCATTCCAATTTCGGTTCCCACGACAATGACTCCGCCCGTAAGGTAAGGGACGCCCTGCGTCTCATCGGCGCACAGGATTCCGGCCTGGGTGTCGTGGGGGAAATGCGGGCGGATGTGGCGCTGTCGGAGGAGGTGCGCGCCAAGGTGGCTCCGAATTCCCCGTTCAAGGGGCAGGCCAACCTGCTCGTCATGCCCAACATGGACGCGGCCAACATCGCCTATAACATGCTGAAGGTGCTCGGCGGCGGCGTGACCATCGGCCCCATTCTCGTGGGCGCCGCGCGGCCGGTGCATATCGTCACCAATGCCTTGACGGTGCGCGGACTGGTGAACATGACCGCCATTGCTGTGGTGGAGGCGCAGGCGGCGGGCCGGGCGGTAGGCGCCGACAGATAGTGTTCTGCCCTTGAGTCGGGAAAGGTGGCCCGGTATGCTTAGCGTCCCTGTGAAGTAGTGATAAGTGAAAAGTAAAAAGTAAAAAGTAAATGAGGAGTTCCAAGGGGAGTTAATCCTTGAATGGTTTAACTTTTCACTTTGTTACTGTGCACTTTTAACTGTTTTCAACAGGCGCGTAGCTCAGCTGGTTAGAGCACCACCTTGACATGGTGGGGGTCGTTGGTTCGAATCCAATCGCGCCTACCAATTTGCACACCAGCTATAAGCTATAAGTCATAAGCAATAAGTGTGGATGGAGTTCGCTGTCTCACTTATGGCTTATCTCTTATGGCTGATTTTCGGGGGCCCATTGTGCGGGCCACCAATGATGAACAAGTGGCCCCTTGTAAAGGTCACCACTGAAAGAATGGAGTACCCCATGCCAAAGATATCGCTGCCCGACGGCAGCACCCGCAGTTATCCCGCACCGGTTTCCGTCCACGAAGTCGCGCACGACATTGGCCCCGGCCTTGCGCGTGCCGCACTGGCGGCGGAAGTGGACGGACACCTGGTGGATACCTCCCATGTACTGCGCGATGACGCGCGTTTGCGCATCATTACCGAACGGGATCCGGAAGGACTGGAGGTCATCCGGCATTCCAGTGCCCATTTGCTGGCCCAGGCGGTCAAGCAATTGTTCCCGGCCGCGCAGGTGACCATAGGGCCGGTTATCGAGGACGGTTTTTTCTATGACTTTGCCATTGAGCGGCCGTTTACACCGGAAGACCTGGATCGCATCGAGGCGCGCATGACGGAACTGGCGCGCCAGGACCTGAAAATCAGCCGTTCCGTGCTGCCCCGGGATGAGGCGGTGAATTTTTTCCGTGCCGCCGGCGAGGAGTACAAGGCGCAAATCATCGAGTCGATTCCGGCTGGTGAGGATTTGTCCTTGTACAACCAGGGGGATTTCACCGATCTCTGCCGCGGGCCCCATGTGCCTAGTACCGGGCGCATCAAGGCCTTCAAACTGACCAAGGTCGCCGGCGCGTACTGGCGCGGAGACTCCAGCCGGGAAATGCTGCAGCGGATCTACGGCACCGCCTGGACCGATAAGAAGGCCCTCAAGGAGTACCTGCACCGCCTGGAGGAAGCGGAGAAGCGTGATCACCGCAAAATCGGCAAGCGCTTGGACCTGTTCCATTTCCAGCCTGAGGCGCCGGGAATGGTGTTCTGGCACGACCACGGCTGGCGCATATACAAGGAGATCGAAAACTATATCCGCAGCCAGTTGTGTGCGCGCAATTACCAGGAGGTCAAAACTCCGCAGATTATCGATCGGGTGCTGTGGGAGAAGTCCGGGCATATTTCCAAGTTCGGTGATGAAATGTTCATGACTCGCTCCGAAGAGCGCGACTTCGCCATCAAGCCGATGAATTGCCCGGCCCACATCCAGATATTCAACCAGGGGTTGAAGAGTTACCGGGATCTGCCATTGCGCATGTCCGAGTTCGGATCCTGCCACCGGAATGAACACTCCGGCGCGTTGCATGGCCTGTTGCGGGTGCGGGGCTTTACCCAGGACGATGCGCACATCTTTTGCACCGAGGACCAGATCCAGGGCGAAGTGGCGGGACTGATCGGGTTGGTATACGAGGTTTACCGGGATTTCGGCTTCGACGATGTCCAGGTACGCCTGGCCACGCGGCCGGCGAAGCGGGTCGGCGCGGATGAACTATGGGATCGCGCGGAAGGGGCGTTGCGGCAGGCCCTGGATGACAACAAGCTGGAATGGACCCTGAACCCCGGGGACGGCGCCTTCTATGGACCGAAGATCGATTTCTCCCTGCGCGATTCCATCGGCCGGGTCTGGCAGTTGGGCACCATCCAGCTGGATTTCTCCATGCCGGGTCGGCTGGATGCGACTTATGTCGCCGCGGACGGCAGCCGCCAGACACCGGTCATGATCCACCGGGCCGTGCTCGGATCCCTGGAGCGATTCATCGGCGTGCTCATTGAACACCATGCCGGTGCGCTGCCGCTGTGGCTGGCGCCGGTTCAGGTCGTCGTGCTCAGTCTCACTGAAAAACAAGCCCGGGAGGCGGGAACTGTTGCAGAAACCCTGAAAAATCAAGGCTTCAGGGCAGAATCAGACTTGAGAAACGAGACAATCGGCCTTAAAATCCGCGAACACGCAATACAGCGTGTCCCGTATCTGCTGGTAATAGGGGCCCGGGAAGCGGAAAACAGCACGGTGGCCGTGCGTACGCGAGACGGTGTGGATTTGGGAGCCATGTCCTTGGACCGGTTCCTGGAACGCCTCAACCGGGAAATCGCGTGCCGCGGCCGCGGCATTTTGGAGGGTTAGATTATCGCCGCAGACAAGCAAAATAAGCTCAACGATGAGATCACGTACCGACAGGTGCGGTTGATCGGCGTTGATGGCCAGCAGATCGGTATCGTCACAACCCAGGAGGCGCAAACTCTGGCAGAAGAGGCTGCATTGGACCTGGTGGAATTGGTTCCCAACGCGGATCCTCCCGTCTGCCGCATCATGGACTTCGGCAAATTCCTGTTTGAGCAAAGCAAGAAAAAACAGGCGGCCAAGAAGAAGCAGAAGCAGATCCAGATCAAGGAGGTCAAGTTTCGCCCGGGGACCGAGGAAGGCGATTACCAGGTGAAACTGAGGAACATCATCAGATTCCTGACCAATGGCGACAAGGTCAAGATTACGTTGCGGTTTCGCGGCCGGGAGATGGTGCATCAGGAACTGGGCACCAAGATGCTGGAACGGATCGAAACTGATCTGACCGAACATGCGGTAATAGAATCCCACGCGAGACTCGAAGGCCGGCTGATGGTGATGTTGCTGGCGCCGAAGCGCTGATTGCCCCAGGGCATTTAAAGTTATCAACTTATAGAAGCAGGAGTAGTGGTATGCCAAAGTTAAAAACCAAGCGTGGGGCGGCGAAGCGCTTCAACAAGACCGGTTCCGGCAAGTTGAAGCATCGGCAGGCCCATCGCAGTCACATTCTCACCAAGAAACGCACCAAGCGTAAGCGTCATCTGCGCGGCATGGCCGAATTCCATCCCAGTGATGTGAAGGCCGTGGCGCGCCAGTTGCCTTACGCCTGATTCGGAGCAGGTAACATGGCAAGAGTTAAACGTGGTGTGACCGCCCATGCGCGGCACAAGAAGATCCTCAACCTGGCCAAGGGCTACCGCGGCCGCAAGAAGAATGTGTTCCGGCTGGCGACCCAGGCGGTCACCCGGGCCGGCGTCTATGCGTACCGCGACCGGCGCGTCAAGAAACGCGAATTTCGCGCCCTTTGGATTGCGCGCATCAATGCAGCGGCGCGGGAGCATGGTTTATCCTACAGCCGGTTCATGAACGGTCTGAAGAAGGCCAGCATCGAAATTGACCGCAAGGTGCTGTCCGATTTGGCATTGTTCAACCGTGAGGCATTTGCCGGGCTTGCTGCGCAGGCAAAAGCCTGCCTCACCGGCTGAGTGGACGAATGGGGTCAGGTCTTGCAATCAAGCAAGCGCATATTTGTGTGGAATTCAGCAATTCAGATCGTTTACTTGCATGATTGCAAGACCTGACCCCATTCGGCGGGCATGAAATGGAAAAGGAGAGGGCCGCTGCCCTTTCCTTTTTTTATGTACAGGGACGTACTGTATGCCGCTTGTGCCGGGAGCATACAAGCGGCAATGTACAGGGACGTACTGTATGCCGCTTGTGCCGGGAGCATACAAGCGGCGATACCGCGTTACCGGACTAAAGCCGCCAGGATCCATGCTTAACGTAGCCGACTTGCTGAAACGTGCATTAGCGGAGATTCAGGCCGCGCAGGATTTGCACGCGCTCGATGCAGTGCGCACGAGCTGGCTGGGACGCAAGGGCGAATTGACTGCGCTGCTGAAACAGCTGGGTACGCTGCCGGCGGCGGAGCGCCCGGCTGCGGGCGAGGCCATCAATCAGGCCAAGACGCGCGTGCATGACGCCATCGAGGCGCGCAAGCTGGCATTGGAACAGGGGCGTATCGAGTCGCAACTGCAGGCGGAACGCATCGACGTCACCCTGCCGGGCCGCGGACAGCGGCGCGGGGGGTTGCACCCGGTGACGCAAACGCTGGAACGGGTCGAGGATCTGTTCTCGCAGATCGGATTTGCCATCGCCGACGGGCCCGAGATCGAGGATGACTTCCACAACTTTGAGGCGCTGAACATTCCGGCCGAACATCCGGCCCGGGCGATGCACGATACCTTTTATCTGCGCGATCATCCCCTGTTGCTGCGCACACACACATCGAACGTGCAAATCCGCTACATGCTGCGCAACAAGCCGCCGCTACGCATCATTTCCACCGGCCGCGTCTTCCGTTGCGATTCGGACATGACCCACACGCCTATGTTCAATCAGATCGAGGGGTTGGTGGTGGATGAAGTGTCGAGTTTCGCCGACCTCAAGGGCGTGCTGGAGGATTTCGTTGCCCACTTTTTCGCCCGGCCGGTGACGCTGCGTTTCAGGCCTTCGTTTTTTCCATTCACCGAGCCCTCTGCCGAAGTGGACATTCTGGGTGAACGCGGCTGGCTCGAGATTCTGGGTTGCGGCATGGTGCATCCGCGCGTGCTGGAAAACGTCGGCATCGACAGTGAACGCTTTACTGGCTTCGCCTTCGGCATGGGCGCCGAGCGCCTGGCTATGCTGAAGTACGGCATCAATGACCTGCGCATGTTTTTTGAAAACGACGTGCGTTTCCTGCGTCAGTTTGCCTGAGCGCATTGCGTCATGAAGATCAGCGAAAAGTGGCTGCGTGAGTGGGTC
>Ga0156012_1022_pt1 | contig 29610 bp, 30 predicted proteins | sample RifCSPlowO2_02_FD_107666 | JGI IMG/M metagenome (GOLD analysis project Ga0156012, IMG submission 107666) | Gammaproteobacteria bacterium RIFCSPLOWO2_02_FULL_61_13
CAAATGATAAAACCCGCATGAAGCGGGTCTATTCATTTGTATGGCGCGCCCGGAGAGATTCGAACTCCCGACCCCCTGGTTCGTAGCCAGGTACTCTATCCAACTGAGCTACGGGCGCGTGTTTGTCACTATTTGCAGTGTTTGTACTGAATCCTACCCAACTTCGGATTTCGCAATCTTTCTATTATCCCCAGGACTGGAGGGTTCCGGCAAAGGCACCCCATCCAGTTCATGGATTTGAATCCATTCATCCACAACCTGGCACAGTTCCGCAAACACCTTCTGCTCATTTGGGCCGTGCACACCGCCGTACATGAGATCCGGGCACGTTCCGACGTAGCATCCGTCTTCATCGGACCATTCCACAATCTTCTGATACCGATCTCCTGGTTTCATTTAGAGATCCTTCCCAACAATTTTTTAACGTTCAGGACCTGATACGGTTTGGCATCGCTACCGGGCGCACCGCTCAAAGTCATCTTCAATCCACTGAGATGTCGGAAATTTCGATGGCTTCCCTTCCCATCTCGTTCGATAAATCCCGCATCCGTTAACAACCTGATCAATTCCCTGATCTTCGGAGGCATCCATGCGCTCCCTTCCATTATTTCTCAGGGTTCCCGTGTGGAGCCCTGAGAAATTAAGTATGGCGGAGAGGGAGGGATTCGAACCCTCGATGGGCTTTTGGCCCATACTCCCTTAGCAGGGGAGTGCCTTCAGCCACTCGGCCACCTCTCCAATGCTGGAACTATGCAGTATCGTGTACAGAAATCTTTTACTGGATTCCGGCCTTCGCCGGAATGACGTCCCTAAACTTGAATCGCTGGATTCCGCCCCAGCCCCCGTGTCGTAGCACGGGGCAGGCTCCGCCAGGGTGACGCGCCGGAATGACAAAATTAATTGCGACTCTACTTTCCCAAACACTTACCGGGTTGAATCGTCTGGGTGATCCTCACCGTGATCATCGTGATGCTCACCTGTACCGCCGCCGGTGCGCTCGGCCTGGATGCGTTCGTAGATCTCTTCCCTATGCACGGGGACATCCTTGGGTGCATTGACGCCGATCCGGACCTGGTTACCGCGGATACCCAGCACGGTGACGTTGATGTTGTCTCCGATCATCAGCGACTCGCCGATCCTGCGTGTGAGTATTAACATCGCGCCTCCTCGTATTCCCTCAGCGGTACTTTAGACCGCCTGCCACGGAAAAAATCCCCCCGTGTTCCCTTGGTAATCCCGTTCAGAGATTTCCTGCCCTGGCGGAGCCCGGTCAACCGTTTTTGCCGGTCCCTTTGTCCAGTCCAAAGGCAGAGTGTAGCGCCCGGACCCCCAATTCCAAATACTTTTCGTCCACCACCACGGAGATCTTTATCTCCGAAGTGGAGATCATCTGGATGTTGATTCCTTCGTTCGCCAGGGCCTTGAACATACGGCTGGCGATGCCGGCATGGGACCGCATGCCGACCCCGATGATCGATAGTTTGACAATGCGCTTGTCGCCGTTGACACCCTTGGCGCCCATTTCTTTGGCGGTTCTCTGCAGAATGTCGTGGGCCTTGTCGTAATCGTTGCGGTGCACGGTGAAAGTCAGGTCCGTGGTTTTGTCCGCACCGACGTTCTGGACGATCATGTCCACTTCGATGTTGGCGTCCGCGATGGGGCCGAGGATGCTGTGCGCGATCCCGGGCCGGTCGGGCACGCCGACGATGGTGAGTTTCGCCTCGTCCCGGTTGTGGGCGATGCCTGCGATCAATGCCTGTTCCATTGCCTCATCCTCGTCAGTAATCAATGTGCCGGGGCCGTCCTTGAATGACGACAGCACCCGCAGCGGCACGTGGTACTTGCCCGCAAATTCCACCGAGCGGATCTGCAGCACCTTGGAGCCCAGGCTCGCCATCTCCAGCATTTCCTCGTAGCTGATGCGGTCCAGCCTCGATGCCTCCGGCACGATGCGCGGATCGGCGGTGTAGACGCCGTCGACGTCAGTGTAAATGCTGCATTCGTCCGCCTTCAACGCCGCGGCCATCGCAACGGCAGTGGTATCCGAGCCGCCGCGGCCCAGCGTGGTGATGTTGCCCTCGCCATCAATGCCCTGGAAGCCGGCCACGACCACGACCTTGCCTTCGGTAAGCGCCTTGCGCACCTGCGCCCCGTCGATATCGAGTATGCGGGCCTTGTTGAAGGCGCTGTCGGTCAGGATGCGCACCTGGGCGCCGGTAAACGACACGGCGTCCTGGCCTTTTTCCTGCAACGCGATACTGAGCAACGCAATCGTCACCTGCTCGCCGGTGGACAGCAACACGTCCAGCTCACGTTCAATGGGCCGGCCGGACAAGCCGCGCGCCAGGTCCAGCAGGCGGTCGGTCTCGCCGCTCATGGCCGACACCACCACGACCACGTCATGCCCGGTGCGGCGCGTGCGGATCACACGATCAGCCACCGCCTGGATGCGCTCCAGGGAGCCGACCGACGTACCGCCATACTTCTGGACAATCAGTGCCATGGAGCGCTCAGGTTCGTCAAAAAGGGGCGCGATTCTACTCAGTTTCAGGGATTTGTGCGATGCAAAAAATGCGGTCGGCGGCTACTTTTTCTGTCATCCCGAACGCAGTGAGGGATCTTGTGGTCAGGATAACCAAAGATCCCGCGCTTCGCTCGGGCTGACAATGATATGCCCGGAATGACAGCTTACTTTGCCAGCTGCCCGCGCACCCAGTCCGGTACGCCGGCCAGGGCCGCTGCCAGATTGGATGGATCGGAACCACCGGCCTGCGCCATGTCCGGCCGCCCGCCGCCCTTGCCACCGACCTGCTGGGCGACGAAGTTCACCAGGTCCCCGGCCTTGATGCGGGAGGTAGAGTCCTTCGTGACTCCGGCCACGAGGCTGACCCGGCCATCCTCGACCGTTGCTAGCACCAGCGCCGCCGTCCCGAGCTTGTTCTTCAATTGATCCACGGTGTCACGCAGGGACTTGGGATCAGCGCCATTGAGCAACCGCGCCAGCACCTTGATGCCCCCGATGTCCTGGGCCTCGCCCGCCATTTCGTCTCCGGCGCTGGAAGCGAGCTTGCCTTTCAGTTGCGCCACCTCCTTTTCCAGTTTGCGGCTGCGGTCCACCAGTTGTTCCAGGCGTGACTCCATGGTCTCCACATCGCCCTTCAATAACGCTGCCACATTGTCCAGGCGTGATTGCACCTGCTCGACCCATTGCAGCGCGCCCGCCCCGGTAACGGCCTCGATGCGGCGCACGCCGGCGGCGATCCCGGTTTCCGACAGGATCTTGAACAGGCCGATGTCGCCGGCCCGGGGCACGTGGGTGCCGCCGCACAGTTCCACGGAGAACTCCCCGCCGATGGTCAGCACGCGCACGGTGTCGTCATACTTCTCCCCGAACAGCGACATGGCGCCGGACTGCATGGCGCGATCCAGCGGCATCACTTCCACGCGCGTATCCTTATTGGCGAGCACGCGATGATTGATGAGGCTCTCCAGTTCGCGCAATTGCACCTCGGTCACCGGCTCCGGATGCGCGAAGTCGAAGCGCAGGCGATCCGGCGCCACCAGTGATCCCTTCTGTGTCACGTGCCGGCCCAGCACCTGGCGCAATGCCGCGTGCAACAGGTGCGTTGCGGAATGGTTGCGCATGATGTCCTGGCGCCGGCGTTGATTGATGTGGGCGCGCACCTCGGCTCCCACGGCCAGCGCACCACGCACGACACGCCCGATGTGGATGTGGGCCTTGCCCTGTTTTTGCGTATCGCTGACTTCGAACAACGCGCCCTCGGCGGTGAGTTCACCCTGGTCACCCACCTGCCCGCCGGATTCCGCGTAGAACGGCGTGGACTCCAGCACCACGCCGCCCTCCTCGCCCGCTTCCAGTGTCTGCACTGCGCGTCCGTCCCGGAACAATGCCGTGACACGAGCGTTGGTCTCGTCGCGCTCGTAACCCTCGAATTCCGATGTCAGGTCCTGGCCGGTACCCACCGCCATCTGCACGTCGAACTTGCTGGCCGCCCGGGCGCGTACGCGCTGCGCCGCCATCGCCGCATCAAAACCCTTCTGATCCAGCTTCAGGGAATACTCCTGTGCGATGTTGGCCGTCAGGTCCACCGGAAAACCGTAGGTGTCATACAACTTGAATACCGCCTCGCCCGGGATGGTGTCGCCCTTCAGCTCCTGCCGCACTTGCTCGAAATGTTTCAGCCCCAGTTCCAGGGTCTCGGCGAAACGCTCCTCCTCGTTTTTCAGCGTGCGCCGCACGAAATCCTGCGCGGCCGGCAATTCCGGGTGGGCCTTGCCCATGACGTCGCACAACGGGTCCACCAGCTTGTGAAAGAAGGACTCCTTGAAACCGAGCTTGCTGCCATGGCGCACGGCACGCCGGATGATGCGCCGCAGGACGTAGCCGCGGCCTTCATTTGAAGGGATCACGCCGTCGGCAATCAGAAAGGCGCAGGCGCGGATGTGATCGGCGACGACGCGGCTGGAGACGGGATCCATTTTCCGGCTGCCGCCGAGATGCTGGATAGCGCCGATCAGGCCGCGAAAGATATCGATGTCATAGTTGTTGTGCACACCCTGCATGACGGCTGCGATGCGCTCCAGGCCCATGCCGGTGTCCACGCCCGGACGCGGGATGGGTTGCAGGCTGCCTTCCCCATCGCGGTCGTATTGCATGAACACCAGGTTCCATATCTCGACGTAGCGATCACCATCCGCCTCCGGCGTGCCCGGCGGACCACCGGCGATCTTTTCACCGTGATCGTAAAAAATCTCGCTGCACGGGCCGCAGGGTCCAGTCTCGCCCATGGCCCAGAAGTTGTCCTTCTCCCCGCAGCGGTTGAAACGCGCCGGGGCAACGCGCATCTCCTTGAGCCAGATGTCCGCCGCCTCTTCGTCATCCTGGTACACCGTGACCCAGAGACGCGCGGGGGGGATGCGCAGCACCTCGGTCAGGAATTCCCACGCAAACGCAATTGCCTCGCGCTTGAAGTAATCGCCGAAGCTGAAGTTGCCGAGCATCTCGAAGAACGTGTGATGCCGGGCGGTGTAGCCCACGTTTTCCAGGTCGTTGTGCTTGCCGCCGGCGCGCACGCAGCGCTGGGAGGTGGCGGCGCGCTGGTAGGGGCGGCGCTCCAGGCCGAGGAACAACTCCTTGAACTGCACCATGCCGGCATTGGTGAACAGCAACGTCGGGTCGTGCGCAGGCACCAGCGAACTGCTGGGGACGATCTCATGGCCATGGCGGCGGAAGTAATCCAGGAACGCCGTGCGGATGTCGTTGCTTGTATTTTTTGCCTTGCCCATTCGTTATTCCCTGGTCCGGAACAAGCGCCGGATGTCCTCGGTGCTGAATCCCCGTTGCTGCAAAAAGCGTCCCTGGCGCGCCTGTTCGGCAAAGCCTGCCGGCATCCGGCTGCCGAACTTGCCGGCCCGGACTTCCGCCAGGTGCCGGCGCCAGTCCACGTCCGCCTGATCCAGCACCTGCTCGATCAATTGCGCATCGACACCACGCTGCACGAGTTCATGCCGGATGCGCAGCGGACCGTAACCCCTGGTAATGCGGTGATGGACATAGGATTCGCAGAAGCGCTCATCGCTGAGCAGGGATTTTGCCGCCAGCGCGGCCAGGGTTTCGGCCACCTCATCGGCGGCATAGCCGCGTGCTGCCAGCTTGCGGGCGAGTTCCCGCGCCGAATGCTCACGCCGCGCCAGCAGCTTCAACGCCTGGGCGCGGAGTGCGGCGCTATCCGTGCTCAGGTCTCCGCCTCCGCTTCGGCCTCCACGGCGCGCGTAGGCGCCGGCAGGGCCTTGGCCCGCACCGCGGCCTCGATCTGCTGGGCAATGTCGGCATGTTCCTTCAGGTACAGGCGCGCGTTGTCCTTGCCCTGGCCGATGCGATCACCCTTGTAGGCATACCAGGTCCCGCTCTTCTCCACGATGTCCTGCTGCACGCCGAGCTCGATGATTTCCGCTTCGCGTGAGATGCCTTCGCCGTAAAGAATGTCGAACTGCACTTCCTTGAACGGTGGCGCGACCTTGTTCTTCACCACCTTCACCCGCGTCTCGCTGCCGATAATCTCGTCGCCTTTCTTGATGGAGCCGATGCGGCGGATATCCAGGCGCACCGAGGCGTAGAACTTGAGCGCATTGCCGCCGGTGGTGGTCTCCGGGTTGCCGAACATGACGCCGATCTTCATGCGGATCTGGTTGATGAAGATCACCAGGGTGTTGGAACGCTTGATGTTGCCGGTGAGCTTGCGCAGCGCCTGGGACATGAGCCGCGCATGCAGGCCCATGTGGCTGTCGCCCATCTCGCCTTCGATCTCCGCCTTCGGAGTCAGCGCCGCCACGGAATCGATGATGACCAGGTCCACGGCCCCGGAGCGCACCAGCATGTCGGTGATCTCCAGCCCCTGCTCGCCGGTATCGGGCTGCGACACCAGCAGATCTTCGATACGCACGCCGAGTTTCTCCGCGTACTGCGGGTCCATGGCGTGTTCGGCGTCCACGAACGCGGCGGTGCCGCCGGCGCGCTGGATCTGCGCGGCCACGTGCAACGCCAGCGTGGTTTTGCCCGAGGATTCCGGGCCGTAGATCTCCACCACCCGGCCGCGCGGCAGACCGCCGACGCCGAGCGCGATATCCAGCCCCAGGGAGCCACTGGACACGACACTGATGTCGCGCACCATACCCTCGTCGCCCATGCGCATGATGGAACCCTTGCCGAACTGCTTTTCGATCTGGCCGAGGGCGATGTTCAGGGCTTGTTTTCTCTTGTCGTCCATGGTGTTCCTCTCCTTTATAGATGGTGTGGGATGGCCGGGGAATTCCGGCCGCTGAAGCAGCGTGAATTATCCCATATTTGAGCTGGAAAAGAGTGGCCAATGAACCAGCGGGTGATACTCGGAACCGGCGCGGTCGGAGACGGATTTAATCAGCGAGAAGCGGCTGATTTGCCAGAAGATCGGGTCAATATTGGCCGGCGCCACCCGCCGGATTTTGCGGGCAATGGTCAGGTGCGGGTGGTAAGGGCGCGTGTCAGGCTCCAGGCCGGCGTTCCGGCACACCGATTGAAGCTGCGTGACCAGGTCAACCAATGCGGGAGGCACGACCCCCGGCGCCAGCCAGGCCACAGCCGCGTGGGGCCAGCAGCCCAATTGCGAAATCGTCAGTGAAAATGACGGCGCGTGGATGCCGTCTGCCCCTTGCTGCAGCACTTGCTGTTGTTCAGCATTGACGCCACCGAGAAAGACCAGCGTCACATGCAGGTTGCGCACCGGTACCGGGCGTCCGGGCATTTTGGGCAGGGACTCCACGGCGGCCGCGAACCGCGACCGCGTCAGGTCATCGGGCCACAAAGCGAAGAACAGCCGGGGCACGGTTGCGAGCTAAATTGGAACTGTTCTGACTGGGGCGTGTTTCCCCGTCGTGCCGGCGCAGGCGACCCACAGGATGTGGGAAATGCCGCGAGAGGACAGGATGTCCGGAGCCGCCGGCACCCAGTGTATATATCCTGGACCCCGGCCTCCGCCGGGGTGACAACCTTCCTCCATCGGATTGATGTTCAAGTCCGGCTCAACCCGATGCTTCAACCATGTCCAAAAGCCCTTGTAACGCCAATGCCACGGACTGATCCCGGATCGCATCCCGATCACCCGGGAGCAGCACCTGCGCACTGCGGGTGGCGCCGCTTCCCTGCGCCCAAGCCAGGCACACCGTGCCCACGGGCTTGTCGGCGCTGCCCCCATCCGGTCCGGCGATGCCGGTAATCGCCACGGAGATGTCGCCATGACTCTGATGCAGGGCGCCAACGGCCATCGCCACCGCGGTCTGTTCACTGACGGCGCCGAAATCCTGCAACGTCGCCGCGCTGACACCGAGCAGTTCGCGCTTGGAGTCATTGGAATAGGTGACGAAGCCGCGTTCAAACCACCTGGAACTGCCGGGCACCGCGGTCACGGCATGGGCCAATCCGCCGCCGGTGCAGGATTCGGCGCTGACCAGTTTCAATCCGCTGTGCAGGAGCAATTCCGCCAGCCGGGTCGCAAGTTCCAGGTGCAGGGGGTTGATCATGGCCTTAACGCCGCGCCTGAAAGAAGGATTGCAGCAGCGCGGCACTCTCGGCGGCCCCCTCGCCTTCCGTGACCTGCACCCGGTGGTTGAGCCGATCGCTGTCGAGGATGGAAAATACGCTGCCTGCGGCGCCGGCCTTGGGATCGCGGGCGCCGAACACCAGTCTCGCAATGCGCGCGTGCACCATGGCGCCGGCGCACATCACGCACGGCTCGAGGGTCACGTACAGGGTTGCACCCGGCAGTCGGTAGTTGCCCGCGGCCCGCGCCGCGGCGCGCAGCGCCTGGATCTCTGCGTGCGCCGTGGGGTCGTGACTGGCAATGGGCTGGTTCCAGCCCTCGCCGATGCACGCATCATCCAATACCACCACGGCACCGACGGGGACTTCGCCCTGCGCTTGCGCGCGACGGGCGAGTTCGAGGGCGTGGGACATCCAGAGAGTATCGGCGGGCGCGCTCACTTCCACGCAATCATATCCTGCACATGCAATGGGGGCGACATGCTGACGCGTCCGGTGCGGGGCCAAATCTGCGCGCCACGCCTTTATCAGGGACAAACGCGTTTCCCCGCCTCGTACCAGTCCTTGCTCCCATTCACCACGCGTACCACCAGGAGCATCACGGGCACCTCGATCAGTACGCCGACCACGGTGGCGAGCGCCGCCCCGGATTCAAACCCAAACAGGCTGATGGCGGCGGCCACGGCCAGCTCGAAAAAGTTCGAAGCGCCGATCAGGGCAGACGGGCAGGCCACACTGTGCTTCTCGCCCAGCGCCCGGTTCAGCAAGTAGGCCAGTGAAGAGTTGAGGAAAACCTGGATGAGGATCGGCACCGCCAGCAGCGCAATGACCAGCGGCTGCTTGAGGATCGCGTCGCCCTGGAATGCGAACAGCAGGACCAGCGTAAACAACAGGGCCGCAATCGACCACGGCTGGATCCTCCCCAGGGCGGCGTCGAGGGCCGACTGCCCGCGCGCCAGCAACTGCCTGCGGATGAGTTGGGCCAGGATTACGGGGATGACGATGTAGAGAAATACGGAGGTAACCAGGGTGTCCCAGGGCACCGCGATCGACGAGATACCAAGCAACAATCCCACGATCGGCGCGAACGCAAAAATCATGATGGTGTCGTTCAAGGCAACCTGTGACAACGTGAAGTACGGGTCACCATTGGTAAGCCGGCTCCACACGAACACCATCGCGGTGCACGGCGCGGCCGCCAGCAGTATCAGGCCCGCAATATAGCTGTCGATCTGATCCGCCGGCAGCATGGGTGCGAACACGCCACGGATGAAAAACCACGCGAGGAACGCCATCGAAAACGGCTTCACCAGCCAATTGATCACCAGAGTCACGCCAATGCCCCGCAGGTGACCCTTTACCTGGTGCAGCGCGCCGAAGTCGATCTTCAGCAGCATCGGGATGATCATCACCCAGATCAGCACGCCCACGGGCAGATTCACCCTGGCGACTTCCATGCCGCCGATTGCCTGCACCGGTCCCGGAAACAACTGGCCGAGTCCGATGCCAGCCACGATGCAGAGCGCCACCCACAGCGTCAGGTAGCGCTCGAAGAAATTCAGCGGCGCCACGGACAAGACCATGACCTGAACTCGTGTGGACATGATTCACTCCCACTCGATGGTGGCGGGCGGCTTGCTGGAGATGTCGTAGGTGACGCGGGAAATGCCGGGTACTTCGTTGAGGATGCGGCTGGAAACATGTTCCAGAAATTCGTACGGCAGGTGCGCCCAGCGCGCGGTCATGAAATCCAGCGTCTCCACGGCGCGCAGCGCAATGACATACTCATAGGCGCGGGCATCGCCCTTCACGGCCACGGACTTCACCGGCAGAAACACGGCGAACGCCTGGCTGACGCCGTCATACAACCCTTTCTCACGTAACTCGCGAATGAAAATATCATCAGCCAGCCGCAGATGATCGGCAAACTCCTTGTGCACCTCGCCGAGGATGCGCACGCCCAATCCGGGACCGGGAAACGGATGCCGATAAACCATGTCCCGCGGCAGCCCCAGGTCCACGCCCAATTTCCGCACCTCATCCTTGAACAGTTCGCGCAACGGTTCAATCAACTGCATCTTCATATCCATCGGCAGCCCGCCGACATTGTGATGGGATTTGATCACGTGCGCCTTGCCGGTGGCGGCCCCGGCGGATTCGATCACATCCGGATAGATCGTGCCCTGGGCCAGCCAACTTATCCCCTGCAGCTTGTGCGCCTCTTCCTCGAACACGCTGATGAACTCGCGCCCGATGATCTTGCGTTTGGCCTCCGGGTCATCCACCCCAGCCAACGCCGACAGGAACCTGGCCTCGGCATCGACGCGAATAACGCGGATGCCAAGGTGCTGCGCAAACGTGTCCATGACCTGGTCGGCCTCGTTAAGCCGCAACAAGCCGTTATCCACGAACACGCACGTGAGTTGATCGCCGATGGCCTGGTGCAGCAACGCGGCCACCACCGACGAATCCACGCCGCCGGATAACGCCAGCAGGACCTGATCCTTGCCGACGCGCTCGCGCACCACACGCAGCGACTCCTCGATGATGTTGGCCGAGTTCCAGAGTGAACGACAGCCGGCGATTTCATGCAGGAACCGTTGCAGGATCGCCGCGCCCTGCCGTGTATGCGTAACCTCGGGATGAAACTGGACGCCGTACAAGCGCCGCTCCTCGTCGGCCATGGCCGCGATGGGGGCATTGTCGGTGGAGGCGATCACCTTGAACCCGGGAGGAAGATCCACCACCTGGTCGCCGTGGCTCATCCAGACATTCAGCAGGCCGTGCCCCTCGTTGTTGGTTTCGTCCTGGATGTCGCGCAGCAATTGGGAGTGCCCGCGCGCCCGGATCCTGGCGAAACCGAATTCGCGCAAGGATGAGGCCTTGACCTTGCCGCCCAGCTGCTCGGCCATGGTTTGCATGCCGTAGCAGATGCCGAGTACCGGTACGCCCATGGAGAACACCGATTCCGGCGCGCGCACGCCGTTCATTTCCGTCACCGACTCGGGGCCGCCGGAGAGGATGATGGCGCGCGGGGCGAAGGCTCGAATGGCCTCCGGCGCCATGTCAAAGGGATGGATTTCGCTGTAGACACCGGCCTCGCGCACGCGCCGGGCGATGAGCTGGGCGTACTGGGCGCCGAAGTCGAGAATCAGAACTCGATCTGAGTGGAGGTCGGTCATAGGACCAGCAACAAGCCACAAGCTACAAGCAACAAGTAAACAATCATTAATTTTCGCTCATGTTGCGCAGCCCAGAACAAATTGGTTGTGAGTATCTGCCCAGCCTCCTCTTGTAGCTTATGGCTTGTCGCTTGTAGCTGCCGTTACGATCTGTAATTCGGCGCCTCCTTCGTGATCGTCACGTCATGCACGTGGCTTTCCTGGATCCCCGCGCCGGTGAGGCGCACGAAACTCGGGCGCGTGCGCATCTCGTCGATGGTGCCACAGCCGGTGTAGCCCATGGCAGCACGCAGGCCGCCGATCAACTGGTGCACGATGGCGCTGAGGGCGCCCTTGTAGGGCACGCGTCCCTCGATACCTTCCGGCACCAGCTTTTCAATCTCATCGCTGTCCTGGAAGTAGCGATCCGAGGAACCGTGCTGCTGACCCATGGCGCCCAGCGAACCCATGCCGCGATAGGCCTTGTACGAGCGGCCCTGAAACAACTCCACTTCGCCCGGCGCCTCCTCGGTGCCAGCAAACAGGCTGCCGACCATCACCGACCAGGCGCCCGAGGCCACGGCCTTCGCCATATCACCCGAGTAACGGATGCCACCGTCGGAGATGAATGGCACACCGGTATCCCTGAGGGCCAGGGCGACATTGGTCACGGCGGTGATCTGCGGCATGCCGACCCCGGTCACCACGCGCGTAGTGCAGATCGATCCCGGACCGATGCCCACCTTGACCGCATCGGCGCCGGCATCCACCAACGCCCTTGCGCCATCCGCGGTCGCCACATTGCCGCCGATGACCTGGGCATCCGGGTGCTGCTGTTTGATCCAGCGCACCATCGCCAGCACGCCCTCGGAATGCCCGTGGGCCGTATCCACCACCAGTACGTCCACGCCGGCATCCACCAGCGCGGCGACACGTTCCTCGGTGCCCTTGCCGACGCCGACCGCAGCGCCCACCCGCAGCCGTTCATCCTCGTCCTTGCAGGCATTGGGAAATTCCAGCGACTTGTGGATGTCCTTCACCGTGACCAGGCCACGCAACTGGAATTTGTCGTTCACAACCAGCACCTTTTCGATGCGGTACTTGTGCAGCAGCGCGGTAATCTCGTCGTTGCTCGCCCCTTCCTTCACCGTGATCAGCCGATCCTTGGGCGTCATGATATTGCGCACCGGATCGCCGTAATGCCGCTCGAAGCGCAGATCGCGGCTGGTAACGATGCCCACCAGTTCACCACGGTCCACCACCGGCACACCGGAGATATTGTTGGCGCGCGTCAGATCCAGCACGGCGCCGATGGTGGTATCCGGCGTCACGGTAAACGGGTCCCGGATCACGCCGGCCTCGTATTTCTTCACCACCCGCACCTGGCGGGCCTGTTCCTCGGCGTTCATGTTCTTGTGGATGATGCCGATGCCGCCTTCCTGGGCCATGGCGATGGCGAGCCGCGCTTCGGTGACTGTATCCATGGCGGCGGAAACGAGCGGGATGTTCAGGGTCAGTTCCCGCGTCAGTTTTGTGTTCAGATTGACGTCACGGGGCAGCACGCGGGAGTGCGCCGGCACCAGCAGGATGTCGTCGAAGGTAAGGGCTTCCTGAAGGAGTCGCATTTCCGGACCCATGTGTGCGTGAGTGGTTGCGGGAGGCCGCGGGTGTATTCGCAGGGTCCCGGGGGCGGCTATTATAGGGTTTGCCCCACGGTCGGTAAATCGAAAAACCGGAGTGTTCCCATCCATGTCCGACGCCGCTGCAGCCACCAAGCGTGACATCTACAGCGTCACGCGCCTGAACCGCGAGGTGCGCGCGGTGGTGGAGGGGAGTTTTCCGCTGTTATGGGTGCAGGGGGAGATCTCCAACCTGGCGCGCCCGGCCTCCGGGCACTGGTATTTTTCGCTGAAAGACGCCCACTCCCAGGTGCGCTGCGCCATGTTTCGCAATCGTAACCGCGCGCTGCGCTTTGAGCCGGAAAACGGCGTCGAAGTGGTCATCCAGGCGAGTCCAAGCCTGTACGAGGGGCGCGGTGAGTTTCAGTTAATCGTGGAAACCATGGAGCCGGCCGGGGCCGGCGCGCTGCAAAAGGCATTTGAGGAACTGAAGCAGAAGCTGATGGCGGAGGGACTGTTTGAGGAAAGCCGCAAGCGCCCCTTGCCTGCATTTCCTTCCACCGTGGGCGTGGTCACCTCAGCCACGGGTGCGGCGATCCGTGACATTTTGCATGTGTTGCGGCGCCGTTACCCGTTGGCGCAGGTGATCATCTATCCGGTTGCAGTCCAGGGCGCGGAGGCGCCGGGCCAGATCGTGCAGGCCATTGCGCAGGCCGGAACGCGCCAGGAATGTGACGTGCTGATCCTGGCCCGCGGCGGCGGTTCGCTGGAAGACCTGTGGGCCTTCAACACCGAAGGCGTGGCGCGCGCCATCGCCGCCTGCCCGATCCCCACGGTTTCCGGCGTCGGGCACGAGATAGATTTCACCATTGCAGACTTTGTCGCGGATCTGCGCGCGCCCACACCTTCGGCGGCCGCAGAACTGGTCAGCCCCGACCAGGCCGAGCTGCAACAGAGACTGGCGCAATATGCGCAAAAGGTTACGCGCATGGTGCAGACGCTGTTGCGCCAATATTCCGCGCTCGTCGCGCAATTGGCGCGCCGGTTGCCGGATCCCGCGCGCCGCCTGCAGACGCTGATGCAACGCAATGATGACCTGACCCTACGGCTGCTGCATTCCACCCGGCGTTGCATTGCTGATCAGCGTGTGACGCTGGCGGGCCTTTGGGCTGCGCTCAGCCGTTTCAATCCGGCCCAGGCCGTGCGCGCGCAAAGTGACCGCAATGGCTGGCTGGTGTCGCGCCTGACCCAGGGCATGCAACGCTGCCTCGAACGCGCCAGCGCACGCCTGGATCAGTCCGCGCGAACCCTGTACGCGCTGGGACCGCAGGCCACGCTCGATCGGGGTTACGCCATTGTCACCGACGCGGCCGGCATCGTGGTGCGTGATGCAAAGCAGCTCCGCACCGGCGCTACGCTCGGCGCCCGTTTCGCCCATGGCAGCGCGGTGGCAGAGGTGCGATCCATCCGCGATGTGGACACGTAACAGCGCATTTCTTCTTGCCATTGCATTTACCACGGCCACGCCTTCGGCGCGTGGACTGCCGGTGGATGATCGCGTCCCCGGCGGCATCGCCGTGATTCCCATTGGGGACATGACGCGCCCCGAGGTCTATCTGGAGCAACAACGCGTGCTCGTGGTCGGCAGCCCGGGCCGCTGGCACGCCGTTGCCGGGATTGGGCTGGATGTAACGCCCGGCGAGATCTCCCTGCAGGTGGGGAAACCGGGCGCTGCCCGGCGCATTCCATTAAAAGTGTTGCCGCGCGATTACCCGACCCAGCACATTCAAATCCAGGATCAGCGCAAGGTGGAGCCGCTACCCGGGGATCTGCAGCGCATCGAACTGGAGACAGCGCGGATGGCGGCGGTCAAGGCCCACTGGACTGAGTTGGAGGACCCGGCACTGGACCTGCGCCAGCCGGTTGCCGGAGAGATCAGCGGTAACTTTGGTCTGCGCCGTATCTACAACGGCCAACCGCGCCAACCCCATGGCGGCATGGATATCGTCGCGCCTAAGGGAACAACAGTGACAGCCGCCGCCGCGGGTCGCGTCGCGTTGGTCGGGGATTTCTTCTTCAACGGCATCACTGTGATCATTGATCATGGCCAGCAACTGGTGACGATGTATTGCCACCTGGACCGGGTCCAGGTGAAACCCGGCGAAGCACTGGTCGCGGGAACTCCCATCGGCGCCGTGGGGCAGACCGGCCGCGCCACCGGACCGCATCTGCATTGGGGGGCATACCTGAATGGCGCGGCTGTGAACCCGGCGCTGTTGCTGGGTGCTACTTCCCGGTGATGGCATACCAGGCGAGACCGAGCATCTCGTAGAGCGCCATGTTGCTGACCAGCAGTGAGCCTGCCGAGGGCAGCACCGCAAACCAGGCGGGACGATGATCCGCGACCGAATAATATTGTGTCGGTGCCGGCACCGGCTCCAGTCCCTGCCGGCGAAAGGAACGCACCGCCCGCGGCATATGCATGGCATGGGTTACCAGCGCGATGCGCTGGATGTTTGCAGCCCGCATCAGCGCGGCGCTGGCGGCGGCATTTTCGGCGGTGTTGCGGCTGTCCTGTTCCAGCCAGCGCGCTTTCACCCCGAAGCGATCGGCCATGACCCGGTCCATCAATTGCGCCTCGGACTCCGCTTCACCCATGGGCCGCCCGCCGCTGAGCAGGACCGGCAGGCCGGAGCGCGCCTGCAATTCCGCCGCATATCGCACGCGCGCCAGCGTGCATGCTGAAACCTCATCCCGCCCATATTCCGGCGCGTTGGCATACCGGTCGCAGCCGAGCACCACGATGGCAGCCACCCCCGGCGTCAGGGGCGCATCCAGGACCAGGGGCGGATAGCGTTGTTCCAGCAGGCCCGCCAATGCGCGACTCGCCAGCGGCGTGGAGCAGAGGTAGAGCAACGTAACGGCAAACCACAGCAAGAACATGGACAGGCGTTGCTTACGGCGCAGGCATAGCGCCAACCCCGCGATCACGACGCACAACCCGGGTGGCAGCAGCAGGGTCTTCAGGAACGCCAGCGTGACAACACTCATGGCGGCATGGGGTCAGGCCGCGCCGCGCGATCATGCCGGGGCGGCAGTCAGGTCCTTCCCCGCGGCCTGCAGATCGGCATGGTAGGACGATCGCACCATGGGTCCGCTGGCGACGTTGCTGAAACCCAGTTCGCGGGCAAAGTCACCCAGTTGCGCGAATTCCGCCGGATTGGCAAAGCGTGATACCGGCAGGTGATGACGGCTCGGCTGCAGGTATTGCCCGATGGTAAGCATGTCGCAGTTGTGGGCGCGCAGATCGCGCAACACCTGGCGCACCTCCTCCGGTTCCTCGCCTACGCCCAGCATCAATCCGGACTTGGTGGGGACCTGCGGGTGTGCGGCCTTGAATTGGCGGATGAGGTCCAATGACCAGGCATAATCGGCGCCCGGCCGCACCTGCTTGTACAGTCGTGGCACCGTCTCCAGATTGTGATTGAATACATCCGGCGGCGCAGCGGCCAGGGCCTTGAGTGCGGGCGCCATGCGGCCGCGAAAATCCGGCGTCAGAATTTCGATGCGTATACCGGGGACACGCTCCCGTACCGCGGCCACGCATCGCGCAAAATGCCCGGCGCCGCCGTCGCGCAGGTCATCGCGGTCCACGGAAGTAATGACCACATAGCGCAGGCCCATGATGGCCACGGCCTGCGCCAGATGTTCCGGCTCCTGCCCGTCCAACGGCTGCGGCCGTCCATGGGCCACGTCGCAAAACGGACAGCGGCGCGTGCACAACGCGCCCATGATCATGAAGGTGGCCGTGCCATGGGCGAAGCATTCACCCAGATTGGGACACGCGGCCTCCTCGCACACCGTGTGCAGCTTGTGTTCCCGCAGCAGGCGCTTGAGTTCCAGCACCCGCGGCGCCGTCGGCGCGCGCGCCCGGATCCAATCCGGCTTGCGCGCCACCGGCGCGGGTCCGGCTTCCGCCTTGATGGGAATGCGCCGGATCTTCAACTCGCCGCGCTGGGCCCGGGTCGGGCCGTTGTTGCTTTCAATCATGGATCAACTCCGGTCGCAGGTGAGTCACTCTCCGTTGCTGCGCGCGTAGCTGCTGCGGGATTCTGGATTCCTGATCCAGCAGTCCGCACAACTCCGGCAGCAGTCCGGCGGAGAACTCCTGGCAATTCATATTCACGCCGAGGTCGGAGAGCCGCGTCACTGGCAGGCCTGCATAGCCGCAAGGATTGATGCCGGCAAACGGGGTCAGATCCCCGTCCACATTCACCGCCAGGCCGTGGTAACTGCGGCCCTTGCGCACACGCAACCCAAGCGCGGCCAGTTTGCGTCCAGCCACGTACACGCCCGGCGCGCCGGATACACGTGCCGCATCTATTCCGTCGCGCGCGAGACAATTGATCACGGCTTGCTCAAGGGAGGACACCAACGCGCGCACCCGCAGGTTTCTGCGATTGAGATCCAGCAACACATATATGATCAGCTGCCCGGGGCCATGGTAGGTCACCTGACCACCGCGGTCCGTGCGCACTACCGGGATGGCGCCGGGATCCAGCACATGCTCCATCTTTCCACCGAGGCCAAGCGTATACACCGGCTCATGCTCCAGCACCCAGATTTCATCGGCAGTCCCTGGCTCACGGGCGTCGGTAAATGCGCCCATGGCCTGGTACACGGGTTCGTAGGGACGAAGGCCCATTTGGCGGATTTCCAGTCGGTTCAGCATGGCGTCAGAGGGCCATCAGCACGCGTTTATCTCCGGTCAGCTCCCGGTATATATCGTCCAGCTGCAACCGGCTCTGGGCCTGCAGCGTGACAGTTACCGACATGTATTTCCCTTGTCGGCTGAGCCGGGTGCGCACGGCGCCCTCCATCAAGTCGGGCGCATGCCTCCGGATCAGCGTCACCACCAGCGCGTCAAAGTCATCCGCCGCGACGCCCATCACTTTGATGGGGAAGGAGCAGGGGAATGTGAGCGCGGATTCCTGCGTGGAGGTCAAAGCTCGCCTGATGGGTTCAGATTCTTGCGCAAACAGCGTAACATACCGACCCCGTTTGCAGGCATTTCCGCGGCCTGCCCCGCTTTCCAACATATTGAATAAGGTCCAGACCATGAAGCCAGCCCGCGCCACCCTGATGTTACTGGTAATTGCCCTGTTTTCCGTCGCTGCCGTCGCAGAAGAGACTGCCACCGAGTCCGCCTCCGGCGAGGTCATGCAGAAGTGCAAGTATCCGACCCGCCCGGATATCCCCAACGGCAGGGATGCCACCGAAGAAGAAATGATAGGCGCGCAGAAGGTGTTGAAGGACTATCTTGCCGGCGGCGATGGCTATCTGGCGTGCCTGGATCAGGTCAGCCAGGGCTGGGGCGAAACCGCCACTGAGGAGCAAAAGGCCGTCATCGTCATTTTCCATAATCGTATGGTGGACGAGATGCAGTCCACCGCCGACCTCTTCAACCAGTCCGTTCGCGCCTTCAAGGGCAAGCGCGGAACCTGAGTCCCCGGCCAAACCCTGCGGCAAACGCGGGGACTGGGTGGGGGTGGCGGCTATCCACGGGCCTGGCTTTGGATTTCATAGGGATTAACTGATTGTTTTTATTGGACTTTGTTTGTTATTCACACGGGATGCGAGAAACCGCTGCCGGATTCTGCCTTCCCATGATCCCTTGGTAAACTCGTTATAATCGACTCCTGTGTTCACTGGACTTGTGAGCGGCAGCGGAAACATCAGGCGATCCCTATGACAGTCAAACCGATTGACCCCGCCTTCCTGCGCAAAATCCCCATATTCAGCGCCCTGTCGGACGCGGAATTGAAAGGCATTCTGGCGGCCCCGGAGAACAGTATCGTCGATGTGCCGCCGAGAAAAGTGATCATCAAGGAAATGGAAATCGCCGATGCCATGTATGTCGTGCTGGAAGGCATGGTGGATGTTTCACTGCGCGCCGAGGACAATTACGGTCGCGACATCGTCATCGCGACATTGCAGCCGGGGGATTTCTTTGGTGAGCAGGCCCTCGCTGATAACACGTCGACCAAACGACGCGGCGTCTCGGTGAAGTCCGTCACTGCGGCCAAACTTTTTCGCATTGACAAAAACCAGGTGCGCCTGGGCGTCAAGTCCGGCGGTACGCCGGTGGACGCCACCGTCACCGCGGTTGGCATGCCGCCGCAGGAAAAGGAAGTACGCACATTGCTGAAAAGCATGCGCCTGTTCCAGAGCCTGACCCTAACCGAGATGCAGAATGTCGGATCCTGGACCCAGGTCGTGTCGGTTGGACCCGGGGATTTCGTGATCAAGGAGTCTGAGCGTGGCGACTGCATGTACGCCATCCTGGATGGCAGCGTGGAAATCTTCACGCTCGACGGGGCCGGCAAGATATGCGTGCTGGCCGAACTCCAGCGTGGCAATTACTTTGGCGAACAGGCATTGCTGCCGGGCAGTTCCGGCCAGCGCAGCGCCAACGCGCGGACCAACGGCGTCGCCCGCCTGGTGCGCATCCCCAAGGAATACTTCCGGCTGGTTCTGAATCGTGACAGCGAGATCGCGAAGAACCTGATGAAGATCGGGCAGGTACAGCGCATCAAGAAGGTACAAGTAAAGACGGGAGATTAGTCGAGAGCTGCCGGAGGGAACACCGGCACATTACTCTCCTCCAGGGGCCATGAACCCGCCGGCTCCTCGCGAGCGAACCCATTCCCCACATGCCATGAACGCACTCGAGATCCTCGGCCTGGAAAAGGTCTATGCCAACGGCACGCATGCGTTGCACGGCATAAATCTCCAGGTTGCGGAGGGGGATTTTTTCGCGTTGCTTGGACCGAATGGCGCCGGGAAATCCACCACCATCGGCATCGTATCCTCTCTGGTCAAAAAGACCGCCGGCACAATCCGTGTCTTTGGCCATGACCTGACACAAAACTGGTTTGAAGCCCGCTCCCTGCTTGGCATCGTCCCGCAGGAAATTAACTTTTCCCAGTTCGAAACCAGCCTGGAGATCATTCTGAACCAGGCCGGCTATTACGGCCTGCCCCGGCCGCTGGCAATGGAACGCGCCGAGAAATACCTCACGCAACTCGGATTGTGGGAGCGCCGCAATGATCTTTCCCGCACGCTGTCAGGCGGCTTCAAACGCCGGTTGATGATCGCCCGGGCCCTGGTGCATGAACCGAAATTGCTCATCCTGGATGAGCCTACCGCCGGCGTGGACGTGGAATTGCGCCGATCCATGTGGACATTCCTGCGCGATATGAATCGCGGCGGCACGACGATCGTGCTGACAACACACTACCTGGAAGAGGCCGAAAGCCTGTGCCAGCATGTGGCGATCATCGACCATGGCCGGATCATCGAACGCACGACGATAAAGGAGCTGCTTGCCACTCTCCCCACGGAGACATTCGTGCTGGACCTGGATACGGTAATGGAATCACCGCCCGCCCTGCCACAATACGCCTTGCGCATGCGTGATCGAACGACACTGGAGGTGGATCTGGCACGCGGGCAGGATATGAATGATCTGTTCATCAATCTGACACATTCCAATGTACGCATCCGCAGCATGCGGAACAAATCAAACCGCCTGGAGGAACTTTTCCTCAGCCGGGTGAACCGCAATCCCGAACCGGAGAAAGGCAATGGTCAGGCGTGAAGTATTCAAGGTCGCCTTTGCCACCATTGTGCGCAAGGAGGTGAACCGTTTTGTGCGCATCTGGCCGCAGACAATTCTGCCGCCCGCCGTGAGCATGGCGCTGTACTTTGTCATTTTCGGCAACCTGATCGGCACGCGCGTCGGCCAGATGGACGGATTCAGCTATATCGATTTCATCGCGCCCGGTCTGATAATGATGTCGGTGATGAACAACGCGTATGCGAACGTCGTGTCATCCTTCTTCGGCGCCAAATTCCAGCACCACGTCGAGGAGATGCTGGTGGCGCCAATCCCCAACTGGGTGATCCTGGCCGGCTATATCACCGGCGGCGTGTTGCGCGGACTTGCAGTGGGCGTCGTGGTCACGGCCATTGCGATGTGTTTCACGCATTTGCGCGTCAGCAGCGTCCTGACGATCATCGCCATACTACTGCTCACCACGGTTCTGTTTTCGCTGGGCGGCATGGTCAACGCCATCTACGCGAAGAAATTCGACGACATTTCCATCATCCCCACATTTTTGCTCACGCCGCTCATCTACCTGGGTGGCGTTTTTTACTCCATCGATCTGTTACCGCCGTTCTGGAAGGCCGTCTCCTATGCGAATCCCATCGTCTACATGGTGGACGCCTTCCGCTATGGCCTGTTGGGCACTTCCCACACGCACCTGGGCGCCGCTTTCGCGATCATTACCTTATTCGTCATCGCACTCGGCGGCTATGCATTAACCCTGCTGGAGCGCGGCACCGGCATCAAATCCTGACAGGTTGCTGCAAAACTATTGCACTCAGAGCTTGCCCTTCAGCCGATCGATGACGACCTGGGTGAACTCCCGCGTACCGAGCTTGCCGCCGATATCACCGGTGCATTCCCCGGCAGCAATGGCGGACAGCATTGCCAGCCGCAATTCGTGGCCAAGGTCATAGCGGTTGATGTGATCCAGCAACATGCCGAAGGCCAGCAGTATTGCCGTGGGATTACACTTGTTCTTGCCGGCGATATCCGGCGCCGTGCCGCCGGCGGGATCAAACATGGCAATGTCGACCTTGTCATCTTCGGTGAAGCTGAAATTTCCACTGGCCCCGGTGCCGATGCTGCCGATCAGCCCGCTGGCCATGTCTGAGAGGAAATCACCGTACTCATTCAAAACCAGCACCACCTGATAGTCCTCCGGCTTCAGTATGATCTTGGCCAGCAGCGCATCGAACAATTCCACCCTGTGTTTGATGTCCGGAAAGGATTTGTGAACCTCCACCACCACCGCTTCGAACAGGCCGTCTGTTGCGCGCTGGATCGTGTGCTTCGATGAGGACGTAACATTCAATTTTTTCTTGCGCGCAAATTCAAACGCATAGCGGGCGGCCTGACGGCACGGGTCACGTTCCACGATGCGGATTGAAACCGCTGCATCCTTGCCGATCATGCGGCCGGGGTCATCATAGGTGCCGCCGGTCGCAACGCGGACGATGTTCAGAAATACCTGTTCGGTAAAGTTGGACTTGATGCCCTTGATGGAGATTACGGGGCGCAGGATGACGCTGAAGTTGCACATCCTGCGGATGATGCCGTTCGGACTGGACGTGCGCGTCACCGTGGGATACTTAATCGCCAGTTTGTGCTCATTCATGGCTGCACCGACCTTTTTGAACAGGTCCCGATCCCCGGACTCGCGATTCTCCACCGAGAGGTCAAACGGAATCAGCTTGAATTTCTGCGGCATCACATCCATGACCGCATAGAGTGATTCCCGCAATTCCGGTCCAATCCCGTCCCCCAGTAATTCTGCAATCGCTATCTCTTTCATCGCCTTGCTCCAGTTCGTTATGGTTACCCCGGTCACGCCGGGTATCTTTTTTTCATCCCGGATCCAGCTCGCCCTCGTATTGGCAGCCGCTGTTACAGGTCTCACCGACGTGGATGGCGGCCAGCGCCGGCAACACCGGTTTCAGCCGCACCCAAATCCAGCGCGCCAGGACTTCGCTGGTGGGGTTCTCGAGCCCGGGGAGCTCGTTCAGATATCGATGATCCAGCTGCTCGAACAACGGATTGAATGCCGCCGATATGTCGGCGAAATCCATTATCCACCCGGATTGCGCGTCCGCCACGCCCTGGACATGGACAGCGATGGAAAATGAATGCCCATGCAGCCGCCGGCACTTGTGTCCCGCGGGTACATTGGGCAGCAGATGCGCCGCCTCGAGCCGGAATTCCTTGTAAATCCGCATGGGTGGAAGAGTGTGGTCAGCGCGCCGACCGGTTCAGGCCCGGCCCGGGGGCTGTGTTCGCGCTCACCTTGAGTTTGTACTCCTGGTAGACGCGGTCCGCCGTCTGCCATATGCGGCCCGGCCTGCCGTCGCCGACCGGCTTCCCGTCCAGCCGCGTTACCGGGGCGATGCCCATGGTCGAACTGGTGATCCAGATCTCATCCGCGGTACGCAACTCCGCTTCACTGATCGGTCCTTCGCTGCAACTCATGTCCGCGCCGCGCAGCAATTCAACCACCAGGTCCCGGGTCACCCCGGGCAGAAGATGGTTGCTCTTGGCCGGCGTGCGCACCGCACCGGCGCTGACGACGAACACATTGCTGGCGGCGCCTTCGGTGACCACGCCATCACGCAGCAGGACGGCCTCGGTGGAGCCATCCGCGCGCCGTGCCCGCTCGCGCAGCAGCACACCGGGCAGGAGGCTGATGGCCTTGATGTCGCAGTACTGCCAGCGAATGTCCGCGTGCGTTATGACGCTCAGTCCGGTGTCGTAGTTGCGCTCGGGTATCGGCGTGCACATGCCGAATACAGTTGGCGTCAATGGCGCGCGGATCACATGCTCGCGCGGCGCCACACCGCGCGTCACATGCAGATACACTGACCGATCCCGGCCGCAGGGATTCCGCTCCAGCAGGCCGTCGATGATGGCGCCCCACTCGGTATCGCTGTGCGGAGACTGCATGTAGATCGCAGCCAGGCTCTGGCCCAGGCGCCGCAGGTGCTCTTCGAACCTCAGGATATGACTGCCGAAAACCGGCACGACCTCGTAGACACCGTCGCCGAAGATAAAACCCCGGTCCAGCACCGGCACGGTGGCCTCGGCGGCCGGCAGAAACTTTCCATTTAGCCAGACTGTTTCCATCGTGAACGGCGCCGGCTGCGGGTTACTCGAACATGAGCCGGACGTCGTCTGCAATTCTGCCGAAAAGCCCTGCGGATTCCACGGCCTGCAGTGCCACCAGCGGCCGGGAGGCAATACCCTTGCCGTTCAGACTTACACTGAAGGTGCCAATGGCTGCATCCTTCTGCACGGGCGCCACAATGCGCGACTCAAGTACCGGTTTCTTCTCGAGTTGGGCCAGACTGCCGCGCGGTATCGCAAGCTTCAGGTCCTGAAGCAAGCCTGCGGTGACAATGTCGCTGACGCCCTTCCATACCTTGCCCTGTGCCAACGGTTGTTGTCCCGCAGCGATGGTATGGCTTTCGTAAAAGCGAAACGCATAGTTCAGTAAAGCCGAAGTAGCGTTGGCACGGGCATTCGAGCCGGACGTGCCCATGACCACCGACACCAGGCGCATGCCGTCGCGCAGCGCGGACGCCACGAGACAATAGCCGGCGGTTTCCGTGTGCCCGGTTTTTATCCCGTCAATGGTTCCGTCAGTCCACAGCAATTCGTTGCGATTCCTCTGAGTGATGTCGTTGAAAACAAATTCCTTTTCACTGTGGAGCTTGTAGGCGGCGGGAAAGTCCCGGATCAGTGCCATGCCCAACGTGGCCAGATCCCGGGCCGTGGTGTAGTGATCCGGTTCCGGCCAGCCGGTGCTGTTCTTGAAGTTACTGCCGTTCATGCCGAGGCGCTTGGCGTGTTCATTCATCATCGCCGCAAACACCTCTTCGCTTCCGGCCACGTGCTCCGCCAGCGCCACGCTGGCGTCGTTCCCGGACTGGATGATGACGCCCCGCATCAGGTCCTGGACCGAAACCTCCTTGTTGACCTCCACGAACATCTTCGAACCTTCCATGCGCCAGGCCTTCTCGCTGATCCGCACCAGGTCTTCTGGTTTAATCCTGCCCGTGGCCATTTCGCTTTCCACCACATAGGTGGTCATCATCTTGGTCAGGCTGGCTGGTTCTACCCGCGCGTCGATATTCTGTTCCACCAGTATCTGTCCGCTTTCAAAGTCCTGGACCAGGTAGGCCGACGCGGCCACGGCCGGCGGCGCCGGAACGACCAATTGCGCCGCGGGCCCGGACTGCACACTGCTGACGTGCAGCAGGGCCGCAGCTGCAGCAGCCCAAACTTTCATTGTTCTGATCCGGTGCAACATTGCCATTCACATGCCTCCACTCTCAATCCGTCACAATCGAATGCTCGTTTATGCCCAGTGTCATCAGATTGGCGACAATGCTGTCCGCAATCTCTATGTCATCGACGGGGCCGATGCGCACGCGATACAGGATCCTGCCATCGATCAGGGCCTCAGAAATCGACACAAGAAATGCCCCGGGCGCACTGAGCCTGCTGCGGAGCGCTTCGGCGTTGGCGCGACTGGAGAACGCCCCGACCTGAATGTAAAAAGAGCCGGCTCCCGCACCGGTACCGCTGGAATCCGGGATCGGAGTCGTCACCGGACGCGCCACGTCGCCGCCGGGGGCAAGTGCGCGAACTTCCACCAGCCCTGTGCCGGCCGCAAGTATATCCAGCTTGGCCGCCGCCGTGTATGACAGGTCGATGATGCGATTGCCATGGAACGGGCCGCGATCATTGACCCGCAGGATTACCTGCTTCGCATTTTTCAGGTTTTTCACCTGCACAAATGTGGGCAGCGGCAAAGTCTTGTGTGCCGCGGTCATGGCGTACATGTCGTAAGTCTCACCGCTGGAAGTGCGGCGGCCATGGAACTGTTCCCCGTACCAGGAGGCAATGCCCTTCTCCACATATCCGGAGCCGTCATTCATGACGAAGTAACGCTTGCCGTTGACTACATAGGACTCCGGGTTGCCATACTTGCTGCGCGGTTCGAATTTCGGCACCGCGTCCGGGACTTGGGCGGTTTTTACGCTGCCCGGGCGCGGGCCGCCGTCGCGCTCCATCACCAGCGAGCAGGCGCTGCCCAGCACCAGGATCGATAACCCCAATGACAGCCGGGAAAAGTGCTTAACCATCGGACTTGCCGGCAGGCGCCGGGGCGACTTCCGCTTCATGGGCGGCGACGATGTCCTGGGACAGTTGATACACCGCCATGCCGTAATGCACCGAGTGGTTGTAGCGGGTTATGACATAAAAATTCCAGAATCCAAGCCAATGCTCCCGGCTGGACTCCATTTCCAATGCCAGCAGCTTGACCTTGCTGTCGGCGGGGATCGGCAGCGGGGAAACTATCCCACTCTGTGCCAAAATCGCGGGCGTCAGTCCCGGCTCCAGATCGTCCGCGAGCAGTGATGCATCCGGCGCAACTTCTGCCGCCAGCGGCAGCGCCACCAGGCCGCCGCTCTGCCAGCCATGCTCCCTGAAGTAATTGGCGACACTGCCGATGGCATCCGCATTGCTGTTCCAGATGTCGATGCGACCGTCAGCGTCGAAGTCCACGGCAAAGCGGCGAAAGCTGCTGGGGATGAATTGCGGCGTGCCCATGGCCCCGGCATAGGAACCCTTCAACGTCAGCGGCTCCAATTTCTGTTCCCGCGTCAACAACAGGAAGTGTTCCAGTTCCCCGCGGAAGAAGGCGGCGCGCTGCGGGTAGTCGAACGCCAGTGTGACAAGCGCATCCAGCACCCGGTATCCACCTGCGTTCCTCCCGTAGCGCGTCTCAACGCCGATGATGGCCACCAGTATCTCCACCGGCACACCATAGGCGCTGCTGGCACGCTCCAGTGCCGCCGAATTTTCGCGCCAGAATTGTACGCCACCCTTTACCCGGTCCGGTTGCAGGAATATCTGCCGATAGCGGTGCCAGGGCAACGCCTCGGCCGCGCGTGAGATGGCCGCAATAATCTGATTTGAAAGCCGGGCCTGAGAAAGAATGGCGCTGATTTCACCTGGCGGGATCGCGTGCCGCTGCGCCACTTCAGCAATGAACTGCTGTACATCAGCGCGCTTCATTATCGCATCGGTCGCCGGAGCCTGTGCGCACGCAGACAACAACAGGCAGGCAAGCAACGCGCGCATCAGCCCACCTTCCCTGACAGCAGGCGACGGTGGTAGTGCACCGACATCAGCATGCCGAACCCTGCCAACAGCGTCACCATCGACGTGCCTCCATGACTGATTAGCGGCAGGGGGATACCGACCACCGGTAACTGACCCAGAACCATGCCCATGTTGACAAACATGTACACGAAAAAGGTCAGCACAATACCGGAACCAAGCAGGCGGCCGTAAACCTGCTGGGAGTACAGCGCCAGATACAGGCCGCGGGCGATGATCAGGGCATATATGGTGACCAGGAGAAACACTCCCATCAGGCCAAACTCCTCGCAGTACACTGCGAAAATAAAATCCGTGGATCTTTCCGGCAGAAAATCCAGATGCGACTGGGTACCGTTCAGCCAGCCCTTGCCGTAGATTCCGCCTGAGCCGATGGCAATCTTGGACTGGATAATATGATATCCCGACCCGAGCGGATCCTGCTCGGGATCGAGGAACATGTGCACACGCCGGCGCTGGTAGTCGTGCAGCATGTACCACAGCGCCGGGGCGGATGCCGCGCCCAGCAATGACGTGGCGCCTATCAGGCGCCAGCCTATGCCACCCACGAACAGAACTGAGAATCCTGCTGCCGCGATCAGCACCGCTGTGCCAAGGTCAGGCTGCTTTGCGATCATGAAGACCGGCACCAGGATCAAAATGCCCGCGACGAAAATCCTGGGCATGGAAGGTGGCAGGTCGCGCTCCGACAGCAGCCAGGCAACGACCATCGGCACCGCCAGTTTCATCAGCTCGGAGGGCTGGAAGCGGACCAGCCCCAGATCCAGCCAACGTTGCGCCCCCTTGCCGATCTCTCCCATCATCAAAACCAGCAGCAACAGCAACAGGCCCAGCGCATAAAGCGGGACCGACCACCGCGCCAGCTGGCCCGGAGGACACTGGGCAATGAGAAACATGAGCCCAAATGCCAGCACCATGCGCATTGCCTGGCGCATGACCACTGCAATTTCCTGGCCGCCGGCACTGTAGAGCGTAACCAGGCCCATCAGGCACAACAGGGTCAACCCCATCACCAACGGCATATCCAGGTGCAACCGCTCCGCCAGCGTCTGATCTCTCATCCGGGCGCAGGCTCGGCCATTGCGGGGGCACCGAGAAAATGATCGAACAATCGGCGGGCTATCGGCGCTGCCGTACCTGAGCCACTTCCGCCATTCTCAACAATGATCGCCAGGGCGATGCGGGGTGCGTCCAATGGGGCGAAGGCGATGAATAGTGCATGATCCCGGAACTCTTCCGGGAGATCCTCCGCCCGATAGGTTTCATTTTGCGCCATACCCACCACCTGGGCCGTGCCGGTTTTGCCGGCGGACTCATAGGTGGCCCCCTGGGTGGATCGGCGCGCGGTGCCGAACGGTCCGTGCATGACTTCGCGCATTGCTCGCACGACTTCCTGCCAATGGTCGTCGGACACATCGGATTGTGCCGGCGCATCCGTGCCTCCATTGCGCAATACCGTCTTGCCGGTGAGCACATCGCGCGCCTCCGCCAGCAAGTGCGGCTTTGGAGTGCGTCCCCTGCTTGCCAGCTGCGCCGTAGCCAATGCCAGCTGCGCCGGCGTGGCCTGGATGTAGCCCTGGCCGATCCCCATGATCAGCGTTTCTCCGGGATACCAGGGTTGCTGCAACTGCCGCTGCTTCCAGGCGCGGGACGGCACCAAACCCTTGCTCTCGCCGCCGATGTCGATTCCCGTCAAGCGGCCGAACCCGAACCGATCGAGGGCATCGTGCAACCGGTCAATACCCAGGTCCTGCGCCAGGGCATAAAAAAAGACATCGCAGGACTGGGCCACCGCCTGGGTCAGGTCAACGTGCCCATGACCGCCCTTCTTCCAGTCCCGATACTGATGGGAACTGCCCTTGAGCGCATACCAACCCGGGCACCAGGTCTGGTCCGGCACCGCGCGCACGGCAAAATGCAGCGCCGCCAGCGCCAGAAACGGCTTTACCGTCGACCCCAGCGGATATTTTCCCTGCAAGGCACGATTCAGCAGCGGGGTCGCCTTGGAGTTGAGCAACGCGGTGTAATCCACAACGCTGATCCCGTTTACGAACAGGTTCGGGTCATACCCGGGGGAACTGACCATGGCCAGGATTCCGCCGGTCCGAGGATCCATTGCCACAATCGCCCCACGCCGCCCGGCCAGCGCCGTCACTGCGACGTCTTGCAGGGACACATCGAGTGTCAGGTACACATTTCGACCCGGCATTGGCGCGGTGCGATCCAATACCCGCACCACCCGCCCCTGGGCATTCACCTCCACCTGTTGGAATCCAACGTGTCCATGCAGCAATTTCTCAAACGCCTTTTCCGCGCCCAGTTTGCCGGTGTGCACGGTGCCGGTGTAATCAGACCGGTCCAGTCGCTCCAGTTCCTCCTCATCGATCATGCCGACGTAGCCCACGGCGTGGGCCACATCCGGGCCGCGGGGATAAAAGCGATCCAGTCTCGGCACTACTTCCACGCCGGGCAGCCGGTGCCGATCGATGGAAATCCGCGCCACCTCCTCCTCGGTCAGGTTGAAACGCAGTGGCACATTCTCGTAGCGCCGCAGCTTCCCTGCCTGTTCAATAAAACGGGTTACGTCGCCACTGCTGATGGTGATCAGAGCCGATAATTGCTGGATGGTGGCGGTAATGTTGGCGACCTGCTCGGGCACGATCTCCAGGTTGAACGATGGCCGGTTCTCCGCCAGCAACACGCCGTCACTGCTGAAAATACGGCCGCGAATCGGGGGGATCGGGACTATCTTTACGCGATTGTGCTGCGACAGGGTAGTGAAATGCTCGTGCATGACCACCTGCAAATAGGACACACGGGCCAGCAAACTGAGGACCAGCAGCAACATGATAATCGCGCAAAAAAACACGCGCCCGCGAACGA
>Ga0156012_1060_pt1 | contig 27240 bp, 24 predicted proteins | sample RifCSPlowO2_02_FD_107666 | JGI IMG/M metagenome (GOLD analysis project Ga0156012, IMG submission 107666) | Gammaproteobacteria bacterium RIFCSPLOWO2_02_FULL_61_13
CATTTTCTCAAAATTGCGAAGTGACTTGAGGTTCGGGCCGAAGCTGACGATTTCACCGCTCGATTTCATGGAATGGGGCAGGCCCTGCTGTTCGAAAATGCGGTTCACCAGCGTCTTGGACAGGTTCAAGAGCTCCGAATCAATATTGGCGATGCGCCGGGCGATTTTCCGCGTCTCTGCGTCGAGCTTGTTGTTCGGGACAATCCAGTTCGCCACGCCGTAATCGAGCATTTCCTTGGCCGTCATGCTATCGCCGGTCAGCGAAAGCCACTTGGCTCTCTTCAAGCCGACGTGCCACGAAAAAAGACTGATTTCCTCCCCGGGCGCCATGGACCTGACGGGCGGATAGCCCATGCGCGCATCTTTTGAGGCAATCAGCAGGTCGCAACTGAGGGCCATGCCGATGCTGCCGCCAAGGCAGTAGCTGTGCACCTGGGCGATGACAGGCTTCCAGCAGTTCCAGATTTCCAGGTCGAAATCGAGATGGTCTTGAACGCGGGCGCGCGCATCCCAGACACTTGCACGTTCGCCCTCGCCGCCCATGATCTCGTTCCACGGCCTGTCATCGAGTTGCCTGCGCCCCTTGCCCATCGCGGGGCTCAGGTCGTGTCCGGCGGAAAAACACGGTCCGGCGCCTTTGATGATGATCACGCGGACATCAGTGTCCGTTTCCGCTTTTTTCAGTGCGGCGCTCACTTCTTCGAGCATCGGCCAACTCAGCGCATTGCGCCGTTGCGGACGGTTGAGGGTAATCGTCGCCAGCCGGTCGTCCACGTCATAGAGAATATATTCATAGCTCATGGTGTGCCCTTTGCATTTTCTGGTGTCTGATATGCGCTGCCGGTCCGGGAAAGGGTCCCCCTATCCGCCGCCATCGCGTTCTCCGGCGTGATCATCGCTGGTCGCAACCATGACCCGCGCCGCGCCTGGCTGCCAGGGCGCCTCGGCGCGCAGCGCGCAATTCAGTTCAACTTGATATGCAGCGACTGGATTATGGGACCCCACGTCTGCATCTGCTGGCGAAGCCACGCGCCGTACGCCTCGGGCGTGCTGGCGACGACTTCCATCCCCTGGCTCTCGAGGATCTCTCTGGCATCAGGCGCCGTGAGCACCTTTATTACTGCTGCATTCAGCCGCCTGACTATCGCTGCGGGAGTCGCGGCGGGCGCCTGCAGTCCGACCCACGATTGGGCTTCGTATCCCGGAAAGGTTTCGGCAAGCGTCGGCACATTGGCTAGAAGCGGCGCGCGCTTACTGGATGAAACGGCAAGCGCCACCAGCTTGCCGCCCTTCACGTTCGAGAACGCGGTCCCAATCGACGCCATGAATCCCGCAACATGCCCTCCCAGCACGGCATTGAGTGCTGGCCCGCCGCCTTTGTACGAAACCAGCGTCGTATCTATCTTCGCCATGGTCTTGAATAGCTCCATCGTCAGCCGGCTCGAGGACCCGGGTCCCGCCGTGGAGAAGGCAAGCTCGGGACCCTTGCGCCTGGCCAGCAGCAGAAACTCCTCGACATTCTTCAACCCCAGGGCGGGGTTGACCACCAGCACCTGCGGCGCACGGATCATGAGCGCGATCGGCGCGAAATCCCGGATCGGGTCGTGATTGACGTTGCTATACAGAAAGGGGACGGCGGCGAAGCTATCGAAGGTACCGAGCAAGGTGTAGCCGTCCGGCGCCGCTTTCGCAACCACCTCGGTGCCGATGAGGCCGCCCGCGCCGGTGCGATTCTCCACCGTAATTGCTTGTCCGAGTACCGCGATCATCCGCGACTGGGCCAGGCGTATGACCAAGTCCGTGGTGCCGCCCGCGTCGTAGGGAACCACTATGTTGATCGGCTTTGACGGGTAATCCTGCGCGAGGGCGGTCTGCATCACAAGCAATGCAAGCACTGCAAGCTTGACGCGCGCGCGCCATTGATTCGACTGTTCCATCTCGGTCCCCTCTCCTTGAAATTGGTGCGGCCTATCCTGAAACAACTGGCATCGCAACCTACGCCACCATCACAGGCATCCTTGTGTTGCCGGTTCAAAATCGAACAAATTCATCCGAATCGTATCGATGCCGCCATTCCAATAGTACCGGATTGATCCGATGTCCAGAGTCGCGCCCCGGTGCCCTCAGCGCTTGGAATGCCTTCGACGGAAATCGACGCGCCTTCAAATACGGGACGCTCAGCGCGGCAGGAGAATTCAGCGATCGGCCGTGATGTGGTGTTGCGGCGGGCCAGATCCAGAAGCAAGACGGCCTGCAGCGGCCCGGTCACCAGCAGGCTCGGGTATTTCTCGACCTGCGTGGTGTAGAGGTAATCGTAATGAATGCGATGGCTGTTGTAGGTCAGCGCCGAAAATCGGAACAGCAATGGGGGATCGGCTTTGACAGTGCGCCGCCACGCCGGCGCGGCGGGCCGCGCCTGCTGCGGCTGCGGCTGCGGCGCTTCGCCTGCCTTCGGGTCCTCGCGAAAAATGATGTCCATCTCCTCTGCCATGGCGAGGCCCTTCGGCCCGAAGATCTCGTCGCGAAACGTCGTGAAAACCAGCGGGCCGCTGCGCCCCACCTTGGTGCTCAGGGTCTTGACCTCCCCGACGCGGCGGATTTCCTCACCGACCCTGATGGGCCGATGAAACGCCATGCGGCAGCCGGCCCACACCTTGCGCTGCAGCGGGATGGGCGGTTCCAGATCATCGCGCGGGTTTCCTCCCGCCGCCCCCAGCGCGGACTGCCGCGTCGTGGAAAGAAAATAAAGCAGATGCGCGCCGGGTGGAATAGCGTCGCCTGGTTTCGGCTTGGAATCGTCCCGATCGAGCCAAGCCGACATGCGCTCGAGCGGCGATGCCGTGACAACGTCCCGGTGTTCGATCTTGCGGCCTATATAGGATTTGAAGGAATCCAGGTCAATGCTTGCCTGCGTCATGTAGCAGCCTCTGCAGTTCTTGTTCGGCGCCCTACTCTGCACGGAAGGTCGGCGGTTTTTTTGACTTGGATCAATCAATGAGCAGCAGATTGACCGATGCACTGCGCCTGGCGTGATTCCGGCGGCATAATGGATCGGTTGAGAACCACGCAATACAGGGGCAAGCCTGGTCTTTGCTTCGCACGTCGGGGGCGGAAGCCTTTCCACGCGGACGACATCGCCATTTGCAACGGCTGAGACCCGGTGCTTCTTGACGCGCAGGAGAGAGACGCCGTGGGAACTCTGGTGATGGGTCGGCAAGTGATGGATACAGCGCGCTTCGAAGAGCGAGTCGCACGCGCAATGACCGGCTTGGTGCGCCTTGGTGTCAAGGACGGCGATTCCGTTGCGCTCCTCATGCGTAACGACATCGCTTTCGCCGAGGCAAGCATTGCCATCGGGCGTTTGGGTGCATTGACGGTGCCTTTGAACTGGCACGGCAAGCCAGACGAGTTGCGCGCCATACTGATTGACTGCGACGCGCGAGTGGTCGTGGCGCATGCGGATTTTGCAGCGCTGGTCAAGGCATCACTGCCGAACAATATCGAAACCATTTACGTGGAGACTCCGAAGGAGATTGCCGAAGCCTACGGTCTCGAGACTCAAACATGCCGGGTGCCAGACGGCGCCATTGAGTGGGAAGCCTGGCTCTCGGCACAAAGCCCGTATTCAGGGCAGATCCGTCCGGCGCCCAGCATCGCCTACTCCTCCGGCACCACCGGCCAGCCGAAAGGCATTCAACGGCTGCCATTCTCGAGTCCCGAGCAGGAGCAACTGGCGGCGGCAGCCCGGTCACACACTTTCGGCATCGGTACGGGCGTGCGCAGCCTTATCAGCGGTCCGCTCTACCATTCCATGCAAAGCGCCAACATGCGCGCGGCGCTGGCCGCGCTGGGGACCGAAGGCCTGCTGATCATCGAGCCGCGCTTCGACGCCGAGCGGCTGCTGCTCCTCGTGCAGGAGCACCGCGTCACTCAACTGATGATGGTACCGGTGATGTTCGTGCGTCTGCTGCGCCTGCCCGAGAGCGTGCGCAGGAAATATGACCTGTCTTCGATCGAATGGGTGATCCATTCCGCGGCGCCCTGTCCCGTCGAAGTGAAGACGCGCATGATCGAATGGTGGGGCCCGGTGATCAACGAGTTCTACGGCTCCACCGAAACCGGCTCGGTCACGCTGGTCGGGTCTGAGGAATACCTGCGCAGGCCCGGCACCGTGGGCCGCGTCACCCCGGGATGCACGGTCAAGGTCATCGACGACGCGGGCCGTGAAGTCCCGCCCGGAACACCAGGGGAGATCGTTTCGTTCAATTCGATGTATGCCGACTTCACCTATCGCAACCTGCCCGAAGAGCGCGCCAAGCTCGACCGCGGCGGGCTGATCGCCAGCGGCGACATCGGTTACTTCGATGCCGACGGCTACCTGTTCCTGTGCGACCGCAAGAAGGACATGGTGATCTCCGGGGGCGTCAATATCTTTCCGTCCGAGATCGAAGCGGTGTTGCTCGGGCTGCCGGGCGTAAAGGACTGCGCCGTGTTCGGTATTCCCGATGAGGAGTATGGCGAGGTGCTGGCCACGCATATCGAGCTTGTACCAGGCGCCCACCTGCACGAGTCCGCCGTGCGCGAACATCTGCGCGGGCGCCTTGCCGGCTTCAAGATTCCCAGAGTGGTGCGTTTCGATGCGGAATTGCCGCGCGAGGACAACGGCAAGATCTACAAGCGCCGCATTTCCGATCCCTATTGGCAGGCAGCCGGCAGACGGATATGAGATCTTTTTGGCAATTCATACGCGGAGAAACCATCATGAAAAGACAGAGCCTGGTAGCCATCCTGCTTGCCTCGACATTCGCTTTACACGGCGGTGAAGCCGCCGCCCAGACTGGCGGGGCGTATCCGGCCAAACCCGTGAGAATCATCGTTACTCTCGCCGCTGGCGGCTCCAGCGACATCGTTACGCGGGTTTTCGCCCAAAAGCTCTCGGACCAGCTCAAGCAACCGTTCCTGGTGGAAAACAGGCCTGGAGCAAACAGCATTCTGGGCGCGGAGCATGTCGCGAAATCGGCGCCCGACGGCTATACGCTGCTCTCGGCCAACACCAGCATTCTCACCATTCACTCAAGCCTCTACGCGAAGCTTCCGTACGATCCGCAGCGCGATTTGGCACCGATATCGATGCTCGTGATCCAGGGGACTGTGCTGGTCATTCACCCGTCGCTGGCAGCGCGCTCGCTCAAGGAGCTGATAGCGCTGGCGAGGGCCGAACCGGGCAAGCTCAATTACGCCACTCCCGGAAACGGCACGCCGTTTCATCTGTCGGGCGAACTGTTCAATGCGCAGACGGGAATCGGCTTGGTCCATGTCCCCTACAAGGGATTCCAACCTGCGTCTGTCGACCTGCTCGCCGGGCGGGTGCAAACCAGTTTCGCCACGGTCCTCGATGTATTGCCTCATATCAAAGCCGGCAAGCTGCGGCCCTTGGTCTATACCGGCTATCAACGGCATGCCTTGCTGCCCGATGTGCCGACGACCGCGGAGGCCGGAATCAGGAATGCCGAGTCGGTGTCGTTTTTCGCGCTGGCTGCTCCCGGGGGGACGCCCAGGGAAATCATCACCAGGCTCAACGCCGAGGTCACCAGAATCAAGGCGCAGCCGGATGTGCGCCAGCGTCTTCTCCAGGAGTTCGGCGTTGAACCCGGCATGGATTCGTTGCAAGAGTTCGAGGCCTTCCTGCGCGACGAAGTCGTGAAGTGGGCCAAGATCGTAAAGGCCTCAGGCATCAAGGTCGAATAAGGCCCGCCGTCGCAAAACGCCCGGCTAACCACCGGCGATCTTGGTAAACAGCAATACCTCGCTGCCGCCGCCGATGGGTTGCAGCAAGGCGTCCTGGTAAATCTCGCCGTCTATGGCGACGGCAATCCCCGCCTCCAGGTACGGGCGCAGATCCGGATACTGCTCGCCCAACACCTCGAACAACTGGCGCACGCTCGTCACCTCGAGTGCGAGCCGGGTCTCGCCGCCCGTATAAGGCTTTAACTCATTGGACAGCGAGATTCTCGCCACTCATCAGCCTTTGGACTTGCCGCCCGCGGCCTCCCCGAGCGCCTTCAGCACCACCGGCGGCGACATCGGCTGACTGCGCAGCCGCACGCCCATGGCATTGTTGATGGCATTGGAGATGGCTGCGATGGGCGGAATGATGGAGACTTCGCCGCAGCCGCGCACGCCGTAGGGATGATTGGGATTGGGAACTTCGACGATGACCGTGTCGATGTAGGGCACGTCGGAGGCCACCGGAACGCGGTAGTCGAGGAACCCCGGGTTCTGCAGCACGCCGTCCGCCCCGTAGAAATATTCTTCGTTGAGCGACCAGCCGATGCCTTGCACCGCGGCGCCCTGCATTTGTCCTTCGACGTACGCCGGGTGAATCGCCTTGCCGACGTCCTGCACGATGGTATAGCGCAGGATCTTGACGGCTCCGGTCTGCTTGTCCACTTCCACGTCGACGATATGCGTGCAGAAACCGGGGCCGGCGCCTTGCGCGTTGATTTCCGACTGGCCGGAAATGCTGCCGCCGGTCTTGCCCGCCATGCGGGCGATTTCGACCAGCGACATCGGCGTGAACTGTTTTGCGCTGCCCGGTGCCGGCACGGCGCTGCCATCCTTCCAGAGGACGTCTTCGAGCGCAACCTCGCGGATCTGGGCAACGCGCTGGCGCAGTCTTTCGATCGCCTGGCGCGCCGAGAGCACCGCCGCCATGCCGCCCGCAAAGGTGCCGCGGCTGCCCGCGGTGATGAAGTTGAAGCCGAGCGTGGTGGTATCGCCGATGACCGGCCGCACCCTGTCGTAGGCAATGCCGAGTTCCTCGGCCACCATCATTGCCATCGAGGCGCGCGATCCTCCCGCCACATCGACCGTGCCCATGATGAGCGTGACGGTCCCGTCCTCGTTGACATTGAGCCTGGAGGAAGTCTCCATGCCTATATTGAACCAAAAGCCGGTGGCGATGCCGCGGCCCTGGTTGAGCCCGAGCGGCGCGCTGTAGTGCGGATGCGCCTTGGCCTTGTTCAAGGTTTCGATATACCCGATCGGGCCGAGTTTCGGGCCGTAATAGGTCTGGGTGCCTTCCTTGGCCGCGTTTTTCAGCCGGAATTCGATCGGATCGATACCGAGGGTCTTGGCCAGTTCATCGATCACGCTCTCGACGCCGAACACGATAATCGGCGCGCCTGGAGCGCGGTAAGCCGCCACCTTGGGCCGGTTCACCGTGACGTCATGGCCTACCACCTTCACGTTGTCGATGTCATAGCGCGTGAAGGTGCAAGGACAAGCCATCCCCACCGAGGAACCCGCGAAGGCACCGGCCTGGAAATTAAGCTCGGCTTCGGCGGCAATGATGCGGCCGTCCTTGGTGCAGCCGATCTTGACCTTGACGTTGGCGCCGGAGGTCGGTCCCGTGGCGCGGAACACTTCCTCGCGGGTCATGACCATTTTCACCGGCCGGTGCGACTTGCGCGACAGCGCGATCGCCAGAGGTTCGGTGTAGATGTTGTTCTTGCCGCCGAAGCCGCCGCCGAGTTCGGTCGGAACCACGCGGAGCTTTCCGACGTCCATCTGCAACACTTTGGCGCACTGGGCGCGGAACACGAAGTGGCCCTGCGTTCCGGTCCACAGTTCCACCTGGCCGTCCTCGCTGGCGCTGGCAAGACAGGCCTGGGGTTCGATGTAACCCTGGTGCACAGGCTTGGTGTTGAACTCGCGTTCCACGACGATATCGGCCTGCTTGAATCCCGCTTCGAGGTCGCCGCGCGCGAAGACCAGGCGCTTGGCGATATTGGAAGGCTTGTCCGGCTTCGGGGTAACGCCATCGGTAAACTGCTCCTCGTGCAGGAGCGGCGCGTCGGGTTTCATCGCCTCGACCACGTCGATCACGTGGGGCAGCACTTCGTATTCGACCTTGATGAGCTTCAAGGCCTCACGCGCGATCGATTCGCTGATCGCCGCGACGGCCGCCACCGGATGCCCGTCGTAGAGCACTTTCTCGCGCGCCATCATGTTGCGCGTGACATCGCGGAAATTGATGGTGAGTTCACCGGCCGCCGCGAATTCGGAGGGCATATCCGCAAAATCGTCGCGTGTGACCACGGCCTTTACGCCGGGCAGCGACTGCGCGGCTGTTGTGTCTACGGATTTGATGCGCGCGTGCGCGTGCGGGCTGCGCAGCACCTTGCCGATCAACTGGCCCGGCAGGCTGTAATCGGCGGCGAACCGGGCGCGTCCTGTGACCTTGTCCACGCCGTCCGGCCGGATCGGCCGCGTGCCGACGATTTTCAGCGGTTTTTCTTCGTACTTCACCATGGTCGACATGTTCATGCTCCCCGCATTTCGCGGGCGGCATCGAGCACCGCCTCGACGATCTTGTGATAGCCGGTGCAGCGGCACAGATTCCCCGCCAGCCCGTAGCGCACCTCTTGCTCGGTCGGATCGGGATTGCGCTCGAGCAGCGAGCGCGCCGCGATCAGCATCCCGGGCGTGCACACGCCACATTGCAGCGCGGCGTGTTCAAGGAACTTGCGCTGCAAGGGATGCAGCGCCTCGCCGTTGGCCATTCCCTCGATGGTCTTGATCGACTTGCCTTGGGCTTCGACCCCCAGCATCAGGCACGAGCACATCAGCCGCCCGTCCACCGTCACGCTGCAGGCGCCACAGTCGCCGGTGCCGCAGCCTTCCTTGGTGCCGGTGAGGCGCAACTCGTCGCGCAGCACATCGAGCAGGGTCTGCTGCGTCTCGCACAGAAATTCGACCGCATCGCCGTTTACCGTCGCGCTTACACGATTCTTGGCCATCAGTTTCCCCTTGCTCTTGTGAGGGCCAGCTCGGCGGCGCGCCGCGCCATCACACCGGCCACTTTGATGCGGAATTCGCGCGTGCCGCGCTTGTCGTCGATCGGCCGGCAAGCCGCGCTGGCCGCGGCGGCCATGCGATCTAGCGCGGGCGCGTCGACTTTGCTGCCGATGAGCGCCGCGGCGGCCTCGGGCACCAGCAAGGCGCGGTCGGCGACCGCGCCCAGGCAGACGCGCGCTTCCCGGCAGATCCCGCCGCCGTCCAGCGTCAGATTGACACCCGCGCCGACAACCGCTATGTCCATCTCGGTGCGCGGCGTGAAGCGAAGGTAGGCGTCGCCGGAATGCGCCGGGCGCTTCGGCAGCAGAAACGAGACGACAATTTCACCCTTGGCGAGCGACGTCTTGCCCGGTCCCGTGGGAATTTCCTCGACCGGCGCATCCCGTTTTCCCTTGGGGCCGACAATGCTGACCCGGGCACCGGCTGCGATCAGCGCGGGAACGCTGTCTGCCGCGGGCGAGGCATTGCACAGATTGCCGCCTACGCTTGCGCGCGCCCTTACCTGGAGCGAGCCGATCAGATTGACGCTGTCGATCACCCCAGGCCAGGCGTTTGCGAGCGCCTTGTGCTCGATAAGATCCAGGCCGCTGACCGCGGCGCCAAAACGAAAGCCGCCGTTTTCGGCGGCAATTGCCATCATTTCGGGAATGCCCTTGAGATCGACCAGGAGTTCCGGTTCGATTCGACCGGAACGCATCTGGATCACGACGTCGGTGCCTCCGGCCAGTATTCGTGCCCTGCCATTCGCGCCTGCGAGCAGGGCGACCGCGGCATCCAGCGTCTTGGGCGCTTCATAGCGCATTTCGCTCATTTTTTCCCCTATCTCCATTGATCCCAACAGCGTTATGAGAAAGTACATGCACCGTGGCTTGTTCCTTGCCTGAACTACGGGTACAACGCATACGTTCTCTGAATGAGTCGGTCCCATGCGCGGCGACGCAGAACGATTAGCTCACGACAGCTCGGTGAATTTTTGATTTAGATCAATGAACGGCAGATTGGTCGTGGCGATGTCAGAACCGCTGCGACCAAGCGAACGGCGGCCATACTCTGGCGCAGCGGGCGTGGAGTTCGCCGGATTTACCGAAGCGACCTTTTATGTAAGATCTACTCCGGCTTAATGTTGGCTTCCCTGGTGATCTTGCCGTACTGCACCAACTGGGCCTTCATGATCTCCATGAAACGTTGCGGGGTAGTGCCGATCGGCTCGATGCCGCTTGCCGTCAGCTTATCCCCGACTCGCGGATCTTGGATGATGCGATTGATTTGCGTGCTCAGACGATCCACGATCGCCGCGGAGGTTCCCGCCGGTGCCAGCATGCCGGCCCAACTGGTCATTTCGTACCCTGGCAGCCCTGCCGCTTCCGCGATGGTCGGAACATCGGGAAGCAGCACGGTGCGCTTGCTTCCGGCGGCAGCGAGCACGCGCAGCTTGCCCGACCGGATATGGGGCAGCAGCGAGTTGATCGCGCCAATGGTGAAACTGATTTCGCCGGAAAGCAGGGCGGGCACAACGCCCGCTGCACCCTTGTACGGAACATGAAGGACGTCGATGCCCGCCATCGATTTGAGCAATTCCCCGGCCGTGTGGTGAGGCTGGCCAATGCCGGCGCTGCCATAGGTCAGGCCAGGATTGGCGCGCGCGTACGACAGGAACTCCTTCATCGATGTCGCCGGCGTGCTGGCATTCACGACCAGAATAAACGGGGTGCTGCTCACCAGCGAAATTGGCTCGAAATCTTTGATCGGGTCGTAGGGAAGTTTGGCGAAAAAATACACATTGCCCACGTGGGAGCTTGGGGTCAGCAACAGCGTATAGCCATCCGCAGGCTGCCTGGCCACGTGTACGGTGGCGATATTGCCTCCCGCGCCCGGTTTGTTTTCAACGATGACCGGCTGACCGAGCGCAACCTGCAGGTTTGCGGCGATCAGGCGTGCGATCGCATCATTGCCCCCTCCCGGAGGCTGGGTCACCACCACGTGTAACAGCCGCGTCGGCCAGCTTGCACTTTGCGCCAGGGCATTGCCGGCCTGCAACGACAGCATGGCCAATGCCCCCGCTATGAACAATCGTCGCGTAAGCATGCTCTCTCCTCCACGTTGGCCGAACACCGGCGCCCCGTCAAGGCGTGGCGGTGCGCAACAGGCGTCCCGGATGGTAACACCATGTCCAGAATAATCGGCGACCCGCTCAAGCAACTTCAGGCCCACGCGGCATTGGAGACGCAGCCCCCCGCGTTCATGCTCATATCACGCGCGAAAACACGCCGCCTTGACGCAGCGCCAGCGCGTATAGTGCGCGTGGAGAAAACGTGAAGGAGGAAGTTATGAAACGCGTTGCGTTGGCGTTATTCTCGCTGTGCGCAGGTGCCTTTGCGCTCGGGGCCGGTCATGCATTTGCGCAAGGCTATCCGACCAAGCCCGTCCGGCTGGTGGTGCCGTTCGCGCCAGGCGGGGCCATCGACCTCATGGGGCGCTATTACGGACAAAAGCTCAGCGACATCTGGAAGCAGCAAGTGATCGTGGACAACCGGGCGGGCGCGGGCAGCAATATCGGCGCGAACGTGGTCGCCAAATCCACGCCTGACGCGTACACCCTGCTCATCAACTCGGCGGCCCAGGCGATCAGCGCCGCCCTTTACCGCAAGCAGCCCTTCGACCCGGTGAAGGATTTTACGCCTGTCAGCCAATTGAGTTCGAACTGGCCGATGCTGGTGGGCAATCTCAAGCTGCCCGCCGGCTCCGTGAAGGAGTTGATCGCATTGGCCAGGTCTTCGCCGGGCAAGCTCAACTACGGTTCCGCCGGAATGGGTTCGTCGGCTCACCTGGCCGGCGAACTGTTCAAGAGCCTGGCCGGAATCGATATCGTGCACGTGCCGTACAAGGGCGACGCGGCGATGATGCCGTCACTGATTGCCGACGATGTTCAGTTTTCGTTTCTGCCCATGGCGGTCGCTTTGACGCAGATCAAATCCGGACGGCTTCGGGCGCTGGCCGTCACCGGCGCCAGACGAATTGCGGCGGCGCCGGAGGTCCCCACCGTAATGGAGACGGGACTTTCCGAGTACGAATTCTCCGGCTGGGTGGGGATATTCGCGCCAGGCGGCACCCCGCGCGACATCGTCAACCAGATCAGTGCGGAACTCGCCAGAGTGCTTGGCACGCCGGAGGTGCAGGAGCGTGTTCGTTCATGGGGTTATGAACCGGTCGGCAGTACGCCGGAGGAATTTGCGGCGAAATACAAGGCTGACATCGGCGTCTATATCAAGATCATCCGGGACGCCAACGTGCCGCTGGTCGATTGACCGGCAAGTTTCTGACATTTATACGGGGGATAACGATGATATTCAACGATCTGAGAGAGTTCATTGCCGAAGTTGATAAACGCAAAGACCTCAAAGTGATCGAAGGCGCCGACTGGAACGTGGAGATCGGTCTGATCACCGAGTGGCAGATGTCGGAACCCAACAACCCCCTGCTGCTGTTCAGGAATATCAAGGGCTATTCCGCGGATTATTCAATCGCCACCAATCTCTTCGGCACGCCGGCAAGGACTGCCCTGGCCCTTGGCATGGACCCGGCAATCAAGCGGCTCGATATCGTCAGGAACCTGCGCGATATTTTCGGCCAGGGTTTTGCGACGATCGCTCCGGTCGAAGTCGAGCATGCGCCGGTGAAGGAGAACATTCAGACCGGCGACGAGGTCGACCTCTACAAACTTCCCGTTCCTAAGTGGCATGCAAAAGACGGCGGAAGGTATATCGGAACCGGGTGTGCCGTTATCACCCGGGACCCCGACGATGGCTCCATCAATCTGGGCACCTATCGCGTCCAGGTCCACGACAAGTCCATTGCCACCATCTATATGTCCCCTGGCAGGCACGGCAAGAACATGAGAAACAAGTACTGGGAAAGGGGACAGAACTGCCCCGCCGCGGTGGCGATCGGAATGGATCCCATCCTGTACATGGGTTCCCATTCCGATGTTCCCAAAGGGATATGTGAATACGACTACACGGGAGGGTTTCGCAAGAAACCGGTAGAGGTGACACGCGGAGTGGCGACCGACCTGCCCATACCGGCCATGGCAGAGATCGTCCTGGAAGGCGAGATCATCGAAAAGCAGACGGTTCCGGAAGGGCCTTTCGGAGAATGGACGGGTTACTACGCGAGCGGAGAGAGGGGAGAAGCGGTTTTCAAAGTGAAGTCAATCTGCCATCGCCATCAGCCGATCCTGCAGGGGAACCCGCCGCTCAGGTCCCCGTATTTTGCCCTGGCGCACAACCTGCGGCGCTCGGCATCGGCCTGGGTCGATCTGGACAAAACGATTCCCGGCGTAAAGGGTGTCTGGCTGCTGGACGATGCCGCTTTCAACATGATCGTGGTGGTATCGGTGGAGCAGCGCTATCCGGGCCATGCCATGCAGGCCGCAATGGGCATTGCTTTCTCCCATGCGACCAGCTACATGAACCGCTTCATCATCCTGGTGGATGAGGACATCGATCCGTCCAATATGCAAGATGTTCTCTGGGCGGTTGCAACCCGGTGCGAACCGGAAACGGACATCGACATTCTGAGGGGCATGCGGGGTACTCCCCTGGATCCGGCCCTCCCTCCCCATAAGAGGAACATCGGCGACTACACGCATTCCACCGCGATCCTGAACGCCTGCCGGCCCTATGCATGGAAGGACCAGTTCCCCGTAACCATCATGAGCACCCTGGAAGAATTGGAAGCTGTGAAGAAAAAATGGGGGAAGCTGTTTGCAACAGGTAATTGAGCGGGTTTCTTTTCGCTTGTGGATCCGGGTGGGTATTGCTGTTCGCGACGGCCGCCGCTTCAGCCGATCTCAAGCAGCTTCTCGGGATATTTGTGGATGCGCCCGATCACGCCCTGCTCGCCGATCTGGTAGTTGTCGCAGATGGTGTGGAACCAGCCGTCCGCGACATAGGTGGGATGGCAGGTAAGGTTCATATTGGCGCGGATCGCCATGGGCTCGTCCTTGCGCACCAGCGGGCGCTCCACCAGGTCGTAGCCCTGACCGTGGCAGTACAGTCTTTCCTCCTCGGGCTTGCCGTGCGCGCGCATGAACGCGTTGTAGGATTCCCAGATGTCCTTGCTGGCGGCCCCGGGCTTGAGCAGGCCGAGCGTGAACTGGCGCGCCTCCAGCAGGAAGGCGAAGTGGTCCTTCATCACCTGGGGCGCCTTGCCCAGCACGCAGGCGCGGCTGATCTCGGTGTAAAAACCGCCCGGGCCGTTGGTCTCGCACAGCAGCGTGAACATGTCATCCTCGCGCAGCGTGCGGTTCTGCAGGTGCCGGTTGCCCCAGTACACGGGCTCCCCCGCCGCATGCGAGGCAGTGAGAAACAGCCCCTGCTCGCCGCCATGGTCGAGCACGTAGTGTTCGGCCACCGCGGCGATCTCGATTTCACGCATCCCGGGCTTCACCGCGGCCATTGCCGCTGCAATCGCGCCGTCCTGCACCGCGGCCGTGCGCCGGATGAAAGTCCATTCCTCCTCGCTCTTGATGACCTTGATCTGGTCGACTAGGTCGCTGGCATCGACGAATTTCGCGCCGGAGAACTTGCCTTTTTGCAGGTGCTCGAGCATCGACACCGGCAGCGTGCCGCGCCCCACCAGGCCGATGGTGCCGCGCGCGTAGGGTTGCAGCGCCGTCGCGGCGTGTTCGGCATCGTAAGCAAGGCTGTAATACGCGCTGGAGAAATATGGCGCGCCCAGCACGCGCTTCACGCCGCGCCGCAGCCAGTTGCCCTCCGGCGGCAGCGTCTGGTCGTCGCCGAAGCGCGACTGAATGATCATGGTCATGCTGTCGTCGGCGGGGAAGATCACCGTCTGCGGATAGCCGTGGCTGGCGGGCAAATCGGTGAAATACTTGACGTATCCCCCCATGAAATCGTTGTTGTTCTGCATCAGCAGCGCGTCGATCTTGCTCTCCTTCATCGCCGCGCGCACCGCCGTCCAGCGCCGCTGCAGTTCCTTGGTGGATATGGGATGGTGGATGCGTTCTTCGGGGCCTGCCATTTGCTGCTCCTTTTGCTGATTTACCGAGAAAGAGAAAGCGGATGCTCTGGTCCGGGCATTGAAAACCTTAAGCCATGCGCGCGCCCGATTCTTTGACGATCGGTTCCCAGCGCGCGTCCCGCAGGCGCGGAAACAAACGAGCCGCGTTATCCCGGTCGATCCCCTGCAACTGGTGCTGTTCGAGCCCCAGCGCGGCCAGGCCGCTCACCGACAGTCTGACGCGCTGCTCGTCTGCAAACGGAATGTCCGAACCGAAAAGAAGCCGCTCGACCGGCACCAGTTCAAGGAGAGCCTTGAACGTACAGGGGGATACCGAATCCGTGACGTCGTAATAAAAGCCCTTGAGCGCCGCAATGGCGCCTTTCAGGCCCCTCTGCTTGAAGCGGGGATTGACCTCGGAGAAGGCCGCGACGCGGCCCGCAAGATAGGGAATCGCTCCACCGGCATGCGAGAAGATGAAGCTGACGCGCGGGAAACGCTGCGGCGTGTCGTTGTAAAGCAGGCTGACGATGGTTCGGGTGGTATCGAACGGGTACTCGAGCGTCGAAGCGGAGATCCCCGGGATGCCGCCGCTGCCCGGAGGCACCGCGGGATGGACATGCACGACGCAGCCGCGGCGATCGAGTTCCTGCCAGAGCGGATCGTACAACGGGTCTCCGAGATGGCGCCCCAGATAGTTGGTGCGTAGCGCGACCCCATCGGCAGCGAGCACATCCAGACAGTACTCGATCTCCCGCAAGGCCGTTTCCATGTTCATGGCCGGCAGCAGCAGCAGACTCGCAAACATGCCGAAGCGGCCGGGATGATCACGCACGACCTGCGCCGTGAGTTCGTTGCAGGACCGGCAAAGCTTATGTGTCTCTTCCAGGTCCCCGATCGGATAATTGGGACTCGGGGTCGACGCAATGCTTGTTTCGATTTCACCGAGGTCCATGAGTTCCAGGGACTGCTCGACGCTCCAGCCGGACAGGCGTCCAGCCGCGGTCGCGGCGGCAAGCTTCTCTTCGCCCACGGCCGCAACGTATGCGGCGGGCACGAAATGGTGGTGCACGTCGACGCGACACCTCACCGCTGCGCAATCCGTCCTTGCAGCGGGCGCCGACTGGTACGCTGTTGCCACTTGCTCCTCCTCTCGACCGGCACCTAGACCGGCAAACGCAGCAGTTTTCTGGCGTTATCCTCGAATATCTTCTTTTTGTCCCCCGCCGAAATTTCCATGCGCTCGATCGCCTGTATGGTATTGCGGATGCTGTAATCGCCCAACTGGGCATCGAACGGGGCATCGGACCCGAACAGCAGCCGCTCGGCGCCGAAGAACTCATGAGCGCACATCAAGGCCGGCGTGTTGCCCACCAGCGCGGTGTCGGTATAGAACCTGCGGAAGTACTCCACCGGAAGGTCCGTGAGCCCCCGGGTGGTGTCGGTCTTGTTGCGCATTTCGGACTGGTGGTAATGGTTCGTTATCCGGTCCGAAAAGTACGGCACCATCGCGCCGCAGTGGTGGATGATGATTTTCAGGCGCGGGTATTTCTCCATCACGCCGCTGAAGACAAGGCGTGTCATGGAATAGGTCGATTCGACCAGCAGCCCCCACATCTTCCAAATCGAGTATTGGGATTCGGTTTCATCCGGATAGTCGGGCACCCTGGGATTCCTGTGCGGGTGAAACCAGATGGGAAGATTGAGCTCGCACATTCTCTGGTAAAGGGGAAAGAATTCCGGGCGGTCGACGGGTTTGCCACCGATGGGAATGCGCAACAGGATGCCTCTGAGCTTGAGTTGGTTGACCGCCCGGTCGATCTCATCAAGCGAGGCGTCGATATCGCTCGCCGGAATGACGGCCACGCCGGCGGCGAACCGGTAAGGATGCCGCTCGATGAGCTCGGCCATCTCGTCGTTGATTCTCCTGGAAAGCGCGACCGCTCCCTCTCCTCCGGCGAGTTCTTCCGGCGTCGCGCCCGGCAGGGTGAGGACCTGGGCGAGGTCCGGGTACCGGTCCATGACACGAAAGCGTGCATCCATATCGTACAGACAGACATTGCTCGCGAGCTCCTTGATGGTCTTTTGCTTCTCGAGCATCAGGTCTTTGAGCTTCGGCGGGATGATGTGGCAAAAAATATCGATCTTCACGGTCGGGCGCTAATCGAACTTTATTTCGGTGGCTTTGATCACCGTCGCGAAATACTCCCGGTCGACCTTTAGAAAGGCGGCAAAGGCTTCCGGCGATTCGCCGACCGGGGACTCCGCCCCCAGGCCCTGGGAGCTAAGGAACTTTTCCTGCAGCACCGGATTATTGAGAAGATTTCTGGAGACTTCGGCATTCAGCCGTTGCACGATGTCCCTGCCGTTGGTATCCGAGGGGCCGCCCGGCGCACTGGGAATGATGATGCGCACCGGCCTCGCAGGATACCCCTGCGCGCTCGCCGTGTGCAGCGCTGACGCTGCGGCGAGCACTGCCGAGAGCGCCAAGGCGCGTACCGCCGGCTTCATAAGGTTTCTCCCCATATTCCTGTATCCGTCCACCATCTTCCTGCGAGGTGTGATCGCGGTTACCTCCATTGATCAGTCCTCAAGGACTATGCCTGCACCCTTGATCACCTTTGACCATTTTTCCACTTCCGCTTTGATATGGGCATCGAATTCCTCTGGCGTGCTTCCGACCGGATCCAAGCCAAGCTTGCTCATGCGCTCTTTCATATCGGAGGTTTGCAGCGCCTTCACGATTTCGGCATTCAATTTCCTGACAATTTCCCTGGGCGTTGCGGCAGGCGCAATGATGCCGAACCATTGGCCGGTCTCGAATCCGGGAACGCCGGCTTCGGTCATGGTTGGCACCTCGGGCAACTCGGGCGAGCGCTTCCCACCGATCACGCCCAGAACCTTCAATTTCCCGGCCTTGGCATAAGGAACCGCCTGAAACAGGTCCGTAAAAGCAAGGGATATGCGTCCCGCAATCAGGTCCATGAGTGCCGGACTGGTTCCCTTGTAGGTCACATGCACTATGTCGATGCCGGTTGCCCTCTTGAGCAGTTCTCCCCGCAAGTGAGGGGAACTGCCCACACCGCTGGAGGCATAATTGAACTGGCCCGGTTTCAACTTGGCCAGTACCACCAGGTCCTTGACGGAATCGGTGGCAAGAGATGGATGAACCGCAAGTACACCGCTCCCGGTGGCCACCCAGCACACGCCTGCGAAGTCTCTTAGGGTGTCGTAGCTCAACTTGGCGTACAGGCTCTGATTGGAGCCGAAGCTGGTTGGGACAAAAAGTATCGTATAGCCATCCGCTGGCGCTTTGGCGACCAGTCCTGTACCCACGTTCCCCCCTCCACCCGGGCGGTTGTCGATTATTACGGGTTGCCGCCAGCGTTCGGCAAGCTCTTTCCCGATGAGGCGGCTCAGGACATCGTTGGCGCCTCCGGTCGCGAACGGCACAACCAGACGGATCGGTTTGCTGGGATAGTCCTGGCAGAAACCGGAATTCATGCCAACAAGGAACTGAAGCGATGATGCCAAAACCACAAGAAACCAGCTGCGCGTTCTCTTCATGCCGCCCCCTTTGCTCTCAATTTGCCGCTGCCAGGTCCTGTCACTTGTAGAGCCTGACCTCCACGCAGTGATCCAGGGCCGTGGAAATCATGTCGATGCGGTCCAGATCAGTCGGCAAAAGGCCGTTGAAATTGACGCCTTTCCCCCGGGAGATCGGCATGCCGAGAGACCAGTGACCGAAGTGCCCCGCGATGCCGACTACCTCGGGATGAATGCACTGGGTCAGTTTCACTTTGGCCCTCACTTTGCACACCGGCGATTCGAGCCACACGCTATCGCCAGTGGCAATTCCCTTGGCTCTGCCCACTGCTGAATTGACCAGAATGCTGTAAGCATCGGTGTGTTCGCAGATCTCGTTGATCCACGGGTTTTCGCTGCCGTAGCTTCCATAGCTGTAAGGCAATTTGAAATTGACCGCAATCAGGTCGTACTCGCCTTTCTGCAGGGCGAAGTAGGAAGGACAGGGAATGAAGTTCGCAATGGGCTTGTAGTCCGATAGATCCCAGTCCAACCCCATGCCCTCGAGCACGCTGCGCAGTTCCTGCCCGCGATCCACGAAGTGCTCGAGATACACCGGCACCCTCGCCTTCAGCAACGGCCCGATATAGGCCTCCTCGACGTGCCTCGAATGGCGCAGCACGCCATGCTCCTGGAACCAGCCCAAGCCATGATCCTCCCCGAACCAGGCGCGTGCCTGCCGATCGACGATGTCAGCCGTCCGGTAGCGCTTGCCGGGCTTCAATGCGTGCTCGCCCTCCAGCTTGTAGGTGTGGTTGATCAGCCGGTACACATCGGGAAGAAAGCCGAGGCGATCCGCGACCTCCATGAGGATTTCCTGCTGCTGCCGCATTCCCGGCGGCAGTTCGACCACGGGCTGGCGTACGTGCCAGTGGAAATCGTGCTCCCCGCAGGCGGGGATCGAAGTGGCCGCCATGCCGGCGAAGAAATCGAAGCGCTCCAGATAGCTCGGGAACGGCAGGACGACGTCGTCGAACAAATGCGTCTCGTTGATCTCGATCGCGAAGCCGAAGATGAAGCGCAGCGACTGGTAGAGCCGCTCGACTTTCTTGAGGTCGCCGAAAGATCCGAGTAGGGAGTTGACCGGGGTGTGCATCAACATCTCGAGTCCGTGCGTCAAGCCGTAGGCTGAAGGATTCTCGATGGTGATCGGCAGCAGCGTATGGAAATGCGAGGCCAGGGGGAAAAGCTCGCCGATATCGGCGCGCATCGGGGTCACCGGCGTGCGGCCCGGAAAGGCCTTGGGATGGGGAGAACGGATGATCTGGCCGCCGTGCTCCAGCATGCCGTCGGTACCGCCTTCCGGATACCAGTGCACGGGAAACTTGCCCGCGGCGCCGGTGCTGAGGATACCGCCCGGCACGTTGACCGCCCCGACCACAATATTGACAAGTTTCAACAGCCAGCAATTGTGAAAACCGTGCTTGTGGCCCTGCGTGCCTCTTGCCCAGTCGAGCACGGCCGGCCGGTAAGGAAGCTCGATTCCGCCGAGCGTGATGGTTGCGCCGATGCACGCCGCTTCGCCGAATTCGCGCGCGATGCGCCTGACGGTTGCGGCCGGAATGGTGGTGAATTTCACCGTCTCCTCGGGCGCATATCGGGCGACGTGCTCGCGCAGCAGTTCGAATGCGGGCCGCCCCGGCTTGCCCTGCACAGAAAAGGACCCGGTGATCGCCGGATCCCTCAAGCCGGGGGCGTCATGGGCCTTGATCCTGCCGTCGGCCGCATCGTGGATGAGGGGCTCGTTGCTTGCGGCATCCCGGACGTAACGCCCATCCGCTCCGACCAGGTAGGGCGCATTGGTCTTGTTTTTCAGGAAGGGTACATCGTACAGGTGAAGCTCGTTCAGCAGCACGTGCAGCATGCTGAGGGCAAGGGCCCCATCCGTGCCGGGACGAATCGGAATCCACTCGTCCGCCTTGCTCGCCGCGAAACCGCCCACCGGATCGACGACGACCACTTTCATGCCCCGGGCGCGGGCCTCGGCCATATCGAGCAGCAGATGGTTGAAGGCGCCTCGCGACGCGAAACCCAGCTGCGTCCCGACCAGAACGCAGTAGTTGGCGTGGTGCAGGTCGGCCTGCTGGTGAAATCCGCCGCCGGAAAAGAATTCCACCGGGTGGACCACTTTGCCGCACGTCGGCGAGGAAGCGGTGTTGATATAAGGCGTGCCGAAGGCGCTGCCGAACGCTTTCACCCAGTACAGGCCATCGCCGACCGACTCCCAGCCCTGGATCCAGAGTTTCTTCGGGTCATCACGGATGCTCCCGAGCTGCGCGACGATGGTATCGAGCGCCTCCTCCCAGGTGATCTCGGTCCACTGCGGGTCGACATCGAGCCCCTTGTTCGGGTTGGTGCGCTTCAGCGGGACCTTTACCCGGTTCGGGTTGTACAGGTTCATGATGCCCGACTTGCCTTTGGCGCACATCACTCCCCGGTTCTGCGGATTGTCCGGGTTGCCTTCGACATTCACCACGACGCCGTTTTCCACGTGGACTTTCACGCCGCAGCCGATGTAGCACATGCCGCAGACCGTATTGACCACCTGGGTCCGCAAGCTCGACTGCGTCATTTCCACGGTTATCCTCCACAAATTACGGGCAGCATGAGCAGCTCGACTTCACTACTCTCGCCCAGCTTCGCGGCCAGGCCATCGCGTTCGTTATAGTCCTCGCCGTCGACGAATATGAATATCGTGTGATGCAGTTTTCCGGGGCGACTGAAAAGGCGCAGGGAAAAATCCTTCCCGTAGGTCTGCGTCAAGGACTCGAACAAACTGGCGACGGTGGCGCCTTTGGGCAGGTTCACCGTACGCGTTCGTTGTCCGGTGATAGCGGGCAGGTCGCCGATGAACCTGACCCGGACCGTTATGCCCGACTGCTGCGCGTTTTCCTTCACGGCTGTGTCCATCCGTCATCCCGGGCCGCGAGCGCAGCGGGCGCTCATACCGGCAGATTCCTGCTTGACTGAACTATCGTCCACCATTGTGTTGCCTCGTTTTCAGAGCTTCGCACGAGTTCCCTATCAGGTAATTCAGAGGATAACCTCCGCCTTCGATGCCTGGTCGCCGCTTGGCCTGAGAGGTCCTCCGCCAGACATTTCTCACCCTATATTGAATGGATATTCAATATGCTGTCGCAGCATAGGCAGGGGATCAAGATCTGTCAATATCGATTCAAATTCGACATAAGCTTGGCCAGAGCCAAGCGGATGCTCCATGGCGACGAGAAAGTCCACGAGTACCGCATAAAACCCCTGCCGGCGATCGCCGCGGGCGATTATGCCGGGCGTGCAATCACGACTCGAGCACCACGTTGAGGATTGCCGTCTTGCCTTCGAGCGTTGCGCGATGCGCCTCCCGCAGGGCGTCCACCAGTTCGTTCGGATCATCGACCCTGCGGCCCCAGCAGCCGAACGGCTGGCCGAGCGTCGCGTAGTCCGGTCCGCCGATGGTCTCACCCGGAAAAATCCCGTGGCGCCTGCCTGCGCCGTCCGGATAATAGGTAAGCTGGTTGTTTTTCATTGCCTTGTAGCCGCCGTTGTTGAATACGACGATGAGGATGGGCAGCCCGTCCCGCATGGAGTAGCCCAGACTCTGCGTCACCGGGTTATAAAGAAAGGCACCGTCCCCCATCAGGGCGACCACGGTGCGTTCGGGCATGGCGAGCTTCACCCCGATGGCGTGGCCAAGACCCTGCCCGAGGGCGCCGCGAACCTTGATGAAACTCAGGGGACCCTTGTTGCGCAGATGCGCCTCGACCGCAGCACGATCCGATACCGATTCGTCGACGTAGGTCGTGCCCTCCGGCAGCGCCTCGGAGAGGGCGGCACACAGCCAGATCGGGTGAATCGGCCGCTTCGTTTTGGCGTCCTCCACTGTGCGCAGCCGTTCCTCCTCGCGTTTGGCGTGCTGCGCCGCGTGGCGGGCCCTGCGCTCCTCGACCGGCGCCAGTGGCGCGCCACGTGCGAGAGTGGCGAGACTGTCCAGCGTGAAGGTGGCGTCTCCCTCAAGGACCCAGTCCGCATGCAGGTTCTGGTACACCATATGCGGTCTGTATGGATTTTCGTCGATCAGCACGATGGTGGCGTTGGGCGGAAATTTCCGCGGTGGGTACCAGGGAATGCGGCTGCGCACCACCAGCACCAGGTCGGTGGTCTCGAAGTACGGCGCGATGCCCGGTCCGCCGTGCAGCGGATGATCCTTCGGAAAACTGGAAAATACCGAGGAAGGCGTTTCAACCACCGCTATAGCGGCCGCTTCTGCCAGCGCCATGAGCGCGGCATAACTCGCGCGCGAACTGCCGCCCGCCTCGGTGGTGATAACAGGATTCTTCGCATCGCGAAGCAGCGCGGCGACGCGCTCGATGTCGGCGGTGGGCGCCCTTGGCGGAACGAATGGCAGCGCTTGGCGAAGGCGCGCAGGTTTGGCCCATTCGCGCAGCTGCGTTTCAATCGGCACGTTCACGTACACCGGGCCGGCCGGGGTGCGTTGGGCCATGTGGCCCGCGCGCAGGATGCTTTCGTACAGCGTATCGACACTGGCCACCTGGCTCGCCCATTTCACATAGGGCTCGACCAGGCGCTGCGGCCCGCCGACGACCGAGAGATTCTGGTACCACTGCGCGCCGGGATCGAAGCCGGCCTGTTCCCCGTAGCTGATCGACTCGCCGGACAAAACTACCAGGGGCACATTCTGGATATGGGCGCTGTGAATTCCCGCCGATCCCTGCAGCAGTCCCACGCCCGCGTGCAGCATCACTGCCTGCATGCGTCCCGTGGCAAGCGTGTAACCCATGGCGATGTTGACCGCGAGCGTCTCGTGCCAGCAGGAAAGGTATTCGGGGCCTGCGGCGCCGCTCACCTTTTGCCGGGCGATCGCTTCCCAGACCGACCCCCATTCCGATCCCGGCGAGGAGACGATGTAACGTATGCCGAGATTGCGGAATGCTTCGAGGACCGCCTCGCCTCCGTCGATGGGATAAGTCATGCCTACTCCTGGATGTTCACGTCGCGGATGACCTTGTTCCATTTGGCGACCGAAGTGCGCAGCAGGGTGGCGAACTCGGCCTGGGTCATCGGGGCGGCCGGCTCGAAGCCGACTTTGAGCAGTTGCTGACTGAAGCCGGGCGCGGCGGTCGCGGCATTCGCGTCCTGGTTCAGCCGCGCGAGCACCGACGCAGGGGTACCCGCGGGGGCCACGATGCCGAACCACGACGAAACGTCGAACCCGGGATAGCCTTGCTCGGCGAATGTCGGGATTTCCGGCGCCTGGACATTGCGCGCCAACGCCGCCACGCCGATGGCCTTGAGCTTTCTGGCCTGCAGTTGCGGGCCGGCGATCACGTAGCTGGCGAACATCACCGGCACCAGGCCCGCCACCACGTCCTGCATGGCCGGGGCGCCGCCTTTATAGGGCACATGCTGGAGATCGATGCCCGAGATCTGCTTGAGCATTTCCATGCCGAGGTGGTGCGGCGAGCCGATGCCGGGTGTCGCATAGCTCAGTTTTCCGGGGCGGGACTTCGCATACGCCACGAACTCGGCGACGTTGTTGGGCGGCTGCGAAGGATGCAGCGTCAACAGCATGGTCTGGGTGGCGAGCAGCGCGATGGGCGCGAAATCCCGTACCGGTTCGAAGCCCGCGTTTTTTGAAATCGCGGGCGCGGTGGTGACCCCGGGGTGGTTGGCCAGCAGCAGCACATGGCCGTCGGCTGTAGCGTTGGCGAGGAAAGCTCCGGCGATGTTGCCGCCCGCACCGGGCTTGTTGTCGACGATCACCTGCTGGCCGAGTCGCTGGCCGAGCCGGTCTGCGAACAGCCGCCCCAGGATGTCGGTTGCCCCTCCGGGAGCGTTGGTCACGACCAGGCGCACCGGCTTGGCCGGGTAAGCCTGTGGCGAAGCCGGACCTGCAGCGATGCAGAAGAACACGAACGCGATGGCAATGCGGATGGCTGGCATGCTGGCTTTCTCCTTCGTTAAGTCACAAGCAGCCACGGTGCGCAAGGATTACACCGCCGCGCATAGCCGATGCAAGCGGAAATGCAGTCCCTTCGCGCAAGGGGCGGGCGTCCAACCCGGGTGGAGCGATCCTGGTAGCGCTAGGAAAACCGGTAGGCGCAGGTGAATCAATCAGCGGCGCGCGTAATCGCCCGGTGCTCGGCGAACGAGAACGATTAGCTCACGGAAGGTCGGTGGTTTTTTTGACTTGGATCAATGAGCGGCTGATTGAGCGATGCGCTGCGCATGGCGTGGCTTCAGAGGCATAGTCGACCAGCTAAGAACTACGGAAGGGCGCAATCGTAGGACCCACAAAATTTTATAAGATTTCATTACAGAAATGTCGGCATTGCCGTTACTTCCAAGCAACCTCACATTCTCAATATGGTATCCGTGCGCTGCGAGCAGGCGCAGCGACAAGATCGCAGGCGTCGGCGGCTGGAGGACTGTTTGACCAGCTTCCGCGCTTAGCTGCGTACAGGATCGCCAACTCAGCGATCCTCTCGCTGGGGTAGAATCGATCTAGCCCATAGAGGATTCGCCCGTGAACGGCCAGGAACTGCTAACACGGCATTACCGTGAATCCTGATATTTGCGGAGGAAATGGGAAGGCAACCAGCTCGTGCAAACGTGCTAAGGAGTGGGAGTCATCATGACGACTGTTGAGATTTCGCTGCCAGACCAACTCGCCGAAGAAGCGCAGCGAGCGGGGTTGCTGACCCAGGACGCCATCGAACGCTTGATGCGCGAAGCCATTCGCCGCCAGGCGCTCACGGAGCTTAAGCAGGCTAAGGATCGCATGGCGGCGGTCGCAGGCCCAGAGATGACGCCTGACGAAATACAGGAAGAAATAATAGCCGCGCGCGCCGAGCGCCGCGCGCGGGGCGCCAGTGCGCCTGGTACTTGACACCAACACGGTCGTCTCTGGCTTATTGTGGGGCAACGCTCCCTCGAAGCTGCTTGATGCGGCGTTCGAGGAACGGATCGCGCTTTTCACGACGCAAACTCTGCTCATCGAACTTGCCGAGGTGCTGCCGCGCGCGAAGTTTGCAATTCGCGTGGCCGCTTCCCGTTTCAACGTTGAGGAACTGATTGCTCGCTACGCGGTGCTCGCCCAACGAGTCGAGCCGGCGGTCATCTCCCGGGTTTGCGTTGATCCCGACGACGATCATGTGCTTGCCTGGGCCTTTCCGCGCAGGCCGATTTGATCGTTTCGCGCGATAAAGATCTGCGAAACCTCAAATACTTCCACCGCATACCCATCCTCCACGCCACCGAGGCGCTTGCCAGACTCGAACAAACCAGCCGCCGTTGATATCTGCGTTGGGCGCGGAAGCAATCAGTGGCTCCGGGCGGGGATGTACTCGTTTGAGCATAGCGTGGCCGCGCCAGGTGCACAATTTCATCCGCAGAAAATGACGCTAGCGCCAGGAAATCCGGTAGGCGCAGGTGAATCCCTCCAGAGCGGATCGTAGTCCGCGCTCCACATCCCGATCGCGCATGTCCTCGGTGCGCGACAGGATCACGCTCACCAGCCTGCCGTGAACCGACGCCGCGCGAGTGAAACAGATTGGCGGCTTGATGCATGCGCACATTTAGTCACGCGAACATCGCCGAGGCTTCCATCGCCACGGTGTTTTGCGGCGTGACGGCCCAGAGATCGCATGCCTTGCCGCCCTCGCGCGGACTGCCAATGATGCGGAAGGGCTGGCCGGCGTAGAGCGGCGCCTTGGCGCGCATATCGAAACCGGTCATGGTCGCTCCCGGATTGTTGTCGCGGGCGAGGTCGTAAAGCAGCATCGAGGTAAGCGGCCCGTGAACGAGCAGACTCGGATAGCCTTCCGTGCCGGTCGTATAAGGGTGGTCGTAATGGATCCGATGCGGGTTGAAAGTCACGGCCGAAAACCGGAACAGCATGACCGGCGTCGGATTCACGGTCTTCTCCCATGCCCCACCCGCAGGGGCCGGTTCTCCGGGGGGCTGCGTCCTCGCAGGCCCTTTGAGCTCGTCGCGAAACACCATATCCCACTCATCCACAATAGCCACGCCCGCGGCAGTCGAAATGGTGTGCCGGTAAATGGCGAAAAGCAGCCTCCCTGAGCGGCCTTCCTTGGGTGTCGTCGAAATCAATTCGGATACGCGGCGCGCCCTGTCGCCGATGCGCAGCGGCATGAGGAAGCGCGTGCGGCTGCCGGCAAACATGCGGATCGGCAGGGGATCCGCCCCCTGCCAGTCTTCGATCTCCTTTATCATGCCGTCGCGTCCCAGTTCCCGGGTCGGCGGCAGCTTGGGGAAGAACAGCGGATGCCAGCCCGGGGGAATCGGATCACCGTCCCTGGGAATCGGATCGTCGCGATCCAGCGTCGCGCTCAGTTTCTGCAACTGAGTGGCGGTGATTAAATCCTGGTACTCCACTCTGCGGTCGCTGTATTTCACTGCTTTTTCCGGATTGTTCATACTCATGCCTCTCGCTGCTGCCGGGTGCCGCTCTATTGCCGGGGAAGGTTGTATTTCTTGACGACGATGCCGGCGCGCTCCCGGTCCTCCTTGAGGAAGACCGCAAATTCCTCGGGCGAGGCGGGCTTGGGCTCCAGAAACTGGTTTTCCAAAAAATCGGCGAATTTGGGCTCGCGGAACAGACGCACGAACTCCGTATTGATGCGCCTTACCATGGCGTCGGACGTTGCGGCGGGCGCGAACAGGCCCCACCAGGTACGCGGCGCGTCGTCCAGCCCGGCCTCCGCGTAAGTCGGCACCTCGGGGAATTGCCGCAGGCGC
>Ga0156012_1174_pt1 | contig 26805 bp, 7 predicted proteins | sample RifCSPlowO2_02_FD_107666 | JGI IMG/M metagenome (GOLD analysis project Ga0156012, IMG submission 107666) | Gammaproteobacteria bacterium RIFCSPLOWO2_02_FULL_61_13
CCGCGCTGCCACCGGCACCGTCCACCGTACCCGCGACACTGCCCGTGGTCGTGAACACCACCGTGTCCACACCGACGCCGCCCACGAGATTTTCGATGTTGCTCCAGGTCCCTCCGATGGAGGGCAACAGCGTACCGCTTTCGGCGCCGGTAATAGCAAACGCGTTGCCATCGTCGTCTCCGGTCAGCACATCCGCGGTGCCTCCAGCGCCATCCATGCTGCCGGACAAGCTGCCGCCTGTTATAAATGTGAACGTATCAACACCGGCACCGCCTTCAAGATTCGCAATATTGCTCCAGCCACCGGTGATTGTGCCGATAAGCGTGCCGCTGTCGGGGCCATTGATCACAAATGCGTTTCCGCCATCATCGGCTATGATCAGGTCGCCGGAACCGCCGCCGCCATCGAGGGCACCGGAGAGATCGCCACCGTCAAACTCGAATTCGTCGTCGAATGAGTTGCCGGTAAGATTGCCGAAGTTGGTCCACGTCAGCGTGTTGGTCGAGACGTAGGTGCCGCCGTCGCTGGATGTAATATCCCATTCCGCGTCGGCGCCCTGACCGATCAGGGAATTCAGATTGCTCTGGCCGGCGTCTCCTAGAACGGTGTTGATGTTCGTGAATGTACCCGTCGGCAACCCGGTCGCTGTGCCCGCAAAGCCATCCGTTCCCAATCCCGTCAGCGTCACAGTGACGGGTGCGCCGAAACCAAGCGTGTTCCAGTCCAGCGTGTCCAAATCGCCGGCACCGTCGATATTCCCACTCAGACTGCTGCTGGCGTCGAACTCAAACGTATCAGCGCCCGCCCCACCGGTGAGGTTTTCCACATTACTCCACGTGCCCCCGATCTTTCCGGTGAGCGTCCCAGTGTCCGCGGAATCTATTGTGAAGATGTTGCCGTTCGCATCACCGGTCACGGTGTCGCCGTCAGCAATGCCGCTGCCATCGACATCGCCACTAATTGAACCGCTATCCGCGAAGGCAAAATTGTCGCTGCTTGACCCGCCCGTGAGATTGTGAAAATCGACAAACTTTAGTGACTGCGTGCCTACAGTGTATGTGCCGTCGTCAATCCCGTCCGATACCAGACCAACACCGTCAAAATCCGAGATGTTCCACGTCGCAGCCAGATTGGCACCCGTCAACTCGGTCAACGGGTCATCATTTCCAACCAAGACGTTAATGTCAGTAAACGAGACAGTAATATTGGTCGCGCTTGTGCCGCTAAGCCCGCTCGTGCCGGCCGCGGTCAAAGTGATCGAGGTGGCCACAGATTCATCAGTAAAGTCGAGGGTGTCGGAACCGGCGCCGCCGTCCACACTGCCTCCCACACTGCTCCCATCGCCAAATGTGATGGAATCATCATCGGCCCCGCCGGCGATGCTGCCACTTAGACTCGCTGACGTATCCAGGACAAACGTGTCTATGCCTGCGCCACCGGTAAGGTTGGCAATGTTAATGAAATCCAACATTGTGCCGCTGTTATCATACGTGCCGTCATCAATTCCATCGGAGGAGCCACCGATATCCTTGATGTCCCAATCGGCGGCATTATCCGTACCAGTCAGAGTGTCGCCCAAATCCGAACCGACCACGACGGTGATATGGTCAAATGCCGTAGCGACCGATTGATGGACGGCCGAGCCGGAGAAACCGTTGGCCGGCGTAGCGCTCAACGCGGTCAGGGTTATGGCAACCGTCGCTCCGGCCCCCGAATAATCCAGCGTGTTGGTGCCGGCGTCACCGATGACTTTGCCCGAGAGCGTCCCGCCACTGAAAATGAAGTTGTCATCTTCAGCATCGCCCGTCAGATTGGCAAAGCTGTTAAATGTCAACACATCTCCATTTATGTCCAGCGTGCCGGAATCGACCCCTGAAATGTCCCAGTCCACAGTTGTAGTGGCTGTGATCCCTGTGCCATTCGTCAACTTGTCCCCGCCTGTACCAGTGATGCCGGCGCCGGTCAGGATCTCGATGTCGGTGAATCCGTTCGTGATGCTGGCTTCGGTGCCATCAGCGCCCTGATTGTCCAAGTCGGTCACAACCACGTTACGGGCGCTAACGGTGTATGCGCCCCAGTCGACAGTGTCAGAACCCGCACCGCCATCTACCGTTCCGCCAACGGTTTTGCCATCCGCGAATACGAACTGATCATCACCACCTACGCCAATCAGGTCGCCGCCCCAGGAAAAGTCAATGTTAAATATGTCGTTCCCGGTATCGCCGGTGGGGGGCGGCCCGTCGGCATCCGTTGCGAAGGTCCCATCGATGTTGTGGATATTAGAAAGCGTTGTGATGTGCGTAACTGATGCCCCATCAATGACTGTATACGTGACGGACGTGGCACCGGTTATGTCAAAAGTGTCGCCGCCGAGGCTCCCCACAAGCGTATTGAAGATTAGGGGGTCATTGATACCACCGTCGATGGTCCCCAGATCGCCTGTATCCTGGAAAATGAAGTAATCGGCCTTGTTGCCTCCGAGAATCGAAAAACCATTAAACGTCGAAGCGGTGATTGTCCCAAGCGACCCGCCGAATGTTCCGGAATCAGTACTGGTGATATTCCACCACGTCTCGGCATCCGGGCCGATGATCTGGTCGCTGCTGCCGACAAAATTGTCAATTTGACTGAAGCCACCGGTGATCAAGTCTGGCCCCGCGGCGATATTCTCGATGGTCCCGGTACGCCCGTGAGATGCCGAAGTGGTGACAATGGCCAATGCCACCGTCAATGTCGAGTCGAAGAAATCTATTTCGTCGGCGGGAGTTCCCGGCAAATTCCCGCCAACCACAGTGCCGATTACCCTCGCCGTATCGTTGAAATCGAAGGTGTCATCTCCGGTGCCACCAAGCAAATCGCCGCTCACCACCGAAGTGAGCGTCAGGTTGAACGTATCATTCCCGTCGAGGCCGGAAAGTGTGCCCGTGTGGCTCACGCTGACTGTGAAAGTATCCGCCGAGTTATCTCCGGTCAGGTTCTCCATTAACGAGAAATCCAGAATGTCACCGCCCGTGGAGTATTGATTTGCCCCATTGATATCCCAGGTAGCCGTCGTGCCCAAACCGACTGTGCTCGTCAGATTGTCGTCGTTGGTGAGACTGCTGCTCCCCACGACCACATTAATGTCGTCGAAGGATCCGACCTTCGAAGTACCACTGGTGCTGGCGAATCCATCCGTAAGCCCCCCGCCGGTCAGCACAACGGAAATCTGCGCGGTCAATGCGGAGTAATCGAGCGTATCAACACTGCCTTGTCCGTCCACCGCGCCGGAGATGCTGCCGGTCCCCGTGAAGCTGAATTCGTCGGTATCACCATTTCCGGTCAGATTCTGGAAATTCGTGAACGCCGCACTGGCATCTGGTGCGATGCTGGAATTGGCCAATGTGCCGGCATTATTGGTGTTGCCGATTACCCAGGTATTGGCGAGATTTTGCGCAATCAGGGTGTCATCGCCGCCCGCGGTGCCACCGTCAAAGGCAATGGTAGCGCCGATCAGCACACCTGAACCGAGATCCAGTTGCGCAGCGGCGGTAATGTTGTTATCCACATCCAAATTGATGCTTCCGGTTAGATCGGAATCAAGCGTCACCGCGCCAAGCGTGATGTCATCTGCGGACGAAATATTGATTGTTCCGCCGCTGGAGGTGATACCGCTGTTGACCGCGATGTCTCCGCGCGTGAGGGTCCGAATTGTCACAACTCCGCCGCCCGTGGATATCACCGCGCCACTTATGGTCAGCGTATCGGTCGTGACATCCGTCCCGGTCTGATCCAGATCGATGCTGCCGGCCCCGCCGTTCGTGAGGCTCAGTACCGTAATCGCGCTTCCGGTATGACTGTTGTCCAGATCGATGTTGCCGGAGGTTGCGTTATCCACATCCAGTGTCGTAGCAGAAGTATCGAGATTGATGCCGGTCGTGGCGTCCGCCGTCAGCACTTCCGCTGTAACGTCCGTCGCCGCATCCGCAGCCGCATCCGTAATTGCCCCAGTCCCCGCAGCCAGCGTCACATCGCCCACCGTCGCACCCGCGGTCACCACCCCCACCGCAATGCCCACACCTGTCAGGCTGATGTCATTCGCTTCATTGTCCGTACTCGACACGACGTCCGTTGCCGTCAGCAATCCGCCCGCGGTAATCGTGATCAAACCATTCGCCGTATCCACATCTGTCAGCGTCACCGCATCGGTCTCCGCGAGGTTGATCAGCCCCGCCGCCGTCACCGACACGTCCAGACTCACCGCCGTCGTGTCAATCGCCCCACCACCAGCCGTCTCGCCAACCGCATCATTGGCCGTCAAAGTCACCACGTCGCCGGTAATCACCGTCGCCGCCCCGTCATCCAGAATCCCCTGACCCGCCACCGTGTTCGCCACGATCGTCACATCGCCCAGGGCGTTCGCATTGTTGACCGTCGCCACCGTGATGTCCCCGGCCGTGGCCGTAATGCTGATGTCGTTCGCATCCGCACCCGCACCACTGGTCGCCGTCACATTGGTGACCGTCGTGGTGCCGCCCGTCGTCAGCGTGATCGCCCCGTTAAAGGTGTCAATGGCCGTCAGCGTCACCGCATCGGTCTCCGCGAGGTTGATCAGCCCCGCCGCCGTCACCGACACGTCCAGACTCACCGCCGTCGTGTCAATCGCCCCACCACCAGCCGTCTCGCCAACCGCATCATTGGCCGTCAAAGTCACCACGTCGCCGGTAATCACCGTCGCCGCCCCGTCATCCAGAATCCCCTGACCCGCCACCGTGTTCGCCACGATCGTCACCGCCCCCAGCGCCTTCGCATCCACCGTCGCAACGGTGATGTCACCCGCCGTCGTTGAAATCGAAATGTCGTTAGCGGCCGAATCCGTCAGCGACGCCACATCCGTCACGGTAACAACACCACCCGCGGTAACCGTGATGCCACCATTAAACGTGTCCACATCTGTCAGCGTAATGCCGTCGAATTCAGTTACAGTCAGCGCGCCGGCGTTCGTGATCAGATGCGCAGTCAACGAGTTCACGGTGGTATTAAGCGTTGTAGCGCCGCCGCCGGAGCTAAAGACAAAATCGTCCGCCGTGAACGTGCCCAGATCATGGTCCGTGGTATCCAGCACGTCGGTGGCGCCGATCAGACGCAAGTCCCCGGCTCCAACATTGAATCCCGCATCTGGAATAGTCAGGGTGCCTGTCCCGTCCGTACCCGCCACAAGGCCCAGGCTGTCATTTCCATCCAACACGATGGTTCCGCCAGCACTGACATTGATATCACCTGTCGCCGTAACGATGACACTGGCGTCAAATCCTGTGCCGACGACAATTGCCCCGGCGCCTGCGCTCAGGTTTCCGGTAACCCCCAGGAATATCTCTCCACCCGCGTCGACAATACTGGCGTTCGTCAGCGTGCCGGCACCAAGATTGATTTCCAAGGCTTCGCCGGTACCTGCGGCAAAACTCGTGATGTCACCGATGTTGGTCTTCGCGCTCAGTGACAGGTTGCCATTATTTGTGCTGATGTTGACGGCAGTTGCACCCGCGTCCGCATCTGTAATATTGCCGGCACTTGCAGTCAAACTGACGTTGGCGTTATTGCTTACTACCGATCCATCCTTCAAGGCGATACTGCCGGTGTTCGAGACAAGGGTGATCAACCCGGCGAGTACCGAATTCGAAAGATTGTTGACCGTCAGGCCATTCGCCTCGGTCAGCACGATATCGCCCAACGTAAAATTATCCGCATCGAGAGTCGTTACTGTGATGTCGAGGGGATCGGCAACTGTGCCAATGCCATCGTCCGCATCCAGAGTAAGCAGTGCAGCCGTGATGTTGTTGGTTCCTGAGGCATCGTTGTCGGTAATGGCGCCGATCACTGCCTCCAGCCCTGCGTTGCCTGCACCTGCATTCACGGTACCGATTGACAGGTTGCCGGAAGTGTCTCTTACGAAAATATCATCGCCACTCGCACCAGCCGTGGACGCATTCAGCGCCGTCACCGCATCGATCTCCAGGGGATTGACGAGGCTTGAGCCGATATCACTGCCCGCACCAGCGACGGTCAGATTAATAGTTGTGCCGATTACATCGGCAGTGCCATCCACCGTGCTGCTCGTAATCGAACCATTGCTGGTCGTAAGCGTCACGGCACCCTGCGTCGTCGTGCCTGCCACCACGTTTCCTACGACCAAAGCTCCTGCTGCCGCCAACACAATCGTTATGTCATCCTCGGCGGTATCGATTGCCGTCAATGTCACGGCATTGGCTTCGCGCAGCACGATCTGATGCGTATCTGCGTCTAAGCTATCGGTCGTCGAAACATCCAATGACGTGGCCGACACGTCCAGCGCCTGCAAACTGTCATTCGTGCTGCCGGCAGCTACATTGCCCCCGATTTCGTCCTTCGCCGTAAGCGTGACGGTGCCACCGAATATATCCGTGCTGGTGTCATCTTCCTTGTCGTTGATGGCGCCGCCGCTATTGGTAAGCGTGACGGCGTTGGTTCCCGCATCGATGAGCGTAATTAATATGTCCCCGGTCGCGAGGGCTCCGCGACTGATGTTCACGATGCCGACCGCCGCCGTGGAACCAATGTTGTAAGTCGTATCCGCAGCGGTATTGGTATCAACCATCGTGATACTTCCGCCGGTCGTGCCGGAAATGGTTAATGTGCCTACATCGAAATAGAGTGTGCTGGAAGCACCGATATTCCCCTTGGAACTGATGGTGAGTGAGCCGGCAGCACTCTCGAAGGAATCATCGGTCCCAGCACCGTCACCATCGATTGTGAGGCCTGCGCTGATAGTTAGCGTTCCCCCACTAAACGCAGCGATCATGTCAAGAATAAACAATCCTGAATCGCCGCCCGAAAGACCATCAATAGTAATGTTAGTCGCTGCGTTCAACTGCGTATCAGTCAGTTGCACATCGCACAATGGGCAAGCAAATATGGCATCGTCGCCAAGTGCCGCGGTCGCGCCGGCGGTTACGTTGTAGGTCTGATTCGCCGCGATCAGCTGAGGAGCGTTCGTCGTGTCGTTATTTTGAAATAATGTGTTATCCGCATTCGTACTGTACCCGCTGACAGTTACAATGCGCGACCGCCGGTCAGGCGTCGTGGCGTCCTGCAGTAGAATGTTGTTCGTTCCTGGCGTCGGGCCATTAATGGTTACGGTATCCCCGGAGATGTCCTGGTTGAAACTGCCGTCCACATTGTTGGTCGTGACTATCAGGAAATTATTGGACCCATCCTTGGCGCCCGCCGTCAGCGTAATGTCGCCGGTGCCGGTTGCCGTCACAAAATTATCTACCGTGATGACGCCACCCGCACTCACGACAATGTTCAGATTGGCAGCGCCGGGGGCAATGGCGCGGGTGTTGCCGAGAATCAAGTCGTCAGCTTCGGTGATGAAGATACCGCCTGCCGAGAGGCCGCTGGTACTGGCATCAAGCGTAACTACCTGGGTTTCGATGCGGTCGGCGCTGGTACCGATGGCGCCGTTGCGGGCATCAAGATCCAGTATCGAGGCAATGATGTTATCGGTACCTCCCGTAGTACTGGCGAATGAACCCGCCTGCAACGTGACAGTCTTGCTGCCGAAATTAACGGAAGCGTCTACGTCCAATGCGGCGTTGTGATCAGATCGCCCGATGATTATCGAGCCCGCACCCGTCACACCACCCGCCAGATCAACCACCTCCGCGGCCGTGAGGCTAAATGTGCCAGTAGTTCCCCCAACCGACATCGTTGTTGTTGTGGCGCCTGGTTGAAGCGTCAGAACGCCGGTGGTCAAGAACGCGGTGTCTGAAGCCTGGGCTGTCAGAGCAACAGCATTTGCCGTCACCGTAATGTTCCCTGTTCCGGAGGAAACATCCACATCGTTCTGGGAATAAGTTCCGGTCCCAACGTCAATAATGATTGCAGTATCGGTCGTCGTGATTGCCCCAGTGACCGTGACACTGTTCGTGCCGTTGTCCAGCGTAAATCCACCCGGGGCGGTAATCGCACCGAGATTGGCAATGTTATGCAGCCCGCTGTTGAGCGTCAGATCAGATGTGCCGCCCGTGAGTGTCGCGACCAGTGTCCCGGCGGCGATGGCCCCGCTGGCCCCATCGGCCACATCTCCGGCCGCGGTGAACGTCACTGTGTCACCGGTTGCCGTCATAACACCGTTGACGGCGATATTGCCGGAGGTCGTGGTACTCGCCGTAATATTCCGGGCGGTGCCAGTGGCCGTGACAGTGCTGAGCGTCAGATCACCGCTGACCGTATTCAGGGTAATCGCACCGTCATTGGTGGTTGCCGTTGTGACAACCAGGCCACCCGCCGTATCACTCAGATTGATTGCGCCCGTGCCACTGACCATGGCCGAAGTCAATGTGGTCAGATCGATTTCCAGTTGCGCCGCAGCACCGATGCCTGTTGCAGAGGACAATGTTGCAGTAGCCGCGGTAATGTCGGCAGCCGCATCCGCGGTGCCATCTTCATTAATAGCGCCGCCCGCCGCTGTCGTCAGGCTGACGTTATCACCCGCCGCCGTGACGTTACCCACCACGATATTGCCCGAGGTGGTCGTCGTGGCCGTGACATTGCGAGCCGTGCCGGTCGCCGTTACAGTGGTGAGGGTCAGATCGCCGCTGGTAGCATTAAATGTAATCGCACCATCATTCGTGGTCGCTGAGGTCACGGCCAGGCCGCCCGCCGTGTCACTGATGTTGATGTCCGCACCGGCCGCTGTTGTCGAGGCCGAGGTCAAGGTTGTCAGATTCACTTCCAGTTGAGCCGCATCGCCTACCCCGTTCGCGGAGGTGAGTGTTGCCGTACCGGAGGTGATATCCGCCGCCGCATCCGCCGCGCCATCTTCCTCAATGGCCCCGCCGGCATTCAGTGTGATGTCATCTCCGGTTGCCGTAACATTACCCACCACAATATTGCCGGTGGTAGTGGAGGCGCTGATGTTGCGGGCGGTGCCTGTAGCTGTTACTGTCGTCATGACCAGGTTGCCGCCGACCGCGCTCAAGGTAATGGCGCCGTCATTAGTGGTTGCCGTTGTGACAACCAGGCCACCCGCCGTATCACTCAGATTGATTGCGCCCGTGCCACTGACCGTGGCCGAAGTCAATGTGGTCAGATCTATTTCCAGTTGCGCCGCCGCGCCTATTCCCGTCGCAGAAGATAATGTTGCCGTGGCCGCTGTAATATCGGCTGCTGCATCCGCGGTCCCATCCTCGTTGATCGCGCCGCCCGCCGCTGTCGTCAGGCTGACGTTATCACCCGCCGCCGTGACGTTACCTACAACGATATTGCCGGAGGTCGTTGTCGTGCCGGTGATGTTGGCCGTGCCGGTCGCCGTGACAGTCGTCAACGTCAGGTCGCCACCTGTCGCATTCAGCGTGATCGCACCATCTGCGGTGGTTGCAGACGTAACAGTCATTCCGCCTGCGGTGTCGCTGATGTCAATCGCGCCGGTACCGGTGACATTTGCCGACGTCAACGTCGCGATCGTGGTATCAATATTGATGCCCGTGACAGCGGAGGCGGTCAGGCTGGAAGCGTCAACGTTGGACGTCGCGCCGTTGCCATCCGTGATGTTCGTGCTGCGGGCCGTGAATGTCACTGCATTGGCAGCGGAGGTCAGGGTTGCATTACTGGCAATCGCTCCCCCTACCAGCGTGACGTTATCATCGAAACTGATGGCCCCGGCAACCGTCACCGTACCTGTGCCGTTGGTTACATCGCCAATGGTGATGGAACTGAAGCCATCATTGATCGCTGCAATTTCGGCCGCGGTCAGATCGAGCCCGGCGGTAGCGCCACCGCCCGCGATTTCAATATTCTGGCTGGTGGTACTGGCCCGCAGCGTGATGGTGCCGGCGGCGCCGTTAATCGAGTCATTGCCGCCGGTCAAATTAATTTCGTCACCCACCAATGTCAGCGTACCGGCGCCGATGGTAAAGCTGGTATCCGCCATGGTCAGTATGCCGGTGCCCGCGTCAAAAGTGACCGTATCACCAGTCAAAACCTCGGTGGCATTGGTAATGGTCAGCGCCGCACCACCGGTGGTGCTGATGGAAACATTCTGGGCAGTGCCTGCCGTTGCCAGCGCGCCGACCCGCAGCGCTTCGCCGCTGGTGATCCGGATTGCGCCCGCATCACCAACGCCACCATCGGTGGTCACATTCAATACACCTGCGGTTGTCGTAACGCCTCCGGTGGCTGTGCCGAAGGAAACATCAAGCGCTATAACGGGCATGCCATTATTGACACTATCCGGCGCATTGGTATTGCCTATCGTGATATTACCTGTGGTTGCCGTATCAAGGGTGTCGTTCGCGGTGGCAGAACCAATAGTCAGTGCGTTCAAACCGCTCATAGCGACATTACCCGCCCCGGTTACATTCAATGTGATCGTGCCGCTGGCAGCCGAGTCTCCAACATCCACCACCTGGTTGGCCGTGATGTCTGCGTTCCCCGTGATCAGCCTGCCAATGCCGGTGATACCCATGTCAGCGGTGATGCTGATAGAGCCTGAAGCAGCGGAATTGGCGGCCGCGGTGACGTCCGTGACACTGGCGTTACCCGTCGTCACGTTGTTAGTGATATTGATGGCACCAGCGCCGCCAGCGGTGGTTGATAGTGTCACTGAACCGGAGGCGACTCCATCCGTGGTACTCGCGGCCGTGGTGATGCCTGCGGTGTTGACCGTGCCCACGGTCAGAGCATTGGCATCGTTGTAATTAATCGAGCCTGTTGTGCTGGCTGCCAATGTAGCCACATTATTGCCGGTCTGCGTCAGCGTGTAGGCTCCGGCGCCCAGCAATTCCAGGCCCGAGGCAAAAATTTCGCCATTGGCATCCTGCGTCACGGTGCCGCTGCCGGCATTCAAGGTGATGTTGCCGCCGCTGGTCAGATCACTGTTCGCGCCTACCGTGGTCAGCGTGAAATTGTCGGTATCGCGGAAGCTGATGGCGCCCGTGACGTTGCCGGCCAGGCTGTCCACGTCATTGCCGGAATCGGTCAGGGTATAGGGGCCCGTACCCAAAAGTTCTAGGCCGGCGGCGATTATCGTATCGATCGCGCCCTGTGTTACCGCGCCTCCGGCGTTTAAGGTGATAGTGCCAGCAACCAAATTGATATCGTCATTGATCGCAAGCGTCGTTCCCGTGGTGATTCGAACATTGTCGCTGCTGGTGGTGATACCGATGGTCGTATCCACAGTATTGATGTCCAGCCCGTCCGTATCCTGAAGGAACAGCGCATCCGTGGTATTGGATGCAAACGTATCCACATCCACTTTTATCGGCGTGGCCAGGGCGCCAACCGTGGCACCCAGTATCTTCAGCGCCAGCAAACCGTCGCCGGTATTTGCAATCGTCGTGACCGCGGCCGTGGTCTGGGTAATAGAGCCAACCTCCAAGTCCCCCGGTCCGGGGGCGCCATCGAGATTCGCCGACAAGACGACCACGTGGTTTTCCTGTGACGCATTCGCTGAAATATCCACTGCCGCGGCAGCAGCATTGTCAAAAATGATGCTGTCGCCCGCTTCCAAAGTCAGTTTGATGGCGGTGGTAGCATTATCCAGCGTCAGCGTGGCTTCGTTCGTCACAGTCAAGTCATCTCCACCGTCGGTGGCGCCATTGCTGGCGGTAAAGACCATGTCCGCAGTGATGGTCGCATCGGCGTTGATAACCAGCGGGCTGGTGGCGCGAACCCGCCCGCCGCCGATCGTGAGACCGATGGAATTGGGATCGTCAATGGTCAGGGCGCCGATGCTGTCCAGGAACAACTGGCCGATGACCTGTGGCGCCACGCTGATCCCGGTTGAATTCTTCTTGATGTCGAGCGGATTCCCCGACGTGCCGACGGCACCAGAGGCTACCAGTGTCACCAGGCCGTCGGTGGTGATCTCGGCAGTCGAGGTATTGTTGAAATCGAAGATGCCTCCCGCGACGGTCGTCAGCGTTACATCCCCCGCGCCGATATTCTTGATTGCGTCGTCCAGGATCAGGATGTCGCCAGTCGTGCCGGTGTAATCGAAGTCAAAAACAGACCCGCCGTTATCTACGATGTTGATGCAGGAATTACCGGCTGAGCAGGTTTCATCAATATCCACCGTGAGCGTTCCGGCAACGATATTGATGTCCAGGTCATCGTTAACCGGGTCGCCCGTGAGGCTAAGGAAAGAAGGCGTAGTGTCGGAACTGACATTCGAGAACGTTGCGTTGACGGCAAAATTCCCGGTGCCGAATACATCAATGTCCCCATTTCCGGCCGCACCCACAGTGCCATTGGGTGCGTTGAGAGTAATGGTGTTCGTCGAACCCGTGCGCAGATTGAATTCAGTCGCTGGAGTGTCTGCAGTCGTGGCCGCATCCAGGATACTGCCGGTATCCGCCGTCAACGTGATGTCGCCGCCGCCGTTCAGCCTGATGGCGCCACCAACCGCGGCTAACGCCTCGCCCAGGTTCATGTTGCCGGTGGCGGACTCAATGCTGATGTTCAGTGCCGTGGTGCTGACAATGCCGTCCACCACTAGATTGGCGCCCGAATCGGTCAGACCGGTGGAGCCTAAGGTCAGCCCGGAAAAGCCGGACAGGTTGAAGGTGCTGGTGCCGGCGGTGTGCACCACGATGGAAAGATCGGTGAGCGTCGGCGCGCCGATTCCGGCGATATTGAAAGTGCCGGCGGCGTCAATGAAGAGGTTGCCGAGCCCGGCCACATCAATGGATTCCACAGCCGTGCCAATGGATCCCGTCAAGCTACCCAGCCAGATGAAGTCGCCGGTCGGAGCCGTAATATTGGCAAGGGTATTGCCGACGGTACTGTCAACGATGTTGTCGCCGACGACGGTCACGCCACCGGACGAGGATATGGCATTGTCGGAAAGGTTGACGTTTCCTCCCGCCAAGACAGATATCCCATCGTTAGCCACGCTGGTGCCCAACGTCCCGTTAATGGTGACCGTGCCGGCCGTGCCGCCGGACTGCAACGAGATCTGATCGTCAAATGTAAAACCCACGCCGCCGGAGCCGAACGTCAGCGTACCGGTGCCGTCGTCGCGGCCGATGGTGATCGAGTCGAAACCGTTTTGAATCTTGCCGAGTTCCGTCGTCGTGAGGTTAAGCGTACCGCTGCCGCCGGCAAGCCCGATGGAGGTACCCGTGTTTTCCGGCTCAATATAAAGATTACCCTGACCTGTGATGGTCATGGTAGTTGTGATATCCATCGTGTCGGTGGTGAGCGTGATATCACCGGTCATCGCTGAATTGCCGATGCGATTCACGGTTGGACTACCACCCTGAGTGTCTCTGGAAATGATGCCCGTGCCGCCCGAGGCTGCGGTGGCGGTGATGAAGATATTGGCGCTGCCCGTGGACTCGATCACGCCGACCCCACTTATTGCCTGCTCCGTATCGAGGCTCAAGCCGCTATTTCCAGCGCCGGAGGTACCCGTGCCGATGAGGGTAATGTCGCCGGTACTTGAAGTTACACGCGCACTCTGAACCCCAATGCCCGCCCCGCCTGCACCACCCGTGCCCGTGATCTGGAGGGTTCCCCCTCCCGTGGTTTCAACGAAAGACCCGGCAACCTGGATAGCGACGCCAATGTTTGTTATGAGCGCTGAGGAATTGGTATTGGTTCCCGTGATCTGGATATCGCCATTGGTCGCTGTATTCTGGACAAATGTCGGGCTAACGCATACAGCACAACCGGCAGCAACTTGCACGGCCCCGCCGTGGCTCGATGAACCGGTAATGGTGATATCGCCGGCCGCGCCGCTGGCGGTGACGCGTCCGCCGTTTTGGATTACTGCGCCGCCGCTGCTGGCCTCGAGCGTACCGCTGGTGCCATCAATCGTGATGTTACCGCCACTGGAGGATACCGTCGCAGTACTGGCGATACCAGATTCGCCGCCGTGGATGATCACGCCGGCACTGCCGGCAGCGGTCGTCGCCCCCCCTGCACCACCAGTTCCGGTAATGATGATATTGCCGGAGCCACTCGTTACCAATGTAGCCGTTGCCGCCTTGTTGCTGATTACAACACCCGCCGTGTCGGTCGCACCCGCACCAGTAATCTGACCCTGGCCGAGAATCGAGATATCGCCGCCGCTGGAATTGAGCGTCGCGCCGGTAATAAGAACGCCGCTCGGATTCGCCGCCTCGCCCACCGCGCTGTCTGTGAGCGGATCCAGCCCGCCGCCAAGCACGATGTCGCCGCCATTGCTGACAATGGAGGAGCCGGAGTTCATTACTATTGCGCCGGCGTCGCTGTTATCGCGATCTGAATTCAGAGTGACAGCGAGCGTTCCAGACGAAGACGTGATGTTGGCGTTGGAATTCAGGGTGATGGTGTTATGCGCAGCCAGCGTCAGACTGGCATTGCCGCCCGATGATTTGGTGATGTCATCGGCGACGGTAATGTCCCCTGCCTGTAAGTTTGTGCCTGCGACACCCGTTGTGACGGTTACGCTTGTTCCAACATTGAGTTGACCCTGGATGGTTCCGGTCAACAGGATCGCGCTGTCGTTCGTGGTCGTGAAATTCGGCGAACCCGAGACATTGGTGTCGGAACCTGCGGCCTGGATGGTGATGTTATTGGGATCGAGTAACCACTCGCCGCCCTGACCCGCGGCAGCCGTTGCGTCAATTTGAATATCCGTCACATCCAGATAGGCGCCGGACGTTTCGATAAAGCCGCCGTTACCGGACTCTGATCCGCCCCTGGCAGAGATGCTGCCATGCACCCGTGTGGCATCATCAGCCCAGACGATAACCCTGCCGCCGTCGCCATCGGTAATGGCGTCGGCTTTGATCGTGGTATCCGGCCCGACATAGGTCGCGGAGGCATTTTGGATGTTCGGATTGCTGCCCTGGTAGTCACCGCCCACCAGTATCGTGCCGCCACCGGTTGCGCCGGAGGCGTCTACGGTCGCGACATCCAGCAAGCCAACCAGGTCACCGAGAATTTTGATGCGCCCGCCATTGCCGCTGTCCGACGCGGCGTCCATGACGCTTTCGCCCGCCACCAGGGTTGTCCCCGTGGACTCGAGTTTGATGCGCCCGCCATTGCCACCGTCACCGGAAACGTCCAACGTCCCGGTATTAATGAGTGAGTTGCTGGTGCCGTTGGCAACCAGCTTGATGACGCCGCCTACATTATCTATACGGCCGGCGCGGATGACGCCTTCGTTGTTGACCACGTTGCTGAACACGTCCTGCGCGGCCTTGCCCGTCAACAGGACCATGCCGCCGTCGGCATGGATCTCACCGGAATTGCTCACGGCATCATCCAGGCTGTGGGCGTTCTCCAGCACTTCCTCGTCCACGACGAATTGAATCAACCCGTCGCCATCAAAATCCATGGTGGCCTTGCGGCCCGCGGCCAACGTTACCTGCCCGGCCGTTGCCAGGATGACGCCTTCATTGCTGACGGCCCCGCCGACCATGGTGACCGAGCCACCGGTGGCCGCCTCAATCAGGCCCTGGTTGACCACCATGCCGCCTTCCTGACCGGGCAACGCCTCGAAGTTGATTTTCCCGGAGGCCATGAAGTCGTCCTTGTTCACGCCCAGGCCGGATGCCACCAGTGAGCCGACGCTGACTTTGGCCGTGGGGCCGAAAAAGACGCCGTTGGGGTTGACCAGGATGACCTGGCCATTGGCGCGAATGGTGCCGAAGATCTGCGACGGATTCTGATCAAAGATATGATTCAGAGCGGAGGCAGACACCGATGGCTGATTGAACTTGACGAGTTCGTTCGCTTTGACGTTGAAACTGGTCCAGTCCACCACCAGGTGATTGCTCGACTGGTTAATAACCGTGGTGTTGGCGTTGGGCGCGGCAATAGTGCCCTTGCCACCCACCACCTGGCCGCCCTGCGGACCCGCCCACACGGCGCCCGCACCCAAGAGCAGCGTAGCGGGCAAAGAGGCATGCAGGATCAGGTTCGCCAGGGGGCGTAACGGCGCAACGAGGGGAGATGCCGGGTCAGCCTGAACATTATCGGCGCGCTGCCGGGCCAGTTGACGGGTGGATCGCTTCAGAACCATATCAACTCCACGTGGTTGGATAGGCGGATAATCCGCCTTCAATTACCAGACTGCGTTTTATTATTCAGCGATCCAGTTCACACTAGGGAAAACAAGGCCTTATGATAGCAAGAACAGCCTTTTCCCGTTGAACCAATCCCTATATTGGGACAGTCAAATTCGACCACAGTTCGCCTGCCCGCCCGGATTTCTTCAGAACCGATAGGTAAAGTCACCCCACAGCTGCGGTCGGCGGTCGTTCTCCGGCCGTTCGCCCATTGGCCAAGCCGACATGATGCGCGCTTCCATGGAGCCGGGGAGCGTAAACTTGCCTTGGAACCCCGCACCTCTCCAATTGGTAAAGCCGCCCGGATCGCTGCTTAGCGGATCGTTCAAGTCGCCAATGACGTGGTCGTAGAAAACTGAAATCTGGACCAGTTCGCCCCAAGTGTGATTACCAAACGCCTGAACGTCGCTGATAAAGGGCATCTGGTGGATCAATTCCGCGGACATGAACAGCGCGTGATCCAGCAGTACCTGCGCTGGGGGAAATGCGCGCACATTGTCCGGGCCACCGACTGCATATTGCTCCATGGGCACCAGCAAGTCATTACTCCACTGGTACTCTCCGCGCGCCAGCAGTGACATGCGGCGCGTCACGGTTTGCAGTCGGGTCGCGGTGGCAAACAGCTTTTCGAACTGACCGGAAGCAAAGGTCCGGCTGCCGCCCTGCCGGCTGGGGCGAAATCCGGTTGGCTTGCCCGCCGCCTGACCTGCGGTCCCCATGGCGCCGAACAAATGGTCAATTCCCCGGCTGTACTCCAGCGTGGCGAAATTAATACCCTTGAAACGGTTATCAACGTGGTCGAGCGAGGCCTCGAGCGACAAGATGGTAAGTGAATCCTCGTTACTCAGCCGGTCGCGGGAGAAGGTGCGCGATTCTTCGTGATTCAATTCAAGGCGCGTGGAGAAATTGAATTGGCGACTGCGAGTCCATGCTTTATCGAACCAGCCGCCTTTCATTTCAGTTTCACCGGAAATCTCCTGGCGCGCCAGTTCACCGCCGACGTCGAATTCGTTGTCGTTCATGAACAGGCCAACGTTGGTGCCCCAGCCCAGGTAACGCTCGTATTCGTAATTTTTGAACAGATTGTTTTTCGGGTTGTAGGTTTGCTGGAAGGTTACTGTCAGCTTGTCGGCGCCATCGGTTACGTTGTTCCATACCAGTTCCGGAGTGAACCGGATGCGCCCGGTATCCTGCAGCCCCTGGTTGTCCACGCGGTAGGAGAAGTCAAAACGCTTCTCCTCCTGCACGCGCAGGACAATGTCAGCCGTGCCTATCAATTGCCCGGGCTGGAATATTCCAAGTACGGTAAGCCCCGGAAAATCGGTCAACTGCAGCAGCGCATGTTCCACTGCCGCCTTGGTCACCGGCTGGCCCACCAATCGCTTGAACGGCTCCTGCAGGACCACATCGTCGTAGCTTTGATTTCCTTCGGGGATGACCCGTCCCAATCGGCCTTCAAAAACCTGGATGGTGACCGTGCCGCTGTCCACGTTCTGAACCGGAATGACGGCCTGCGCCAGGATCAATCCGTTTTCGCGATAATAGTCGGTGACGATCTCCGCCACTTCGGTCAATTCGCCGATGGTAAATCCGTCCGGCTTTTGCATGCGCTTTTCTTCCAATCGCGCGCGCACTTCCTCCATCTGGATGCCGTATTCAGGCAAGTCCTGCGCATCGATTAGGTTGAACTGTTGAACGACGATGCGCGGGCCTTCTTCAATGCGCAGCGGGCGATCAATCACCGGGGGGATCTCAACGCCGGGACCGGATTCCCGCTTGGGGAGATCGGACTTGCCCGTTTCTGCCGGACGCATGGCACCGGGCCGGGCCGAATCAGGCAGACCGAGCGGACCCGCTTGCGCCACCCCCGCGAAAAGGAACAGAAACAAGCGCAGGCTGCCGGCCATGGTTGCAATAGGTGTTGCTGCCTGGAATCTTTTTATGTGGAGCAACGAATTCTCTTTATAAATTAGTTGCTTATTTCCCCAGTGCCGCCCGCTCAAATAGCTTGGCGTCCACGCCCCCGGCGAATGATGCGCACATCAAACGCCAGTGTGAAACTATACCAACATCAGCAGAATGTCGCAAAAAGAAAATTGAATGTTTCGCTGAAATAGAACGCCGCTTGTTCCTGATTTTGGGGATGTTTTTAATTCCGGCGAAAGCCGCCCATTCCATTGTTGCAGTGCGGCAATCGCGCTTCAATTCCAAGCGAGGTTAATGTAGGGCGGGCTTCAGCCCGCCGCAGTGCCTCATTATCCATCCCGGCGGGATAAATCCCGCCCTACGGCGCGGCGGATGCCGCTTTTCCACTGGCGGGCGCCAGGTCGGTACGCAGCCGCAGTCTAAATTCTTCGATTTTTTTCGCATCTACTTCAACAGGGTAGGTTTTCCTTGCCTGCTCAAGAATGGCATTGCGCAATTGCGCAGTTGCCTGCTTCAACATCAGCGGGCGGATCTGATCTTTGATGGCTTCGTATTCCAGCGGCTGGGCCGCGGTCTTGGCCCCACGTTTGACAATATGCACCCCGGCATCAGTTTTCAGTGGGCTGCTGACCTGTCCCTCGGGCAGCGCGAGAAGCGCTTGTTTAATCTCGGGTTTCAGATCACTCACGGATACGAGCCCCATGTCCCCGCCTTTCTGCCGGCTCGCCTCGTGACCTGAAAATTTTTGTGCCGCTTCCGCAAAAGTGATCTTGTTTTGAGCCAGGTCGCGAGCGACGGAGTCCGCTCTCTGACCCACCGCAGCCTTGGCCTTCGCATCGGCATTTTTTTCAAACGGGAAAAAGACCTGCCAGGCCTGGACCCGTTCCGGTATCACAAGCTTTGCCTTGTTTTGCTCAAAATACTGCCGCATTTGCTCTTCGGTGGGGAAGCCGGCGGGAACCTTGCTGGTGACCAGCCGGTTGAGATAAACCTCACGCAGGATGTTTTCGGATCCCCGCTGCATCAGGAACGTAACATCCGGATCCTGATGGAGATTATTGGCCTTGGCCGCCTGGAGCAGCGATGCCGCGTCGGTCTCGCGCTGGACAAAGCGTTTGAACGTCGCTTCATCAGCCAGGACCGCGGCGCGTTGACTGGAGTCAACATTTTCCAGGACGCGTTGCAATCCGGAAAGCTCGAACGGGGCATTTGTCACGGCGCCGCTGGGCTTGCCCCAATTTTGCCCGGTTTCCGCCCCGGCCGCAGGCGTTTCCGGGGCCGGATTTTCCATCAGCCCTCCCTCGGGCTGCTCTGCGGTGGTCCCTTCGTCTTCCATGCCGAGCAGTTCCTTCAGGGAGAATGCCAGGGTGGATTGCCCCAATGTGGCGATGAAGGCGGCGGCGGTAAGGGCAATAATAAGAGGCTTGAATTTCATAAACCGGTGGACTCCTTAATGGTTCGCGGTTGCGCGGCTGGCAGGTATGGATGCGCTCCAAATTCAATGCTACACATGGACCTGGACAACTACAATTAACCCGGGTCAGGACACGGATCAGTTATTTTTCCTTTAGGAATAATGAAGTATGATAACAATCGGCTAAAACATGTGAGTATCCGGCCGAGGCCCAGCATTAGAAGACCCCTATGGCATCTAAGACCGTAAATCTGGCCATTTTGTTCGCTGACGTCAGTGGCAGCACCAAGCTATTTGAGACATTGGGCGATGCCACCGCCCGGGTAAAGGTCGCGGAGTGTCTGGAATCCCTGTCCGAAGTCACCCGGAATCACAGCGGCACCGTGATCAAGACCATCGGCGACGAAATCATGTGTACCTTCCCCACGGCCAAGGATGCGGCCGAGGCTGCGTGCGAGATGCACGAGGTGCTGCTCGAAGACATTACCGAGGGCACCGGCGGCGAGACCACGGTCATCAAGATTCGCGTCGGCACGCACTTTGGCCCGGCCATTCTTGAGGGTGGGGACGTCTTCGGGGATGCCGTCAATGTCGCCGCGAGAATGGCGGCACAGGCCAAGGGCGGCCAGATCATCACCACTGAATCCACGGTCGCTCTGCTGCCGCCCATGTTGCGCGCCAGCACCCGTTTCGTCGACCACGCCCCGATCAAGGGCAAAAAGGAAGAGATCAAGATCTTCGAGATCATCTGGCAGGAGGAAGACGTCACGCGCATGGCCACCGGCCTGCTGCAGGATGAACACAAGCAGCAGGCGCGATTGAAGGTCCAGTACAAAGACCAGGTTGTCGAAGTAAACAAGGACAAGGCGATATTGATCATGGGGCGCAGCCAGGGCTGCGACCTGCCGATCGATGAGAAGCTGGCCTCACGGCAGCATGTAAAAATCGAGTTGCGGCGCGACAAATTCTTCATCGTCGATCAGAGCACCAATGGCACCCACGTGCTGATTGAACCTGGCGAGGAGGCTTTCCTGCGGCGCGAGGAGATGCCCCTGCACGGCAACGGCCGCATCAGCCTGGGCAAGGGATTCAGCGAGAATCCCACGGAAGTTGTCACTTTCACCCACGAGGTGGGTTGAGGCCGTGTCCGTGCCCAGTCCCAACAAGGCAGGCAGATTGAGCTGGTCATCCCACGGCATCAGCGATACCGGCAAGGTGCGGCGTCACAACGAGGACTCCATGCTGGTGCGGCCGGAAATGGGCCTGTGGGCGGTGGCCGATGGCATGGGCGGTCACGCCAAGGGCGACGTAGCCAGCCAGATGATCGTGGAAACCTTGCGCAAGGTGCACGAAGGCACGACGTTATCCCGTTGCATCGATGACATTGAAGATCGAATCATCGAGGTAAATACGCGCCTGCTGGAAAAGGCCAAGGAATCCGCCAAGCGCATCACCATTGGCAGCACGCTGGTCATATTGCTCACCTTTGATCGGTATTGCGTTTACATGTGGGTTGGCGACAGCCGCCTGTATCGAGCGCGGGGTGGCGCGCTGTCGCGAATTACCACCGACCATTCACAGGTGGAGTTGTATATTGAGCAGGGCCTGATTTCGCGCGAAGAAGCCCAGTCACACCCCCATGGAAACATGATCACGCGCGCCGTGGGTGCGATGGATGAATTGCATCTGGACATGGGCATCCAGGAAATGGGGCGCGGTGATCGCTACCTGCTTTGCAGCGATGGCTTGACCAAACACATTCCCGACATGGAACTGCAAAGCGAGCTGCAAAAAGGTAATACCACGGAATGCTGCAAACACCTGATTGATCTGGTGCTGTCCCGCGGTGCCGGCGACAACGTCACTGCAATTGTTGTGGATATCGAGTAACTAAATGCAACCATTCGAGGGTTAATGCCATGGCTGATTTCAAAACTGCGCTTGAGGCCCTGGGTGAAGGCAAAATCACCGTCGACATATTGAGTCAACAGCTCGAAAAGCTGCTCAGCCAGGCGCCGCAACATGCGACGCGCCTGCTGACTTACCTTGACGACGCGTTGGCGCGAAAGCGCATAGATGACCGGGCTTATGCCGCCCTGAAGCGGCAGATCAACCAGTTTCGCCGCGCGCATGCAGACCAGACCGAGGAGGCCGGAAGCGCCGGAGAAGAGGCCACGGTATTTGACCGGGACGCGAATTTTGAAAGCGACGCGACGCCATTGCGTGCCGCGGCGCCCACTGCAGATTTGGATGAAAGCGAGGCGGTAACAGAGGTCAAAGGGAAAGCCGGTCGTGCAATGGATGCCAGCGAGGAAATCACTGCCATCAAGAACAAAGGCGGGGTAAGCCCGGATGAGGCAGTAACCGAGGTCAAGGGTGGGAGCACCGGTACCCCGGTCGGCGACCGGACTCAGGTTATGCCCCAGGAGCAAACCGGCGGCGTGGATTTTGATTTGAGTTCCGGCTCCTTCGATGATTCAGGCCCGCCCTCCTCGCCTTCAGCTACCGGGCCCACGGGAACCCAATGGCAAACTCCGGCGACTTCGTCCGAGGCGGCCATGGCCCAGGAAATGGGCCCAGGATCGGTCATCAAGGAACGATTCCAATTGCTCGAAGTGCTGGGTATTGGTGGCATGGGCAAGGTGTACAAGGGTCTCGACCTGCTTAAGCAAGAGGCCCGCGATCGGAATCCCTACATGGCCATCAAGCTGCTGAATGAGGATTTCAAATCCCATCCGGAGGCGTTCATTGCCCTGCAGCGAGAATCCAGCCGCCAGCAAAAGCTGGCGCATCCGAACATTGCGACGGTCTACGACTTCGACCGCATCGGCGGACGCGGCACACCCGTGTATATCACCATGGAGTTGATGGAAGGACAGCCGCTCAACACCTACATCAAAAAGGTCGTCAAGAAGCAAGGTGGCCTGCCGTTCCCCGAGGCATTCACCATCGTCAAACAACTGAGCGCCGCCTTGCAGTACGCCCACGAACGCCGGCTGGTGCATTCCGATTTCAAACCCGGCAACGCTTTCATGTGTAACGACGGTGTCGTCAAGACCCTGGACTTCGGCATCGCCCGGGCGGTCAAGAACCCGCTGGGTGGTGAAGGAGAAAAGACGTTGTTTGACCCGGGCAAACTTGGCGCCCTTACCCCGGCCTATGCCAGTCTGGAAATGCTCGAGGGCGAGGAACCCGATCCGCGTGATGACATTTACGCGCTGGGTTGCGTCGCCTATGAATTGCTGACCGGCAATCACCCGTTCAACAAGCTGCCGGCCACGACTGCCCGTGATAATGGGCTGGTCCCGCCGCTGGTGAAGGGGCTGAACAAAAAACAGAACCGCGCACTGCGGCGCGCCGTCGCCTATCGGCGCGAGGACCGCAGTCCCAAGGTAGAGCACTTCATCGAGGAATTTGAAGGCAAGGCGAACCTGCATAAGAACCCGTTTTTCTGGGCCGCAGCCGCCACCGTGGTTATTGGCGTGATGTCGACGCCGGCGCTGATCGGCTACTTCCACAAGCGGGAAATTGCGTCCGTGGTCGCCGAGCTGTCCGGCGGTGACAAGCAAGTCATGGTCGCCAAACTGGGCGAACTCAAGGGGATGGAGGCGCAGGACCGCAAGGACATCGCGGACGGCGCCAAAGAGGCGATTCAGCGCTACTTCGCCGGGGAGATCGCCCAGCGCATAAACATCGGCGGAGAGAACTACGAATTTCCGGCGGCAGAGGGATTGTTGACCGAGGTGGCAAGTCTGTATCCGGATTCGTCATTCCTGCTGGCGCAGCAAAAGGAAGTCGCCAAGAATCGGAAAGAAAAGATCTCCGATTTATACGATCAGTTCATCAAGGCCAAAAAAGACTACGCCAATCTGGACTTCACGCAGGAGATCCTGGCCACGATCCGCAAGCGCATCGATCCGAATCATCCCCTGTTGAAGGATCCGGGCCTGGAAAATGCCTATCGCCTTGCAGCGAATCAGGCATTTACCGGCGGCGACTACCCGAAAGCCCTGGCCCTGATCGAATCCGGTTTGAAGGTGGCGCCGGGGAATGCGCCGCTGACCGACCTGCGGTCCAAGGTTCAGCACACGGTGCGCGTGGCGGAACTGTCCACGGGCTTGAGCCAGGTGCAGGTGGCCACATTGGCCGACCTGCAGCCCCACGCGGCGCCCATTACCGAGCTGGGTTCGAAGGCATCGCCGGAAGAATCTCCGGCGCTGAAGGCGCTGGCGGATTCAACCAAGGCCGCTGCGGAAAAGGAACTGGCGCGCGTGTTGAAGGAAGGAACACGGGCAGATGCAGACGCTGTGGTGAGCCAGTATGGCGGACTGCTGTCAGCCATGCGCCTGAACGGTGAGCTGACCCAGTTCAAACTTGCGCACCTGAAAGGTGCTGATCGCACCCAGGCGGCGCAACAGATCGTCGCGTCAAACAAACAGGTTATCGACGGGAAACTTGCCGCACCGAACACCGCAGACGCGGCATGGGAAGGCGATGTGCTTGCGAGCATCCGCGAGTTGGACAGTTTGCAAAAGGAAGACCCCTCGATTACCCCCATGCTGCAGGGATATAAGGAGACCATCGGCACGCAGTACGCGCAACAGGCAGTGGCACTGCTGCAATCCAGCCGCTTCGACGCCGCTGACGACCTCGCCATACGCGGGCAACGATTTGTGCCCGAACTGCCCCTGCTGCTGGAAACCCGAACCAGGATCGCGGATACGCGCGTTGCGTTCGAGAAGCAGCAACGCATCAATGAATTGAAGGAACAGTTCAATGTGGACTCGGAGGCGGATCGCGTGGCCGAGACCCAGGAGTTGTTCAACCAGTTGAAGGCGGAATTGCCGCCGGATGACGATTTCATCACACGCCAGGGACCCGCCCGGCTGGCAGAAAGCTATCTGCGACTGGCGGAGGGTTCAGCCGAAAGTGGCGACTTTGCCACGGCCATGAAACTGGCCGACGCCGGACTCGAGCTCACCCCGCGCAACGCCTCGCTCAAGGCCGTGCGCGACGAGAATCGCTCCAAGGTCAACATCGTCGAACTCACCGCGCACTTCCGTGAGGCGCGTGTGTTCACCTCGGACGAGGTCGTGGACATGGCGCGCAAGGTAAAGCAGATCGAAGACGGCGATCCGGAGGGGTATACGGAATTCCGGAACCAGTCCGAACAGATCCTGAGCGAGCGTATCCGCACGCTCGCGCAATCCGATGAAAATACGGCCGCCGCCCTGGTGGACGCCGCTGCAACCATGTTTGACACCAGCAACGTGTTCGCCGACCTGAAGAACAAATACACGTTGAAGCCCTGGCCCGGCCGCAACCAGGCCTACGCGGCACTGGATGCAGGCAAGCTGACGGAAGCCGGGAAGTTGCTGGAAACCGCAGCGGCCGGGGAATACAAAGGCCATCCCGACGTGGTCGAATTCGAAAAGACGTTGCAAGGTTCGATTGCCGAGGCGAACAACGAATTTTCGGCCTACGAGCAGGCCAAGGCCGCCGCCGGGGACAGCTACGAGCAGTTGCGCCAGGCGAAAAGGCTCCTGCTGCGTGCCCAGTCCGCCTGGGACGACAACGCGGAGTGGACCAAGGCCGAAGGCGAAATCGACCAGTTGATCGCCGGTTCACCGGGCAACCCGGCCAAGCGCATGGTAAGAGCTGAAACCACGAGCATCGCAGACACATCCGAGGAAGCCCTGCGACAGGCACGGGAAAACTGGACCCCGGTCTCCAGCGGGCGTGAATGCAGGGGTGATGTGGCGGGATACGGCAAACGCGCGAAGGCCATTTGTTGGGACCTGGTCTACACCGGCTGGCGTGGCCCGCTGATGGTCGTAGTGCCACCCAATGCGGAAGGCGCCAAACCCTTCGCCATCGGCAAGTTTGAAATATCCGTCGGCGACTGGAGCAAATACTGCGCATTGACCGGAACCTGCAAGCCGATTCTGACCAAGGAAAAACTGAACGACCCGCTGACCGGCATCTCTCTGGTACAGGCCCAGGAATACGTCACCTGGCTTGCCAAGCGCACCGGCAAGAACTACCGCCTGCCGACGCCCGAGGAGTGGGAATATGCCGCATCCGAAGGCGGCAAACTCACCGCCGAATCGGATGAATTCAAGCAGATCAAGGGCACATTGAACTGCCGCGTGACCATGGGTGACAAGATTCTGAAGGGCACGGGCACTGCCAGCGTGACCTCCGGCATGTCCAATGACTGGGGCCTGAAAAATTTCGTCGGCAACGTCCAGGAGATCGTGCTGGAAGGTGAAGGCAATGCCGCCGCGCGTGGTGGCGCCTACTCCGATGCCATCAGCAACTGCGACGTTTCCGCGGCCCGCCCGGTCGGCGGTAGCGGCGACGACGTCACCGGTTTCCGCGTCGTGCTGGACGAGGTTGGTTGACGGCCGGAACGACGGCTGACCGGTTATGGAAACCCAGACACTCAGGGACCTGGCCAAGGATTATGCCAAGGGCACGCTGGATCGTGAATCCTATCGTCGCAATCGGGCGACGCTGATAGACGGTATCCTCGCCGGGACTATCCGCGTCGAAGCCATCGATTTCGCAGCACCCGTAGTGGCCCGGGTGTCCCAGGACAACACCAGTCCCGGGAAGCGCAAACGCAACGCCGAAACCAACGCCGTGGAGCTGGACGAGCTCGACGTTTTCGATATCACCCAGGTGGTCCCGGCGTCCGGAGACGTGACCCCGCCGCGGCCTCAGCGGGCGCCAGCCAATGGGCCGGCACCGGCTGCGCATAACACCCACTCCAACCTGCCCCTGGTGATCGTGGGCATCATCGCCATCGTGGCAGTGCTGGGACTTGTGGTTGCCCTTGTCAGCCGCAAAGACAATGGTCCCGCTGCCGCAGCGCAGCCCCCGACCGTAAACGCGGACACCATGGTGGCCGACACCCCCGAATCGGTTGCCTCAGTTGCCGCCTCGAACGGTGCGAACGCAGCCACTGACGCCCTGGTGGAATTTCTGGACGTGAAGGATTGGTCCGATCAGAGCCTGGATCAATTCCAGGCACGCTGGCTGGCCTTGCCACAATCCGACCGGGATGCGGCGGCGGGTTCCGGCGAACTCCTGCAAGTGGCAAACGCGGCGCACAGAAAGCTCCTGGAAATCCGCGCGCTGTCGCACGTCTCTGACGCGGCGACCACTTCACAAAAGGAAGAGAAGCTGTTGGCCTTTGTCAGCAGCCTGGGAATTGCTGATTCGCGCCTGACCCCGCAGGCAGCAAATAACACAGCGACTTCAGATTAACTTTTTGAGCCTTGCGCAACGGCTGAACATCTTTTCGTCATTCCGGAAACCGCGATGCGGTTATCCGGAATCCAGTCCATCCGCCTTACCGGCGGTCACCCCGGCGGAGGCCGG
>Ga0156012_1044_pt1 | contig 26222 bp, 26 predicted proteins | sample RifCSPlowO2_02_FD_107666 | JGI IMG/M metagenome (GOLD analysis project Ga0156012, IMG submission 107666) | Gammaproteobacteria bacterium RIFCSPLOWO2_02_FULL_61_13
CACGTTTCTCACCGCCGATGACCACGTGCCCACGTTTCTCACCGCCGATGACCACGTGCCCGACGGCGATGAATTACAGCGTGCGCGGCTTGCCTCGGCCGGCAGGGAGGCAGTGGGTGCCGAGATTCGGATTGTGAATACAGAGAACAATGAAGTGCCGCAGGGAGAGATGGGCGAGATCCTGGTAAAGAGCCGCAGCGTCATTGCCGGGTATTGGAAGATGCCGGAAGAATCCACGCGTGTCATTCGCGACGGCTGGTTTCACACCGGTGACGTGGGTTACCTGGACCCGGATCGCTACCTGTTTGTAGTGGACCGCATCAAGGACATGGTGATCAGCGGCGGCGTGAACATCTATACCAAGGAGATCGAGGGCGTGTTGTACCAGCACCCGGCGGTGCTGGAAGCCGCCATCATCGGTGTGCCGGATGAGGAATGGGGCGAGGTGGTGACCGCGATTGTGGCGCGCAAACCGGACATGAAGGTGACGGCGGAGGAATTGATCGAACATTGCCGCGCCTCCCTGGCCAGTTATAAAAAGCCGCGCCAGGTGCTGTTCGTTGCGGAGTTGCCCAAGAACCCCAGCGGAAAGATCCTGAAGCGGGAGTTGCGCGCACTGTTTGCAGCGCAGGCGAGGCAGGCGTGACACGGCCCGCTGCCGCATCCGCAGACACCGGGTCGCTGGTCGACCGGGTGCTCGCGCGGGATCGTACGGCAGTGGCCCGCGCCATCAGCCTCATCGAACGGGGCGACGCCGGCGCCGGGGAGCTGCTGCGCGGTCTGCGCCGAAACCTGGGACGCGCCCATCGCATTGGCATCACCGGGCCGCCCGGCGTAGGGAAATCAAGCCTGGTGAGCGCGCTCGGCGCCATGATCGTCGGGCAGGGAAAAAGCATCGGCGTACTGGCCATCGATCCCAGCAGCCAGTTCACTCACGGCGCCGTGCTCGGGGATCGCGTGCGCATGGCGGAACTGGATCGCGCCGGCGAGATTTTCATCCGCAGCATGGCCACGCGCGGACAGAGCGGGGGATTGGGTCCCCGCACCGATGCCGCCGCGGATGTGCTCGATGCGGCCGGGTACGAATGGTTGTTCATTGAAAGTGTCGGCGTCGGACAGGTGGAACTGGATATCCGGAACCTCGTGGACACCACGCTGGTAGCCCTGGTGCCCGAATCCGGCGATCAGGTACAGGCCATCAAGGCCGGGCTCATGGAGATTGCAGACGTGTATGTGGTGAACAAATGCGATCGTCCCGGCGCCGGCGCCATGGTGGCGGCGGTGCAGTCCAGTGTCGCGCTGCAACACCATCCCGACCCGGCGTGGTTGCCCCGGGTCATGGGCGCCGCGGTGATCAACAACGAAGGCATTGCGGAAATTCTGACCGAACTGGAACGGCACCGGCAACACTTGTCCACGGCCGGGCGGCTATTGCAGGGCCGTCGCCTCGGCATGACGGCGCGACTGCGCAAACGGATGGAACAGCAACTGGCCGCGCGCCTGCGCGACGGCGGTGCCGGGCCGGAACTGGAACCGGCCGTGGACCGCATCCTTGCCGGGGAGGAGTCCCTGGAACAGGTGTCGGAACGTTGTTTGTCGGAATGGATGGAGAAACTTACCGGCGGAACCCCGCGAGGGTCAAAGACATGAGAGACAGCAGCTATTCGGCGCCATTGGATGAGGCGCTGTTCTTGCTGGACCACATCGTGGAGTGGCGTGGGCTGTTTGCGCGCCCGGAATTTTCCCACGGCGATGCGGACCTGGCCCGTGCGGCACTGACCGAGGGTGCCCGATTCGCGGAAACCATAATCGCCCCTTTGAACCCCATCGGCGATGAACAGGGTTGCCGCCTGGAGCAGGGGCGCGTGCGCCTGGCGCCGGAATTCGTCGCGGCCTACAAGGATTTTACCGCTGCCGGTTGGCCCGGGCTGGATATGCCGGAACTGATGGGCGGCCAGGATCTGCCGTTATCGGTGCAGGTCGCCTTTGCGGAAATGATCAATGGCGCCTGCGCGGCATTCGGCATGGTGGTGGTGACATTGCGCGCCGGCGGCCGACTGCTGTGTGAACACGCGGAACCGCAGTTGGTGGAACTGATCGTGCCCAGGCTGGTGTCCGGGGAATGGTCCGCCACCATCTGCATCACCGAGGCCCATGCCGGCTCCGATGTGGGGCGGTTGCGCACCCGCGCGGTCCGGCGCGATGACGGCCGCTACGAATTGAGCGGCACCAAGATCTTCATCAGTTACGGCGATCACGATTTGACCGGGCAGATCATCCACCTGGTCCTGGCGCGCACGCCTGATGCGCCGGCCGGCACCGCCGGCATCAGCCTGTTCGCAGTGCCGGCACGGAACCTGGAAGATGGCGGCAGCAACGGCGTGTCCGTCAGCCGGCTGGAAAAGAAGATGGGACTGAAAGCCTCCCCCACCTGTGTGCTGGATCTGGATCGGGCCGTGGGCTGGCGCATCGGCCCCGAGCTTCAGGGTCTCAAATGCATGTTCACGATGGTCAACCTGATGCGGCTGGACGTGGCCGTGCAGGGCGTGGCGCTGGCCCATGCGGCCACGGCCAAGGCGTTGAAGTACGCGGCGGAACGCCCCCAGGGCGGTCCGGCAGAGCATGCGCCGGTGAACATCGGGCAGCATGCCGATGTGAGGCGCATGCTGCTGATCATGCAGTCCCGCACCGGGGCCTTGCGCGCCATGGTATTCGAGGCGGCCCGGCAACTGGATCTTTCCCGTGCCGCGGAAACCGAACCGGAGCGCAGGGCCGCGCGGATGCTGGCGGAATTCCTGCTGCCGGTATGCAAGACCTGTGCGGCGGAGGGCGCCTTCGAGATCGCCAGTCTCGCCGTGCAGGTATTCGGCGGTCATGGCTATATCGCGGATGCGGGCGTGGAACAGTATGTGCGCGACAGCCGGATCATGGCCATCTACGAAGGCACCAGCGGCATCCAGTCGCTGGATTTGCTGACGCGCAAGGTCCTCAAGGATGGCGGTGCGCGCTACCGGTTGTTCACCGCAGCCGTGCAGCAGGATTTGCGACGCTGCGAAGGATATCCGGATTGCCGCGATTTGCTCGCACCGTTACGCGAGGTGTTGCAGCGACTCGAGTCTTGCACGTCCTGGCTGCAGGGGCGGGCCACGGTTGCCCCGCGGGACGTGGAAGCCGCGGCCACCGATTTTCTCCAGCTCGTCGGTCTGACCGCGGGCGCGTGGATGTGGTTGCGCATGGCGGCCGCCGCCGCGTCGGGTTCTGACGCCGACCGGCAGCGCCGGCATCTGGCGCGTTTTTTCATGCAATGGCTTTTGCCTCAGGCCGGCGTCCACGAGTCGCGTATCCTGCAGGGCAGTGCCTTGATTGATAACACGACATGACGAGGTCACCGATGAACACGTATTATCCAAAATTGTTCACCCCGGGCCGCATTGGCCGCCTGGAGATCCCCAATCGCATCGTCAAGGCGCCGACGTCCAGCGGACTGTCCAACAAGGACGGCACCGTGTCCGAACGGCTCATCCGCCATTACCGCGAACAGGCCAGGGGCGGGGTGGGATTATTGATCGTGGAATACGCATTTATTGATGAAGATGCCAGCAAGTCGGCTCATTGCCAGGTGGGCATCAGCACCGACGATCACATCTCCGGACTGGCGTGGCTGGCGGAGGTGATCAAGGAAGAGGGCGCGCGCGCGGCTATTCAGCTGGAACATTGCGGGCGGCAGAAGTTTCTCGGCACGCAACCGATCAAATCCGCCTCCGCGATCCCGTGGCCATCCCTGAAGCAACGCATGGGGGACGCCGCGGTGCCCAAGGCCATGACGCTGGAAGAAATCGAGCAGGCTGCCAGCCATTTCGGCGATGCGGCCCGGCGCGCAAAGCTGGCAGGCTACGACCTGGTGGAGATCCACGGCGCCCATGGCTATCTGATTACGAATTTCCTGTCACCGCACACCAACAAGCGCACGGATGAGTATGGCGGTTCCCTGGAAAACCGCATGCGCTTCATGCTCGAGGTTATTGACGACTGCCGCAAAAAGGTGGGCCCGGATTTTCCACTCACCATCCGCCTGTCCGGCAGCGACTACGAACCGGATGGGTTCGGCGTCGATGAAACCATTGTTGTGGCCAAGGCGGCTGAGCAGCACGGTGTGGACGCCATCCATGTGTCCGGGGGCGACCACCACCAGATGATTCATCAGGTCAGCCCCATGGCCGTCGAGCGTTGCCACAATGTCTACGCCGCCGCCGCGATCAAGCCCCATGTGAAGATCCCCATCATCGCCTCGGGCTCCATCAATATGCCGCACCTGGCGGAACAGGTGCTGGCGGAAGGCAAGGGAGATTTCATCGGTCTCGGCCGGCCCCTGTGGGCGGACCCCCAGTGGCCGAACAAGGCCAGGGAAGGGCGCGAGGCGGACATCATCCCCTGCATCCGCTGCAATGACGGTTGCCTGGATCGGACTTTCTTCAATTTCCGCGGTGTATCCTGCTCGGTGAATCCGAATCTGGGCCGGGAAGGAGAGTTCCCCATCACGCCAGCACAGCAGAAAAAGAAGATTGCCGTCATCGGTGGCGGCGTCGCCGGACTGGAAGCCGCCCGGGTGTTGAAACTGCGCGGACATGCCGTGACCTTGTTTGAGAAGCGCGACTTTCTCGGCGGCGTGGGCGTGGAAGGCTCCGTGGCGGATTTCAAATCGGACTACCGTTTCTTCGTGGATTATCAGATCCATCAGGTAGAGAAGCTGAACATCCCGGTGGTCCACAAGGCCGTGGTGGCCGGCGACGTGCAAGGCTTCGACGTGGCCATCGTCGCCACGGGCGGCGCCTCCACCCGGCCCGATGTACCGGGCATCAACAATCCCACGGTCGTGGATACCGTTCCGATATTCCTCGACGACAGCCATGTGGGCAAGCGCGTCATAGTACTGGGCGGCGGAGAGACGGCCGTGGAGACTGCCCTTTACCTGGAGCAGCGTGGCCGGCAGGTAACACTGATCCATCGGCGCAGTGAGTTGATGAACCGCGACGTGGCCATCACCGACAAGATTGCTTACAGCGAGCGCCTGGCCAAATCCACGGTCAAGGTCGTGCTTGGGCAACAGGTGGTCGAATTCGGCGAGGGCTGGGTCAAGACGAAGGATGACCAGGGCGACTCACAATGTTTTGAGGCCGACACCATCGCTTTAGGAATGGGCTACGCTGCGTTGAAAGACGGCATGGTCGAACAATTGCGGGCCCAACCGAATCTGGAAGTCCATGTCATCGGCGACCGGTTGAAATCCGCGAAAGTATACGAAGCCATCACTTCAGCCCTGAAAACCTCCCTGAGGATCTGACATGCACGCTGCATACATACCTTACGGCGCCTATTGGTGCACCCCGTTTGCCCGCTGGCAGGGGAGCCTGTCGCACCTGCACAGCCTGGAATTTGCCGCGCACGTGGCCAAGAAGGCGCTGGCTGATCGCCGCATCCCGCTGGCGGACGTGGATTTCGGTGTGCTTGGCATGAGCATTCCCCAGCGCGGCTGCTTTTACGGATTGCCCTGGGTCACTGGCATGATTGGCGCGACCCACGTGGCCGGACCCACCGTCGCCCAGGCCTGCGCCACCAGCGCCCGGGTCATGGCCACCGCGGTGCGGGAGGTGGCGCAAGGTGATGCGAAATGCGTGCTCACGCTCACCACGGACCGTATCTCCAACGGCCCGCACATTTATTATCCCAATCCAATGGGTCCCGGCGGCACCGGCGAGACCGAGGACTGGGTCATGGCGAACTTCAACCGCGATCCCTACGCCGGCTGTGACATGACGCACACCGCGGAAAATTGCGCCAAAAAATGGAATATCTCGACCGCGGAGCAGCATGACGTGGTGTTGCGGCGCTACCAGCAATACCTGGAAGCCACCCAGGTCAAGGACGGAAGCAGCTTTCATCAGCGCTACATGGTGCTGCCCCTGGAGGTGCCCGATCAGCGTTATCGCAAGACCGTGACCACGCTGACCGGGGATGAAGGCATTCATCCCACCACGGCGGAAGGTTTGAAGAAGCTCAAGCCGGTGAAAGAGGGAGGCACGGTGACCTTTGCCGGGCAGACGCACCCGGCGGACGGAAATGCCGGCATGATCATCACCACTGCGGACAAGGCCCGGGAGTTGTCCACCGACAAGAATGTGAAAATTTCCTTTCGCGGCTTCGGCCAGGCCCGCGTGGACATGGCGTGGATGCCCTATGCGCCGGTGCCCGCTGCCCAGCGCGCACTGCAGGCCGCGGGGATCGGCATCAAGGACGTGGCTGCCATCAAGTCCCACAACCCGTTTGCATTGAACGACATTATCTTTGGCAGGGAATTGAATGTGGATGCCATGGGCATCAACAATTATGGTTGCTCATTAATATGGGGGCATCCCCAGGGTCCCACCGGCATGCGACTGGTCATCGAGTTAATTGAGGAACTGGTGCTGAAGGGGGGCGGCCATGGTCTTTTCCATGGCTGCGCGGCGGGGGATTCGGCGATGGCGGTTATTATCAAGGTTGAGTAATGCCACGCACCTACCCCACTGTCGTCCACATGCTGCTGGAGGCAGTGGAACGTGCGCCGGAACGGGACGCACTGGTCTGTGATGGCGAGCGGCTGACCTACGCCGGGTACCTCCAGTGCGTGGCCGGGTTGGCCAACGAGTTGCATGAAATGGGTGTGGCCGGGGAACGCGTCGCCTTCATTCTGGGCAATTCCCTGGACATTTGTATTGCCTACTTTGCCGCCCATCTGGCCCGCGCGCAGGTGACGCCATTGAATCCGCTCTATACCGAACGGGAACTGCGGCCGATGCTGCTGGATGCTGCACCACAGGTCCTGATCTATGACGATTCCCAGCATGACCGCGATGGCCGGCTCGCGGCGGAGCTGAATATCCCGCACACACTTCGTATCGGCGCGGGGCAGGGCAGCCGGCGATTTATCCACCCGGACCAGTGGCGCAGCACGCGCCTGCCGTCGGACCTGCCATTCCCTGGAGACCTCGGCACGCTGCAATTCACCGGCGGCACCACCGGGCGCGCCAAGGGTGCGAACCTGACCCACGCGGCCACGTCCATCAACCTCTCCCAGCGCGAGGTCATCTTTCCCATGGCCGATGATGTGGAGCGCTGCCTGTGCGTGATGCCGCTGTTTCATTGTTATGCGTCGCACATGAATCTGCACGCCATGGCGCTGCATCGCGGCACGCTGGTGATCCAGAAGCGCTACCACCCGGCCGATGTGCTGGAGACCCTGGTCCGAGAACGCATCACATTGTTCGGCGGCAGCCCCACGCTGTTCGCCGGGTTGATGAATTTCGCCGGGTTCGCCCAAGCGGATTTCTCACTCCTTAATCTATCCTGCTCCGGCGGGTCTCCGCTGCCGGCGGAAATGCTGGCGCGCTGGGAGGACCAGACGCGTACCCCCATCATCGAGGGCTACGGCCAGACCGAGGCCGGCCCGGTGATTTCATTCAATCCGGTGAATGGCGTGCGCAAACCCGGTTCCGTGGGTGTGGCCGTGGCGCAGACCGAATTGCAGATCGTGGACATGGAAACCGGCATGCGGGTGTTATCGCCGGGCGAGAAGGGAGAGATCCGGTTGCGCGGGCCGCAATTGATGCGCGACTACCGTAACCTGCCGGAGGAGACCGCGCAGGCGCTGCGTAACGGCTGGCTGCACACCGGCGACGTAGGTGAACTGGATGCGGACGGTTACCTGTTCATCCGTGGGCGCAAGAAGGAAATGATCATCGTGTCCGGCTATAACGTTTTCCCGCGGGAAGTGGAAGAAGTGTTGCATGGCAATCCGGCGGTGCGGGAAGTCGCCGTGGTGGGGCGTCCGGATGCCTATCGGGGGGAACTGCCGGTGGCCTTTGTCGTGGCCCGGGACGGTGCGACGCTGGATGCCGCAGAATTGGGCGGATTTTGCGCCGACCGCCTCGCCAAGTACAAGATCCCGGCGGAGTTTCAGATCGTGGAGGCGTTGCCGAAGACTGCCGTGGGCAAGATCGATAAACTCACGCTGGCCGAGATGGCCAAATCCAAAAGAGAGCTTTGATCTGTCGTCCCGACGGAGCGAAGCGACGAGGGATCTTGATTTGCGAGATAACAAAGATCCCTCACTTCGTTCGGGATGACAATGAGGCGTTCGGCGTGACAATGAGACATTCTGGATGACAATGAGGCGTTCGCGATGAAAGGCTTTTCGTTGAACAATCCACTCCTCACCACCCCCACACGCCCCCTACCCAAATGGCTGGGTGTCGTGGGCGCCGGGACCATCGGCCCGGATATCGCCTACTACCTGAAGAGCGAGATCCCGGATCTGCACCTGGTGCTGGTGGACGTGCGCCAGGACGCGCTGGACCAGGCGGTGGATCGGCTGCATGCCTACGCGGACAAAGGCGTCGCCCGCGGCAAGCTGACGCCGGAACAGGCGGACAATGTGCGCAACAATATCGTGCCGTCGCTGGATTACGAGGCGCTGGCCTATTGCGACTGGATCATCGAGGCCGCCACCGAGAACCTGGAACTCAAGAAACGCATCTTCTCCCAGGCGGAGGCTGTCATTCGCCCGGACGCCATCATCACGTCCAACACCAGTTCCATTCCGGCCGCGCGCCTGTTCTCGCACCTGAAGCATCCGGAGCGCTCCACGGTCACGCATTTCTTTGCGCCCGCCTACCGAAATCACGCCGTGGAAGTGATCCGGTGGGAGAAATCGGATCCAGGCATGGTGGAATACCTGCGCTGGCTGTTCTGCACCACGGGCAAGGTGCCCCTGATGACGAAGGATGTCGTGTGTTTCATGCTGGACCGCATCTTCGACAACTGGTGCAACGAGTCCGGCCTGTTGCTGGATCGCGCCACGCCTGCACAGGTGGACACCATTGCGGCCGGATTCGCCACCGTCGGGCCTTTCTTTGTACTCAACATGTCCAACGGCAATCCCATCATTGTCGAAACCAACACGCTGCAGATGGAAGTGGAGGGCGCCCACTATCGCCCCGCGGAAGCATTCCGCACCGGCGGCCGCTGGGACACCGTGAAGATGGGCGAAACGGTGGACGTCCCCGCGACATTGGCCGCAACGATTCGGGACCGGTTGTTGGGGATACTGTTGTCCCAGTCCGCTGATATTCTCGATCGCGGCATCGGCACCCCGGAGGATCTGGACCTGGGGTGCCGGCTGGCCTTCGCATTCCGCAAGGGTCCACTGGAGTTGATGCGCGACCTGGGCGCCGGCGAATGCACCCGCATCCTGAACCGGTTCCAGCAGGATCAACCCGGCATGCCGATGCCGAAGCGCGACATGGCCGCGTATCAGGACTTCAACCGTTTCGTGCTGGTGGATGACGTCCCTGCGGCCGGCGCTTACCATTCAGGGGTCACAGCAGACGCTAAACATACAGGGGTCAGAGCTTCAGCTCTGACCCCGGATGCGCAGGTAGTCAAAGTGATCACGTTGCGCAGGCCGGAAGCCTTGAACGCCATCCACGACGAAATGACCAACGAGATCCTGGCGGTGCTCAAGCAATTCGAACAGGATCCCACGGTCGCGGGATTTGTCATCACCGGTTACGGCGCGCGCGCGTTCTCCGCCGGGGCAGACATCGGCCGCTTCCCGTCCATGTTGGGGGACAGAAACCAGTCCGCGGAATATGCCCGTGTCTGTTCACGCTTGCTGGTGCACCTGGATGCCTTCAAAAAACCGGTGGTCGCGGCATTGAACGGCATGGCCCTTGGCGGGGGCCTGGAACTGGCCATGCGTTGTCATGGCATCGTCGCCACGCACAATGCGTGGATGCAATTTCCCGAGATCACGCTGGGGATCGTCCCCGGCATCGGCGCCATGGTGGTGCCATACCGGCGCTGGCCGGCCGCGGCGAACACGTTTCATCACATGCTGACAAGGGCCGAGAAACTCAGTGCCGAGGCCGCCATGGAACTGGGCGTCATTGACACGCTGGTGTCCGATCACGGCAGCCTCATCCCGGCCGCGGTGTGGCTGGTCAACGAATTGCGCGACCGGACCCATCACATTGCCGACGGCCCCGTGCGTATTCCCCCGGTGATCATCGAAGTGACGTCGCCCCATGCCGTCTCGGGTCAGCGACTCAGCGCCACCGTGCTGGAGATCCTGCGTCGTTCCATCCACGATGCGGCCGCCGCAAAATCATTGAATGAAGCATTGGAGATCGGCTACTTCGGCTTCGGCGACTCCGCCTGCACTGCCGCAGCGAAGGAAGGTATCTCCGCCTTCGGGGAACGCCGGAAGCCGGATTTCGCGAAAACGGGCTGAGCAAGATGCTGGTCGATTTGCTGGAGCAGGACAAGGTCGCTTTCGAGACGCTGCACGCACGCTATGGCGCTTTGCTCGAACTGGTGCGTGGGCTGCTCGGCGTGGTGCCCAACTGCGATCCGTATCTCGAGATCTGGCCGCCGGCATTTCGCACCTACAACGTGATGGTGCCAAATCTCCTCAATCTGCCGTTCCTGGTGTGGGGGCTGGGCGCGCCGCGCTCGACGGTGGGGCTGGCCATGTACGTTGCGAGCCGCGTGTCGGGGTGCCCGTACTGCTCCGCCCATACCTGCTCATTCGCGCTCCGTCGCGGGGCGACCGTCGAGCAGGTGAGCTCGGCCCTCGACGAAGAGCGCAACCTGACGGTAGCAGATCGGGCGGCGGTACGCGTGGCCCATGGGCTCGCGACGGTACCGGCCTCCATCGATGACGCGGCCCGTGCCGATCTGCATCGCGTATTCTCCCGGGCCGACGCCGAATGGGTGGTGCTCTCCATCGCCATGATGGGATTCCTCAACAAGATGATGGACGCCCTCGGTGTGCCGCTGGAGGAGACCGTCGCCGCCGAGGTGAACCCCGTGATCGCATCTTCGGGTTGGACGCCGGGCCAGCACATGAAGAGCACGATCCTGGCCGGAGACCCGCCGGGCGCCGACTCGTTGCTGAGCCGGTTGGGCGTTGTCCGTCACATCCCCGAAGCCATCAAGCTCGACAAGCAGTGGACCGCGGGCGTCCCGGATCGTTGGCCGGCTGTAGGCGAATACCTGCGGCAGAAGACTGGCCACAACTTCCCGGTCCTGTCGCACCTGCGGCACCGCCGGGCCATTCGCGCCATCGCCACCATGATCAAGGACAACCTCGGTGAGAGCATCATCGGCCGCGACAACAAGCTTGCGGCAGGCCTGATCTTTGCGCGCACCGTCGGCAATCCTGGGCTGGAAGGGGAACTGCGCGTGCTCGGCGCGAAAGAATTGCCCGACTCGCCCATACAGATCCTGGCGCGGGCCATCTCCCCCAGCCCGGCCACGGTGGACCGGAGCGTGGTCGAGTCATCCAGGGTTATCTCACCGGCGGGAATTATCGAACTGGTGGCGTTCATTTCGGTGCTGCAGATGTTGCATCGGCTCTCAAGTTTCTACCCGAAGGAGAATTAATCATGCCCACTGGCACTGTCCGGCTTCACCGCGTGCTCCGTGCGACCCCGGAGCGCGTCTATCGGGCTTTTTTAGACGCTGAAGCAATGGCCAAGTGGCTTCCGCCATATGGTTTCACCTGCAAGGTTCATCACATGGATGCCAGGGAAGGCGGCACCTACAAAATGTCGTTTACGAATTTCACGACCGGGCACGGTCACTCTTTTGGCGGCGAGTATCGTGAACTCGCGCCATTCGCGAAGATTCGCTATATCAACAGCTTCGACGACCCAAACTTGCCCGGAGAAATGCAGACGACGATAACCTTGAAGCCAGTGTCGTGCGGAACCGAATTGAATGTGGTGCAGGAAGGATTACCCGCGGTCATACCGCTCGAGATGTGCTATCTCGGGTGGCAAGAGTCGCTCGCACAACTAGCGAAGCTTGTAGAACCCGAGATTCCGGATTAAAGAATGAGCCGACGGGGAGAGACGGGGAGATAGGTAACCATGGGTCAACGCATCGCCACATTGACTCACGAGTCACCGCTCGGATCCTGGCGGATATCTCTGTGTGCGCCACATCCATTGCTTGCATCGCTGGTAGCGTCGATCTGGTTTGGTGAAGGCCGGGTGACTTATCAGCGCGATCGCATTTTGCCGGCGGGGCAAAGCCAGTTATTGATCAACTTGGGGCCGCCGCAGTACCGCATCGGGACCGGCGCGTCGGAACGGAGGATCGCCTTTCGCGACGTCTGGTATTCCGGGCTTCAACAAGGTCCGATCGATACGGAATCGCCCCATGGCAGTGCATTGCTGGGAGTGACGTTTCACGCCCACGGGGTGTTCCCCTGGCTGGGAGAGGATCTGCTCATGCTGGGCGGGCAGGTGGTTGCACTCGCGGATGTGGTCGGCGCAGGCGTGCTGGCGTTACGTGAGCGTCTTTTGAATTGCGCATCGCTGGAAACACGATTTCAGATGGTACAGCAGTGGATTATCGGGCGCTTTTCCGCGCACCGGCTCGTGCACCCGGCGGTGACATGGACCGTGGACCGGCTGATTGCCAGCGATGGCCGGGCCGGCATCGGTCATCTGGCCCGTGCAACGGGCTACACGCGCAAGCACCTGGCCCATCTGTTTCAACAACAGATTGGCATGGGACCGAAGACCTTGGCGCGGGTGCTGCGCTTTCGCGGGGTGCTGTCACTGTTGCAAGCTGCTGAGCCCTTGCCGTGGGCTGAGGTGGCCGATCGGTGCGGGTTCTATGATCAGGCCCATTTCTCCAATGAGTTCCGATCATTTTCCGGGTTGACACCGGGGGAATTTGTCCGCAAGGCGCAACCGGACGACCAGAGCATCGTCCTGCTGTAACCGGCGGTAACAATTTTCCAAGACGCCAGCCGCCGGGATCGGCAGGATTGCTTCCATTGTCCGAACGGACTTTATAAAAGGAGAGCAATCATGCCCGAGTTCAACTTTCTTGCCGTGTTGCTGGCCGCCGTTGTCAATTTCGTGCTGGGCGGCCTGTGGTACTCACCGCTGTTGTTTGCGCGTGTCTGGCAACGGGAATCCGGCGTCACCGACGAGCAGTTGAAGACCGCCAACATGGCGATGATATTCGGCCTGGCGTTCGTGCTGTCGCTAATCGCCGCGCTGGTGTTTGCGTTGTTTCTGGGCCCGCGGCCGCCGCTGAGCCTGGGCCTGGGCGCGGGATTTTCCGCCGGGCTGTGCTGGGTGGCGTCCAGCTTCGGCATCAACTACCTGTTCGAGCGCAGAAGCCTGAAGCTGTTCCTGATCAACGGCGGTTACCACACGCTGCAGTTCACGCTTATCGGCCTGATTCTGTCGCTCTGGCCCTGAACACGGGACGCGGGCCATGATGAAGGTTCAGCGTTTGGCGGAGCACGAGATCAGCGAGGACAGCGTTCGCGCTGCCACCGGGCGCGGGCTGGATGAATGGTTTTCGTTGATCGATGCAAGGGGCGGCGAAAACCTCGGACGCCGTGCCATCGGTGACTGGATGAACGGTGAATTGAAGATCGCGCCGTGGTGGACCGGCACGATTACCTGCGAATACGAGATCGCGCGCGGCCAGGTCGAGAAGGATGGACAGCCGAAAGGCTATACGATCTGTGTCACCAAGGGTATCAAGGCGGATGCCGGCCGTTGTTACGACGCCTTTACCGGCTCGGCGCTGCTCGATAAATGGTTTGGCGGAAACAACCGGATCGAGTTGAAGGAGGCGGGCCGCTGGCAGAATGGGGACGGCAATGCGGCCACCATCAGAAAACTCAATCCGGGCAGGAATATCCGGCTGAACTGGGAGGATGCGGGCTTGACGATGCCGACCCCGGTGGAGATCAAGTTTAAGGGGACAGCTGGAAAATGCACGGTGATGGTCACCATCGACCGGCTGCAAACGCGCGCTGAGGCGGACGGATATCGCGAGGCCTGGGGCCGGTCCCTCGATCAATTGAAGCTGCTGCTGGAGAAGTGATGCGGCGCTGACTCGCGCGGCCAGTGTCGGGAAGTAGCAGGTGTCGGCAAGTGCATTGAGGGTCCGGCAAAACCTGAATTTCCTCCAAGAACCCGCGACCCCGTGATGCTACGGTGCGGCCCGGATCGGGAGAAGCGTCATGAAAACTGCATTTGTGACCGGCGGCACCGGGTTTATCGGAATAAACCTGGTCAATGAACTGGTGAGCCAGGGCTGGGATGTCACGTGCCTGCATCGCGCGACGTCGGATCTCAAATATCTGCGCGGGCAACCGGTAAAACTCAAGGTCGGCGACTTGAATGACGCCGCTTCCCTGGAGCAAGCTATCCCGGAAAGTGTGGACGCGGTGTTTCATGTGGCGGCGGACACCAGTTCCTGGTCGCGACTCGATGCGGGCCAGACAGCCACCAATGTGACGGGTACGCGCAATGTCATCAATGCCGCGCGGAAAAAAGGCGCAAAGCGGGTTGTCCTCACCTCCACTGCCTCGGCTTACGGCCGGCAGAATGGGCCGTTGTCCGATAACACGCGGAGTACTGCTGCGGATTCCTGGATCAATTACGAGCGCAGCAAGTGGTTGTCGGAAGAGGAAGTCCGTGCCGCAGGCAGGGAAGGGCTGTCCACGGCGATCATCAATCCCTGCGCGGTCTTCGGTCCTTACGACACAAGCGTCTGGGGCGGTGTCTTTGGTGTCATCAAGGCCGGCAAGTTGGCGCTGATCCCGCCGGGGTCAGTGCCGGTCAATCACGTCGCCGAGGTGGCAAAGGCGCATATCGCGGCGGCGGAGCGGGGCCGCAATGGCGAGAATTATCTGCTGAATGGTGAACACGTGTCCTTTGCCACTCTCTTTAGGGAGATGGCGCGGATGATGGGTATGGAACTGAAGTCGCCCGTGGTGCCGGGTTTCGTATTCAAAAGCATGGCGCACGTGGCCGCATTGGTGGCGACGCTGCGCGGCATGGATCCAGAGATGACGCCGGAAATGGCGGATATCCTGTGCCGGGATAACCGGGTGGAGTCGGACAAGGCGGAGCGCGAACTCGGTTACCGGCGCGTGCCGCTGGCAAAGTGCCTGCAGGACAGTTACGACTGGCTCAAGGCCGAGGGAATGTTGTAAAGAAATCTCCCGGCTACCTCCGCGGCGGGGGTGGTGGCGGCGGTGGCGTGTTACCCGCGGGCATCGAAGAGAGTGCGCCCATGCCGGCCGGCACCGGGACCTGGTGTCCGCTCGCGTACATGCACTGCACATACGCCACGTCGTATCGCTCCTGCATCTCATACGCCGCCATGCCGTAGGCATCCACGCCGCCGGCACTGCCGACCAATAACCCGGTTCCCGCGCCAATCGCGGCGCCACTGGCGGGATCACCGCTGGCGGCGCCAATCAATGCACCTGCTGCGGCGCCGAGTGCTGCACCGGCTGCTGCACTGTTGACTCCGCTATTGGCGGCTGCCTGCGCCGGCGTTTGTCCGATGGATTGCATCGCATATTGCTGGCAAGCCGCATCGTCGGCGCGAAACTGCGCGAAGTTGCTGTTACTGCCGGGCAGCACCATGACGCCGGGACCGCTGGGCGGAATTGCGGCACAGGCGCCGACACCAACGGCAAGGCCGAGCACGGCAAGTTTCTTTTGCAGGGTCATCATCGCGGCGCCTGCGGAGAGGTTTGCGGGACGACCTGCAGCCACGGGCTGGGGCACGTCTGCGCGTATGGGTAGTAGGTCTGGCTGTCCGGGCAGAAAAACCAGAAGTCCGAGCCAGCGGGCGCCGCGGCCGCGGTCGTGGTTTCCCGTTGCACATAAACCTGCGGCTGGCGTTCCACGATCACCTGCGTGTACGGGTACGGTGCGGCACCGTAGTAGCCAGGATAGTAACCGGGATAGTAAGCACCGCGCGGCCAGAGGAGCGGCAGGCCGACATAGAGACCGAACCGTGAATGGGAACCGTAGTGACCGCCATGGGAATAACCATGCCCCCGATCATAGCCACGGCCATAATGTCCGTCCCGGGCCATGGCCGGGGCGCCAAACGTCAGCGTCAGCAAAGCAAGGATTCCAATCAAAAGTTTGTTCATGGGATGCCTCCATTGATTCGAAGACTTGGACTCATGGAATGTCGCTCCGTTCGACGCGGCGCTGTGGCGGCCGGGTACAACGCGCAGGAATCTTTCTGTAATCAGGGGCTTGCCGAAATTATGAAATTATCCTCATGAGGTTCCCCGCCGGAGCCGATATAGACTAATGTCCATGACCCGACGGCGTACCTTGCTATGCGCAGGGGCAGTGGCAGGAATGCAGACCTTGCTGGGTGTGGGGTATACCGCGGAAGACGGGTCACCGCTGTTGCGCGCCATCCCTAAGACCGGGCAACTCCTTCCCGCCATCGGCATGGGCACCTGGATTACCTTTCAAGTGGGTGACGATCCGCAGGCGCTGGCGGAACGCCGGGAGATCCTGCGCACGTTCCTGGAGCGCGGCGGCGCCATGCTGGATTCGTCGCCGATGTACGGGCGCGCCGAGGCGGTACTGGGTCAATGCCTGCGCGAACTGCATTTCCCTGCCAATCCTTTTCGGGCCACGAAGGTCTGGATCCTGGGGCGCCGGTTCGGCATCAACCAGATGGCGCATTCGGAGCAATTATGGGGTGAAGGCGGTTTCGAACTGATGCAGGTGCATAACCTGCTGGACTGGGATGCCCACCTGCCCACGTTGCGGGAATGGAAGGCGGCAGGCCGGATCCGGTACCTCGGTGTGACCACGTCCCATGGCCGGCGCCACGAGGAACTGGAGCAGATCATGCGCACGGAAGAATTGGACTTCGTGCAGTTCACCTACAACATTGTGGATCGGGAGGCGGAGGAACGGCTGCTGCCCCTGGCCGCGGAGCGCGGGATTGCGGTCATTATTAACCGCCCATTCGAGCACGGGGCGCTGTTCGAACACGTGCGCGGGAGGCCATTGCCCGGCTGGACCGCGGAGATCGGATGCCGGAACTGGGCCCAGGTTTTCCTCAAGTTCATCGTTTCGCACCCGGCGGTGACCTGCGCCATCCCGGCCACCTCCCAGGCGGCGCATATGGCGGAAAACATCGCCGCACTCCATGGTGCATTGCCAGATTCCGCACTGCGCCGGCGCATGGCAGCGGATTTTGCGGGATAATCGCCACCAGGAACCCAAGGCGTGGCCAGTCCCCGAATAATTCGCAGAACTTGCCCCGGAAACGATGTCTAAATCCATGTGAAAACCCATTTGGAGCCGCAAGTGAAACCCCGCCTCTGGTTACTCCCGATGTTGTTCAGTGTGTGGCTGTCGGATGCCGTGCTGGCCTTGGGCAGCGAGGACGTGGTGCGACTGCATGCCAGCGGCTATACGGACGATGAGATCAATGAAGTCCTGTCCGCGACCCAGTCCGAATTCATGCTCAGCGCCCGGGATGTGGTGTATCTGAGTCAGTCCGGGGTCAGCGACCCCATCGTGCAGGGCATGCTCGTGGCGCTGCCGTTGCAACCGGTCAACGGCGATGCGACGCTCGCGGCGGAGCCGGTGCGCCTCCTGTTCACCCAGGAAGATTTGCAACTGCTGGCGGAAAACCAAATCCCCGAACCGGTGGTGGTTACCTTCATTGAAACGCGGGACATGGCGTTCACGCTGGATACACAGGGCATGACCGCCCTGCGTCAATCCGGTTTGGGCCTGGACGCATTGCAGATATTGGTGGAAAAGAGCGCGGCAAATGTGACTGTGCCGCTGGCGCCGCCGCTCATGGCGGGGGCGGCGGATTCCCCCGCGTATTTTTACGGGCGCTCCGGAAATTCGCAGACTTCCTACAGTGATCCCTATCCCTCGTCCTATTCCTACTTTGGCTCACCGTCCGTCTACATCCAGAGCCGCACGATTTATCCGTGGTACGGATATGAATTCGAACCGCGCTATGGATTTGGACCGGGCTATGGTTACGGGTATGGATCCGGATTCGGCTATGGGTCCGGGTTTGGCTACGGATCCGGTTTCACGCCGCATTACGTCACCTATTACCCGAATCAGTGGAACGGGTTTTATGGGCACTCGTTTTATTGTCCCCGCGACCACCATCATCACGGTGGCGGCGGCCATCATGGCAGGCACGATAATTATTGGAAGGATCGCGACGACCATTACCACGGTGACCGTGACTACGACCGGGATGACAGGGGCGGAATTTCCCTGGCCGGCGTCAATGCGGGGGGAACAAAGCCCGGCGGAACAAAGCCGGGACCGGGTCGCGGAACCAGCTACTACTTTGGCGGGAACACCGGCAACAGCATTGCCAACAACACTGTCGGCCCAATTTGGGGGACGCGTACGAATTCCGTTTCCGGCACCGGGCAAATCATCCGGGCAACGGGCAATGAACAGAATCGCAACAGCGCCGCCGGGGTGTATTTCGGTAATCGCATAACCTCATCCGGCACAAAGGCCGCTCCCAGCGCCGGACACTACAATGCCGGCAAGCCCTACAAACCGGCGACGGTGAGTATTCCCGGCAAACCGGGCCCGCAGCCGGTTGTCGCCAACAGTCCCGTGGCCATGGGCGCCGGCAGCAATGGACCCGGCAATCTCGGCTTGGGAATCAGGAATTCAGGATCCGCCGCCACAGAGACCATGAGGACCCTGCCTGGTACCGCCACCGCAGGCTTATACACGCCCCGGAGCGGAGTCGCTGCGGCTGTTGCCGACACACCATCGCCTTCCAGTGAGGCCCGGTCAACCCGTGGCCGCAGTTCGGGCCAGGAGGAGGGCGCCGGTGGCCGCGCCCCCCGTGTCAGGGCGGGCACGTCAACGAATTTCGTGCCAGATCAGGGACGGCGGGTGAAACCTCAATGACCGGCGCCTCCGGCAACAGCAAATCCTGGATGGCGGGGTTGAATACGGCCAGGCCCGGCAGGAAGCACAAAGCCGCAAAACCCAAGGTGCGCACCCATTGCCGCGTGGCGGATTCGCGGCCCAGCGGCGGCAGTGCGCACTCCACTCCCAGTGGCACGACTTCTCCGCAACGCAAGGTATAAACATTCATATCTGTTTTTCTCCCTCGTACGTTTCAGCGGCCCGGTATGGGCCGTTGTGCGTATTAGAGAGCGGAAAACTGCGGCAGGGCTGCGGAAGTTATGGCGAAATTCTGATTCCTTGAACGGCTGATTCATTTGCCGGTGTAGTGAATGCGATAGATCACGCCGGCGAAGTCATCGGACAACAGCAGTGAGCCGTCAGGCAATACTTCCACATCCACCGGGCGGCCCCAGTAATGATCCCCCTCCAGCCAGCCGCTGGCGAAATCCTCGTAACCGACCACTTCATTGTCTTTCAGGGTTGCCAGTGACACGCGATAACCGTCGGGCTGCGCGCGGTTCCAGGATCCATGGTGGGCGATGAATATCTGCTGTTGATACCGCGCCGGGAACTGCTTGCCGGTGTAAAACCGGATACCCAGACCGGCACGGTGGGCAGGCATCTCCAGTGCCGCCGGTGTGAAGTCCTTGTCGGCAAGCGTGGTCTTGAACGCGGCGTCCACCAATGACTTGCCATAACGATAGGGAAAGCCGAAATGCAACCCGGGTTTCGGGGCGCGATTCAATTCCTCCGGCGGAATGTCATCACCCATGTCATCGCGGCCGTTGTCGGTGAACCACAATTCACCGGTGACTGGATGCCAGTCGAATCCCACGCTGTTGCGGATCCCGCGCGCAAACACCTCGCGTCCGCTGCCATCGGGATTCATGCGCCAGATGCCGCTGTGCTGTTCGTCGGGTTCACAAATATTGCACGGCGCGCCAACCGGTACATACAACCTGCCGTCCGGTGCGAAGCGGATGAACTTCCAGCCATGGTGGAAATCCTTCGGGAACGGGTCGCCGACCACCTCGAACGCGGGCGGGTTATCCAGATGATTGTCCAGGTCACGAAAACGCAGGATGCGGGAGATTTCCGCCACGTAAAGATCGCCCTTGTGCCAGGCAACGCCGTTGGGGTGATCCAGACCCTCGGTAAGCGTGCGGACATCCTCGGCACGGCCATCGCCGTCTTTGTCCTGCAGTGCGTAGACCTTGCCGGAGGGTTTCTTGCCCCATTCCGTGAACGTGCCCACATACAGGATGCCGTCCGGGCTGAGCGCCATGGCGCGCGCGCCCTTGACGTTGTCGGCGTAGAGATCGATGACAAAGCCGGGTGGCAGCTTGATGCGTTTTAATCCCTCGGCAATGGGGATCGGGCGCGGATTATTGACGGCCGCGGCCAGGACTGCTGCGGGGATCAGCAATGCAGCGTGGGAAACAAGCACTAACACCAGGTTGCGCAACAATGGGGTCATGGGTTTCGGGGCTCCGTAAAGTCAAAAACTTCCGCGGCGGTGACGGCAATGAGTTCACTGGCATCTATCGCCAGTGAGTAACGCGGGATGCCGCAGCCCCCAAATACCTCGCCTTGCGATGGCAGGCGACTGTCAATCAACGTCCGCATGCCCGGATTGATCATCGCCACGGCGCCCACTTCGGCGCCGGTTACTTCCAGCACCTCGGCAGGAGACGCCATGGATACGTCCCGCAGGCCCAGGTGTTTTTTTATTTTTTTGTATGACAGTCGCGTGGCGCCGCTGATGATGGCCGCCAGGTAACCCTGCTCAGAGCGCAGGATCAGTGTCGGCGCCATCTGCTCAAGGGGACCAAAACCGTGACTGGCGCCATCCTCGGCGGAAGCCAGCGCCTGGGGATGATGCAGGATTCGGTAGCGTGCACCGGCGGTGTCCAACGTGGTGCGCAGTCGTGCCACCACAGGCGGGTCGGATTGCAATTCGGCGGTGAGGGTCATGAGCGGCAGGTCCGAAATCGAGTGCTGTCATCATCGGGCAGTCGGGCAGCGTTGGCAAAACGGAACCCGGGCCGTGATAATACGCTGATGCCAATATCCGGCTTGATGCGCGGCGCCATCTGGTTCATATGCGTGCCATTGGCATTGACCGCCGGGATGCTCTCAGCCCAGGATGGGGAACCTCCAACCGTGGAGGAAGCAGTCCCGGTGGCCCGCCCGGCACAGCCACAGACTGGGCAGGCCGTGGAACCCGGCGCGCCGGAGGATATCCTGCCAGTGGATATCGGCGATGATTATCTCCTGCCGGACCTGAGCCTGGAGGAGATGCCGGAGGCACCGCTGCCGCACCCCCCGGAACCAGCCGCGGGGCCGGATGCAACATCGCCGCCCCCCGGGCCACCGGCAGCGGGCGCGGCGGAAGCGGAGTCCGGAACCACGGTGCTGGCCGCGCCGGTTCAATTGCTGGGCGTGGAGATCTTCGGCGGCCAGCGTTCTGAACTTAAATGGAGCGCCGGCCAGTCCTTCGGCGGCCGCTCGCTGGATACCCCGGTGCTGGTTGCGCACGGTCTGAAACGCGGGCCTGTGCTTTGCCTGATGGCCGCGGTCCACGGCGACGAACTCAACGGCGTGGAGATTGTGCGCCGGGTCATGGGTGACCTGGACCCGCAACAGTTGTCCGGCACGGTCATCGGTGTGCCCATTGTCAACCTGCTGGGCTTCCTGCGCGCCTCGCGCTACCTGCCGGACCGGCGAGATCTCAATCGATACTTCCCCGGCAATCCGCGCGGCAGCGCGGCAGCGCGCATTGCTTATTTGTTTTTCCAGCAGATTGTCCGTCACTGCAATTACCTGGTGGACCTGCACACCGGTTCACTGGATCGTACCAATCTGCCGCAACTACGTGCCGATCTCTCGGATCCCAGTGTATTCCGCTTCACCGAATACTTCGGCGCGACGTCGGTGCTGCACCACCTTGGGGCCACCGGCACGTTACGGCGGGCGGCCAGTGATGCCGGCATTCCGGCCGTCACCTTTGAATTGGGCGAGCCCCAGACCTTGCAGGTGGAGCATGTGGATTTCGGCGTGCTGGCGGTGGAAACGCTCATCGACAAACTGGGCATGATGGATCGCATGCGGCACTGGTCGGAAAAACAGCCGGTGTTTTATGCCTCGCGCTGGGTGCGCTCGGACCAGGGCGGAATCCTGCTGGCCTCGGTGCGGCTCGGCGCGAACGTGAAGGAGGGCGACATCCTCGGCACGGTGACCAATCCAATCAGCAATGAGGTGATGCAGGTGCGATCACCTTTTGACGGCCGTGTGATCGGCATGGCCCTGAATCAGTTTGTGTTGCCCGGATTTGCGGCGTTTCACATCGGCATTGCCACCAGGGAACGCGATGAATTGATGAAAGCGGAGGTGGAGTCGGGTACGCCGCCGGAGGCGGCAATGGAGCTGCCTGATAGTGTGCCGGCGCCGGAGGAAGGCAACGGCGAACAAATGGAATATGACTGACGGGAGTGTGTGAGACTGATCATGAGCAAGACCGGAAAGATTCACACCCGCATCGGCGGATCCAGCGCGCACGGGATCAGCGTGCGCGGCAGACATGCGCTTTCGATCCTGGAGAAGTGCGTGCGCAGGGAACTGGATACCGGCCTGGTGACCAATGTCAGTGCGGCCCTGGCGATCGCGCTCGCCGAGATCGGGGTTCCTGCCGCGGCCATGCGCGGGATCATCCTGACCGTCCGTTGCGCAGGGCTGGAATGGCAGTGCATCCCTGCACTGCGGAACCTTTGAAGTAAATCAGAAGTTCCTTAACTTTCATTCTTTTCGCTGCGCCGCCGCCGGCAGGGAAGAAACGCGCTTCATCTCCGGCTCTTTCAGCATGGCCGGGTTGTGCAGGTATTCCACCAGCATGTCGGTGGCATCAAAACCCCAGAACAGTTCGCCATCCACGTATGCGGTGGGGACCCCAAACACCCCCCGGCTGATGGCCTCTTCCGTATTGCGGCGCAGCTGATCCTTGACCTCCTGGCGGCTGATCAGTTCGTCCGCATTTTCCACGCCCAGGCGATTTGCCAGCACCTTGAACTCGGCGGGATCGTCCGGCGAGCGTCCTTCGGCCCAGATGAAATTAAAAATCTCTCCGATCATATCCGGGTCGCACTCCAGAGCCAGTGCCAGGCGCAACGGCTTCAGCGGTGGAAACGGGTGGGCCGGCGGCATCCGCAACGGAATGCCGTGGCGGCGCCCGAGCCAGGTCACATGGCGATAGGTGAACGTGCGTTTGGAGGGCAACTCCGCCGGCCCCTTGCTTTGCCAGTGATTCAACACACCGGCAAACAGGATGGGTTTGCAGACAACGCGGACATTGCGCGGCAGGCGGCGGAACTGCAGGAACTGCAGGTAGGCGAACGGCGACAGAAAATCAAAATACCATTCCACCGTCTTGACAATGGTGGGGTCAGGCTCGGATGCCTTTGGATCGCGTGCCCCCCAGCCTTTCATATGCCTGCCTTCGGTGCTGGAATCCAGTTCCCAGAACGTGGCCAGTTCGCCGTTGGTGATCTCACGCTGGGACTTCTGCACACGCTCGACGTACCGTGCCACCGGCGGGTACTTTGCGCACAGCCTTTCCACGTCGCCACCGCTGTTCTCCGATATTTCGCTCAGCGCAATCAACTGATGATCGAGTTCGATCATGCGCTTGGCGGCGCTGCGGAAGCCCGCGGCCGTGATGACGCCGAAGACACTAAGGCAGGCGCCGATAAGGGGAAATATCGCGGCGGCCACGCCCGCATAGCGGAGGTCGCGCGTGGTCCAGTAAACAGCCAGACCGATCAACAGTGACACCGAGAGGATGATGAATGCCGTCACCAGGTTGTCCTGGCGGCGGACCCGGCGCATCTCCGCCGATACACGAACCCGTTCCCCGGCAATCTCGTCCGCATTGGGGGGATTTAACTTCAGGTCAAAATTCATTGCCGTCACTCCGGGGTGCTGGCGCGGGGCTTTACTCCTGCCAGCAGTATAAACCGGCAAGGCCGCAGCGTGGACAGGTGTCAGCGGTGACGGACGCCTTCACGGCACCACGCCTGCCAGCTTCAGCACCAGCCCGGCCGCAGCCGCGGCGGCAATGAGCGGGATGATGCCGGCCCGGAGCCGAAACAGCGCCACCGTGGCCAGCAATCCCAGCACCAGCGCGGGCAATTCCACCGGTTCATCAAGACCCTGCGGCCAGAACACGTGGTGGGCAAAAAACACTGCCAGGTTCAACACCACCCCCACCACTGCGGCCGTGATGGCAGCCAGCGGTGCGCTGACCCGCAACTCATGGCGCGTGGCCTCCACCGCCGGGGCGCCCACGAAGATAAAAATGAATGAGGGCAAAAAAGTAAAAAATGTCGCCGTGCAGGCGCCGGCAACGGCGGCGAACACCGGCATGCCCGGTGCGAGCGGGGCCGCGTTCCAGCCACCGATAAAGCCGACGAAAGCCACAATCATGATCAGGGGGCCGGGTGTCGCCTCGCCCAGCGCGAGTCCATCGATCATCTGGGTGGCAGTCAGCCACTGGAATTGCTGCACGGCGCCCTGGTAAACATAGGGCAGCACGGCGTAGGCGCCGCCGAACGTCAGCAGGGCTGCCTTGGTAAAAAACCAGCCCATTTGCGTGAACGTCCCCAGCCAGCCGAACTTCAGTAACAACAGGACGGACACCGTGCACCATAACGCCATGCCCACCACGGCAAAGGTGACGGCGTGGCGCCAGTTGAATCGGGCGTGATCTGGAATCGGTGTGTCATCGTCAATCAGCGCCGCGCCATAGGCACGGCTCGCGTTTTCGTGCAGAGCCGACACGGCGAGCCAGGCGGGGCGGAACCGTGCCACGATGAACCCGGCCACGCCGGCACCCGCGACGATCATCGGAAACGGCACGTGCCCAACTGACAGCGCGAGAAACGCCAGCACGGCAATGAGGCGCGCAAACGGCGTGGCGAGTGATCGCGTGCCAATGCGATGCGCAGCGGCCAGTACGATGGCGACCACGGCCGGCTTCACTCCGTAAAAGAGACCGGAGACCACGGGTAGTTCGTTGTACGTCACGTAGAGACCGGCCAGAGTCATCATGATCAACAGGGAGGGCAGCACGAACAGTACGCCGGCCACCAACCCGCCCGTGGTGCCGTGCAGCAACCAGCCGATATAGGTGGCCAGTTGCTGGGCCTCGGGGCCGGGCAGCAGCATGGTGTAATTCAGGGCGTGCAAAAAACGGTGTTCCGAAATCCAGCGGCGCCGTTCGACCAGGTCCTGATGCATGATGCTTATCTGACCGGCAGGGCCGCCGAAACTGATGAATCCGAGCCGCAGCCAATAGGCGCACGCCTGCCTGAAACCCGGGGCCGCGGGCGCGCACGTAACATCGTTACCGGGTTCGGCTGGGTCAGGCGAGCTGGTCATACGGTATCCTAGCAATAATTTTCCGGATTGATCCCGATGATGCGCACTCTGACATTACGAATTCCATTGCAGGCGGCGCTGCCACTGCTGATTTCGTTGCCGGTGTTGAGCAGCGTCAGCGTGCTTATCCTGTTGTCCTATTTTCACGCCGACAGCGCCATACGCGACCTCGCCCGGCAGAATCACACCCAGGTCCACGAGCGGATCGTGGATCGAATGCGCGACTACTTCGAAGTGGCGGAACGCGTCAGCCGCGTAAATCGAGAAACCGTTTCAATGGGACACTGGGATCGCCGTGATCTGGCCTCCTGGCGCGGCGCGGTTCACGGAACTGAAAGGGGCGGGCATCCCCTTGGGCATTGACGCGAATGCGGATTACCAGGAGCATCGGTTCGATGGACTGCGTGCCTGTCAGATCCTGGTGCTGGCCACTGACGGATTGTGGGAGGCAAAGAATAACCGCGGCGAGAAGTTGGGACTGGATCGCCTGTGCAAACTGTTAAGTGACTGCGCACATCTGCCCGCCGGCGAAATACGCGAGCGCGTGGCGCGGGCGGAACAGGCATTCGGCGACGGCGGTCCGCAAAGCGACGATATCTCATTTGTCATTATCAAGGTCACCGACACAGGTATCCAATGAGCACCAGCAAACGCGCCCTCGGAAAAACCGGGATCGAAGTCACCGCCATCGGGCTCGGCGGGATGCCCCTGTCATTGGCCGGCCGCCCGGATGAATCCCGGGCCGAGGCGGTGATCCGCACGTTTATTGATGGCGGCGGTGATTTCATTGACACGGCCAACGTGTATTGCATTGATACGCACGATCTTGGTCACAACGAGCGCCTGATCCGCGACATCCTGCGCCGGCTTGGACGGCAAAATCCGGTACGGGTCGGCACCAAGGGCGGACTGACCAAGGAAGGCAGCGGCTGGGATGTCAGGGGGACACCGGCATGGCTGCGCCAGTCC
>Ga0156012_1039_pt3 | contig 25934 bp, 25 predicted proteins | sample RifCSPlowO2_02_FD_107666 | JGI IMG/M metagenome (GOLD analysis project Ga0156012, IMG submission 107666) | Gammaproteobacteria bacterium RIFCSPLOWO2_02_FULL_61_13
GGGCTTCATCAAGGTGACCGGCGAGGTCGGTGTGGGCAAGACCCTGCTGTGCCGCAAGCTGATGAAGTCCCTGACGCCTGATTTTGTCACGGTCTATATCTACAACCCCTATTTGAACCCGGATGGGTTGATCTCGGCCCTGGCGGACGAAATGCAGGTGCCGTACTCGGAAACCACGGGTGCAAACCAGATCCTGAAAGCGGTCACAAAGAGGTTGTTGGAACTGCAACAGGCCGGTGGAAAGGTGGTGTTGTGCCTGGACGAGGTCCAGGCCATGCCCATCCGTACGCTGGAAGTGCTGCGGCTGATCACCAATTTGGAGACCGAAAAGCGAAAACTGATCCAGGTGGTCTTGTTCGGACAGCCGGAACTGGATGCATTGCTGGAACATCCCGCGGTCCGGCAATTGAAACAGCGCATCACTTTTTCCTACCGCCTGTTGCCATTGAACCGCGTGGCAGTGCGTGCCTACCTCCGGCACCGGCTGCGGGTTGCGGGCAATCGCGGCGCGGAGTTGTTTTGCGATTCCGCCGTGGCTTCCGTGTACCGCGCCGGTAACGGCATTCCACGCCTGATCAACATTCTGAGCCACAAGGCGATGATGGCTGCGTTTGGCGAGGGGTCGGATCGGGTGCGCCAGAAACATGTCACGGCGGCGATTCGCGATACCCTCGAGGCGCAGCAGCCCACGCAGGGGTGGCTGGCTGTACTCATGCCGAATTTTCACCGCTGGCTGTTTCGCAGCACGCTGAGCGACGCGGGCAGGTAAGTTGAAGTCCGGCGCGGATCACTGCTGGGAATAGCAGGCATGAGCCTCGTCAACCGGATGTTGCTGGACCTGGAGGAACGTCAGTCGGAAGTACACGGTGAGCCGGCCCTCGCAGGCTTGAGTTCCGTGGATTACTACATGTCGGAGGCTCGGCGCTTTAGGTACGCTGGCCGCATTCTGCTCACCGCCATTGCGCTAATACTGGCGACTCTGGCCATCCTGCTGTTCCGGGGCAACCCGGATACGACTCAACCTCCCATACACCAGGTTCGCATGGATGCCGCGCCCAGGCCGGAAACCCAATTACCCGCAGTGCCGAACACTTTGCGACCCGCAGCACCGGAGCGAGTACCGCTGATGTCATTGCAGTTGGAGGACACCCTGTTTTCTCTTGCGCGCCTGTCGTCGCAAAATGCTGAAGTCGCGCCGCAGGAATCCGCTGGTCCGGCACAGTTGCTCGCAGCCCCCTTGATGGTATCCGCCGTGGAGTTGCTGGAGCGCGCAGACACAGTGGAGATAAATATTGCCCTGACCGGCGTCGCGAAATTCAACATTTATCCCCTGGTCAAACCCGACCGGGTGGTAGTGGAATTCCCCGGAGCCTCCCTGGCAGACGGGGTATCGCGACAATTTGACACCGGTCTGGTGCAGAGCCTTCGTGCCCGCCACGAACGTGGTCTGGCGTTATTGGTATTGAATCTTGCCGCTCCGGCGCGAATCCAGTCATCCACCATGGAAACCCTGGATAATGGTGCGCGGTTGCAGGTGCAACTTGCCGGTATCGAACCAACATCGGCTACTGCAGCCGACAGCAAAGTTGAAAGTCCGGCTCTGCCTGCCAGTGCAGCGGTTGTCGAGCATGGGCAATTGACGCGTAACCCCACGAACCCTGATCGGTTGTACACGGAGGGTGCCGCACTTTGCGGCAACGGTAATGTGGCGGCATGCCTGGCAAAACTCACCGAATTGGTGGCGCTGGATCCGGGCCATGTCGCAGGCCGGCAATTGCTGGCCACCACGCTTTTGCAACACGGCGACGCAGGGCAGGCTGCCACCAATCTCGATGCCGGCCTGCAACTATTCCCGCATATCTGGCAATGGGCGCAGCTTCGTGCGCAACTGGCTGTTAATGCCGGGGACCCTGAACTGGCCCTCGGGATGTTGACCAGGGCGCCGCCGCTGCTGGCGGAGCAGCCCGAATATCATGCCTTGCTTGCCGCCGTCCAGCAGCGAACCGGCCGGCATGACGCGGCGGTCGGCACGTACCACGGCATACTCGCCAAACGGCCGGATCGCGGCATCTGGTGGGTGGGACTGGGAATTTCGCTGCAGGCACTGGAACGGACCAGGGAGGCAGGGTTTGCCTTCAGTCGCGCCCTTGAGGACGCATCCCTGACAACCGAGTTGCGCAGTTTTGTCCAGGGTCGCATGGCATTATTGCCACCAAGCGGAAAAACATGAGTATCCAAAAGAAGGTCCGCATTGGGGACCTGCTGGTGGAGGGCAAAAAGATCTCCGACGCGCAATTACAGGATGCGCTGGCGGAGCAGAAACGCACGGGACGCAAGCTCGGCCAGGTGCTGGTGGACAACGGCATCATCAGCGAGGAAGCGATCCTCGATACGCTGTCCCAGCAACTCAAGCTCCCATTCGTGGATTTGCTCCATTACAAGTTCAACCCGGACATAGTGCGCCTCATCCCGGAGGTGCAGGCGCGCCGGTTCCGCGCCATCGCATTGGTACGCGATGACAAGAGCATCCTGGTGGGCATGGCCGATCCGACCAATATTTTTGCCTACGATGAACTGTCACGCATCCTGGACCGGCCGTTGCGCCTCGCCGTGGTCAAGGAAATCGACCTGCTCAAGACCCTGGATACCGTTTATCGCAAGACCGAGCAGATCTCGGACTTTGCCGAGAAGTTGAGCACGGAACTGGCGGAAGGCGACATCGACCTGCGGCAACTGGCGGAATCCGCGGATGTCACCGAGGCCCCGGTGGTCCGGATGCTCCAGTCCCTGTTTGAGGATGCCGTGCAGATTGGCGCCTCGGATATTCATATCGAACCGGACGAATCCCTGCTGCGCATCCGACAACGCGTGGACGGCATACTCCAGGAACATATTGTCAATGAGATACGCATTGCGCCGGCCCTGGTGTTGCGGCTGAAACTGATGGCCGGTCTGGATATCTCCGAGAAGCGCCTGCCCCAGGACGGCCGTTTCAGCCTGCGCATCAATGATCGAAACATTGACGTGCGCATGTCCACGATGCCAATCCAGCACGGCGAGTCCGCGGTCATGCGCCTGCTGGATCAGACCGGTGGCGTGCGCGACATGGACCAGCTTGGCATGTCAGACACCATGCGCGCCCGCGTCGAGGCCCTGGTGCAACGGCCCCACGGCATGTTCCTGGTGACCGGCCCCACCGGCAGCGGCAAGACCACGACGCTGTATGCGGCCCTGAAGCTCCTGAATACGCCGGAGAACAAGATCATCACGGTGGAGGATCCGGTGGAATACCGGGTTCCGCGCCTGAACCAGATCCAGGTGCACGCGGAAATCGGCCGCACTTTCGGCCGCGTGCTGCGCTCCGCATTGCGACACGATCCGGACATTATTCTCATCGGTGAAATGCGCGATGAGGAGACCGCGGAGATCGCGATTCGCGCCGCGATGACGGGACACATGGTGTTGTCCACGTTGCATACCAATGATGCCCTCAGCACGGTGAACAGGCTGCTGGACATGGGCATCAAGAACTACCTGCTGGCCTCGTCATTGCATGCGATCGTGGCGCAGCGCCTCGTGCGGCGCATCTGCCTCTCCTGTATTCAGCCGGCGCAACCTGACCCGCGGGAGACGGCCTGGCTACAATCGTTTCGAGGAATCACGCTGGACATGAATGCATTTCGCCGGGGCGCAGGCTGTGCGCACTGCAATCATGTGGGTTATACGGGGCGTATCGGCGTGTACGAATTGCTGGAGTTTCACCGCGGCCTGACCGAGGTGCTGGCACGGGGTGACAGTACTGAATTTTTCCGGATTGCGCGGCAGGCGGAGGGTTTTGAATCCCTGGAAACGGTCGCGCTGCGCTACGCCATGGAGGGGATTACGACGCTCTCGGAAGTGATGCGTATTGCAGCGGATCTGGACGTTGTGGCTGCAGCAGAACTCACTCCGGCGGCACAACCCTGAACACGCCGGCGTCAATGTTCGATTCTCCGGTGTCCTGATCCGTGCCCAGTTTTACCTATAAAGGCCGCAGCCGGCGCGGTGCGCTGGTGGAAGGCGTGCTGGATGCGGGCTCGGCCGATTCGGTGGCGGCGCAATTGATCAACAATGGGATTACGCCCATTGACATCACGGTGCGGTCAGAGGCTGCCGCCACCATGGACGTGCTGCAGAACCTGCGCAGCAACAAGGCACCGGACCTGCAGGATCTGATCCTTTTCACGCGTCAGATGTACACACTGTCCAAGGCCGGCGTTCCCATCGTGCGCGCCATCAATGGGCTGATCCAGAGCACGCGCAATCTGCCCCTCGTGCAGGCACTGCGCGACGTGCTTGCCAACCTGGAATCCGGGCGCGATCTCGCCAGCGCGCTGTCCATGCACTCAAAGATCTTCTCCAATCTCGCTGTCAGCATGGTGCGCGTGGGGGAAAACACCGGGCGGCTGGAGGAGGCTTTTCTCCGGCTGACGGAGTACCTGGAGCGGGAAAAGGATACCCGTGAGCGAATCAAAACCGCATTGCGATATCCAATTTTTGTGCTGGTGGCCATTGGTGTAGCCCTTGGCATCGTGAATATATTTGTCATACCGACCTTCGCGCAGTTGTTCGCGAAAGCCAGTGTGGCATTGCCCTGGCAGACACGCGTCCTGATCGCAACGTCTGATTTTTTTGTGGCCTGGTGGTGGTTGATGCTGGGTCTGCTTGGCGCGGGTGCCGCGGCGTTCACCAGTTACATCCAGACAGAACCGGGCAAATACTGGTGGGGTCGGCAAAAGGTGAACCTGCCGCTGGTGGGCGACATCATCAAGCGGGCCACGCTGTCCCGTTTTGCCCGTGCCTTCGCCATGGCCCTGACTTCAGGCGTGCCGCTGATCCAGGCGCTGTCCGTTGTATCCAGAGCCGTGGACAATGAATTTATCGGCGAGCATATCCTCAACATGCGCAATGGTGTGGAGCGCGGCGAGTCGCTCACCCGCACCGCTGCACTTACCGGCATGTTCACGCCGCTGGTGCTGCAGATGCTGGCCGTGGGGGAGGAGACCGGCGCCGTGGACGACATGATGAATGAAGTGGCCGAATACTATGAGCGCGAGGTGGATTACGACGTCAAGAATTTGAGCGCTCTAATAGAGCCGATCATGATCGTGGCAATGGGCGTGCTGGTCCTGATCCTGGCGCTCGGGATCTTCCTGCCCATGTGGGATATCTCCAAGGCCATGCGTTGATGGCGCTGGCACACCGCTGGACCAATCGTAACCTCAGTCGGCTGGAGCTTGCCTTTGCAGTATTGACGATTGCCATCTTCATTGGCGCATTCATGGATCGGGGCCTTCGGATTTTCGCCATGGCTGAGGAACGGGCGATGCAAGCCTCGGTTTTGAACATCAACACGGCCCTGCAGATTATGCTGTTTCAAACCACGTCTGCCGGTCGTAATGCGGAACTCATGCAGTGGGATCATGCAAACCCCATGAAGCTGTTGGATTCCAGCAGAATGATAGTGAATGTGGAAACGCTGCCGGCGCATCCGGAATTGGCGCGACTGGCGCCGCTTTCCATCGGGTTGGGGTTCCGGTATCTGGGGGAGTTTGAATTCCCGGATCCCCAGACGATTGATGGCGGGTATTGGTATTATGATCTTGGCGAGAAGGTTCTGGTCTACAGAATCAAGAACTCCGAATTCTTTCAGTCCCCGCTGTCTGGTCTGGCCAGAATACGGTTTGCCGTGGAACTGCGATTTGATGATCTCAATGGCGATGGTCAGTACAATCCGGATGCTGAGGCCGTGTACGGCGCCGCATTGTTACCCCAGGACGAATATCATTGGATGGAGGCTGGAAGCTGAAGCATGAATCCCGTGTGGCGCGAAGTTCTGCAAGTTGCCCTGTTTAACGTGGCGGCACTGTGTTTTGCCGTGGGGATGTTCCTGTTGCTGGCCCCACAGCAATTTCTGCAATTGACCGGCAAATTGAATCGCTGGATCTCCACTGACGCGGCATTTGATACCCTCGACCGCCCGCGCAGCGCGGACCGCCATCTCTACCGTCGGCATGTGTTGGTCGGCGCATTCCTGGCCCTGGGGAGCATTTACATGCTTTACATGTTCTGGGTGTGGTATGACCGCGCCAGGGTCATGCCCGGCCTGCCCATTATTTATAGCGCGCCCGCCAGCGCCTGGATCTATGACAGTCTCATTATCATCTTGCGCGGCGCTGGCGTGGTGGGGCTGGTGGTCGGTTTGGTTATTGGTTTTCGACCCAGTGTGCTCAAGAACCTGGAGTCATGGGGTAATCACTGGATCGCTACGGACAAATGGTCAAAGGCGTTGGATAAGCAAAAGGACCTGCCGGCCGAGTGGTTTCCCGGCCGGCCCCGGTTGTTCGGATTCGGCATCGTGTTGGGCAGTTTTTATATCATGCTGCAGTGCGGGAAGTCCCTGTGGGGACCCGGTTAGCCCAAGAGGTAACTTATTGAAACTGAAGATTTAAGCCTAACAAAGTGATCTAACTCACAGATTTTTCACAAATAAATACAATTGCTCCTTATTCTTTAAGGTTATGATTTTAGTGTCAGGCTGGATTGCCGGACATCATGGGGGTGGGGGGAAAAGGAGGCCTCGACAGCACGGTTCCTGCGGGAACGGTGGCTGAACATCCCTGCATACGGGCTGCGGCCCGATACACAAATTAATGAGGAAAATTCAATGAAACAGCAAAGTGGTTTCACCCTGATTGAGTTGGTGGTGGTGATCGTACTCCTGGGCATAATGGCAGCCACCGCGGTACCGCGTTTTGCCGCGGTCACCGACCAAGCCAATGCCGCCGTTGCGGATGGGATTATGGCGGCGATTTATTCCGCGGCCGCATTGCAGGTTGCCGAAAATAACGGAGCCGCGCCCACCTTCGCGGCAATTATGCAGAATGTGGATTGCGTACCTCCGACAGGCTCGGTAACCACGGTGGACGCTAATGTTTCCGTGGCGGATAATTCTTGCACGATTACTAATGACGAAGCGTGCTCCGCTGCTGCCGGCGGTTCTATCACGGTCACTGTGGATGGTCAGACTTCACTCGGTACACTATCTGCGTCGCTGTGTGCCAACTGACATCACTGGGAATGTAGTGTGATTCCAGAGAGAGGGGGCCAAATGGCCCCCTTTTTTTCTGGGTCATTCAATTTGTTCACGGCTACCAATGGTAGTTCTGCCTGGTTTTCACCGAACCCAGGTTCGGCGAAAATCGGTCTCGCCCCGGGGTTCGCCCGTGATAAGTGTTCCATCCGGATGACCATGTCAGGGACCAGTCGAATTTCAGACCCGCAATGCGGCTTCAGCCTCATGGAGCTGGTTGTGGTCATTCTGCTGCTCGGCATTCTCGGCGCCTACGCTGCACCGCGCATCAACATTTCCGGGTTCCGTGAGCAAGGGTTCTATCAGCAGGCGACATCCGCCTCGCGCTTCGCCCAGAAGCTGGCCATCGGTTCCGGCTGCGTGGTGCGCGTGCAGATCAGCGGCGCCGGATGCACCGTGACCTGGAACGTGTGTGCGCCAGCCAGCGGCACCAATGTGCCGAGCCCGGCGACGGGCAACAATGATTTCTGCGCCGACAGCGATGGCACGGTGCCGGTGGCCGCGGATGTCAGTTTTGATGCCATCGGGCGCCCGGTGAACAGCGGTGCGCCGACGACTCTGCTGGCCACGCAGGACATCACCATCAACGGCCGCACCCTGCGCGTCGAGGCACAGACGGGGTTTGCCCATGAGCCCTGATCTCCGTTCAAACGTAGGGCCGGCTCCAGCCGGCCGCGACCTGATCGGCCGGTTGAAGCCGGCCCTACAGATTTCGCGCCAAGTAAATCCAGCCCCACATGCGTGCCGCGGCTTTACCTTGATTGAATTGATCATCGGCCTCGTGGTCCTTGGCGTTGGCGTCACGGCATTCCTGAACCTGATCATTACTACCACGCAGCACAGCGCCGATCCCATGAACCAGCAACAGGCCCACGCCATTGCCCAGGCCTACATGGAGGAGGTGCTGGCGCAGCCATTCTGTGACCCGGATTTTTCCACCACCTGCCAGGCTTCCTGCACCAGCGCAACGGCTTGTGCCGCCTGCAATATTGCGGAAGGCGCCCGCAGCAACTATGACGCGGTATGCGATTACAACGGCCTGTCCGATGCCACCGGCGCGCGGGATTTCAACGGCGGCTTGATCGGTGGCCTGGGCGCCTACAACGTCAATGTGGCCGTGGACGACAGTGCCGTGACGTTGTCCGGGCTGTCATCCGCCAGTGGCGAATTAGTGGAAGTGACGGTGACTGTCACCCACGACACCCAGACCGGGATCAATGATGTGCTCCGGGCCTACAAGATCAATTACTGATTCCCATATGAACTCCCGCTTGCGCGCCCACGGTTTCACGCTCATCGAAATGATCGTGGTGATGCTGCTGGTGAGTATCCTGGCCGGCACGTTGTTCATGATCCTGCAGGGTCCGATGAAAGCCATGAGTGCCAACGAAGGCCGGGCCCGGCTGGTGGACATTGCCGAGACCGCGCTGCAACGCATGACGCGCGAGCTCAGGCTGGCGCTCCCCTACAGCATCCGCGTCTCCGGCGCCAATGCGGTGGAGTTCCTGCGCATCGTGGACGGGGGACGTTACCGGGCCAAGGGCGCGGGCAGGCTCAAGTTCAACGTGAACGGCGACACATTCAGCTCTCTCAGCACGCTGACCAATGCCGGGAGCATTTCCACCGGTGCCGGGTCTGCGGCTTGCATCAACAGCACGGCAGATTGCCTGGTCGTGTACAACATCGGCCAGCCGTTGAGCGTGGCCTCCGCCACTGTTTCCGGCAGCAGCGCCAACGCCTACCTGGGTTCTTCAACAGCCTACGATGGCAATATCGCCACCATTTCGGCGGTGGCCGCAAACTCGGTGACCTTCGACAACAACGATCTGGCCGGCTGGGATTTGAGTTTTGAGTCTCCGCGCCAGCGCTTCCACATCGTGGACACCCCGGTGAGTTTTGTGTGCAGTGGTGGCGAGATCCATCGCTTCGCGGGTTACGCGATTACACCCACGCAATCAACAACGCCCGGCGGCACCGACAACCTGCTGGTGGACCAGGTCAGCGCCTGCAATTTCACGCTGCGCGCCCCGACCCTGACCCGGGCCGGATTGTTGACGCTGAGCCTGACCATTAATGATGCAACCCTGGGGCAGTCCGTGACACTGCTGCAACAGGTGCACCTGGATAACGTGCCATGAGCCCCGTGGGAATCAGGCAGGCCGGCTTCAGCGCGATGATTGCGCTGGTGCTGATTACGCTGCTTGGGCTGGTGGGGGTGTATATGTCCACCCAGGGGACGGTGGGACAGTTGAGTACCGTGCTTTCCTTCAATGGCATGCAGGCCTGGTTCGCCGCGCGCAGCGGCGCGGATTGGGGGGCATTGCAGGCGCTGAACAGCTCCTGTGCCGCCTCCACCAATTTCAACATTGACGGCTATTCGGTCACGGTCACGTGCAGCAGCATCGCGGTGACCGAGGCGCCCGATACCTACAATATCTACACCATCAATGCTTCCGCTGTTCGTGGCGCCAATGGAGACCTGACGCGGATTTCCCGTTCAGTCCGTCTATTCGTTACGAACGCCCCTTGAACGACTGCTGACGCCACGCTTCATAGACCACGACGGCCACGGCATTCGACAGATTCAACGAACGGTTGCCGGCCAGCAACGGGATGCGCAGCCGCTGATCGGTGGGCACCGAATCCAGCACCTCCGCCGGCAGTCCGCGGGTCTCGGGACCGAACAGGAAACCATCCCCGGGCTGGTAGGCAACGCTGTCATAGTCCATGGTGCCGCGGGTGGAGAGCGCAAACAGACGGTTGATGCCGCCGGATTGGAAGGCCTCCGCGATATCGGCGTATTCCCTGACATTGGTCATGTCGCTGTAGTCCAGGTGTGCGCGCCGCAACCGACTCTCGTCCAGTTCAAAGCCCATGGGGTGGATCAAATGCAAATGCGCCCCGGTGTTCGCGCACAGGCGGATGATGTTGCCGGTATTGGGCGGGATCTCGGGTTGGTAAAGTACGACATGGAACATGGCGAGTTGGTGCGCGGCTTGTAGGGCGGGCTTCAGCCCGCCGGGGTGAAAATGGCCGGCTAAAGCGGGCCCCACCCCGAATTATGCACGTTTTTCGCAAGGCAACTCACTAGTATCATACGCGGATATCTATGCGCACTTCTGCACCGCCCAGGGACCAGATTGAACCTAACCCGTTGCGCATGCGCTTTCTGGGCATGGATTTCAACACACCGCTGGTACTGTTGTCCGGGTGTGTGGGATTCGGTGAGGAATACACCCGCATCAAGGGGTTTTCCAACCGTGATGTCGGCGCCATCTGCCTCAAGGGCACGACGCTGGCGCCGCGGCTTGGGAATCCACCCCATCGTATTGCCGAAACCTGGCAGGGCATGCTGAATTCCATCGGCTTGCAAAATCCCGGTGCGCGCGCGGTGGTGGATGAATACCTGCCGCGGCTGGACTTCAGCGAGACACGCTTCATCGCCAATGTTTGTGGTTCCACGCTGGAAGAGTACGCCGAGGTGACGCGCATATTTGATGATTCGCCCATCGATGCCATGGAGATCAATATCTCCTGTCCCAACGTCAAGGAGGGCGGGGTGCAGTTCGGAAATTTTCCGGACATGTCGGCGCGCGTCGTTGAGGCCTGCCGCCGGGCGACAAAAAAACCGATTATTACCAAGATGTCCCCGAACCAGACGGATATCGCTGAAAATGCGCGCCGTTGCCTGGAGGCGGGATCCGATGGATTCGCAGTGATCAACACCCTTTCCGGCATGAGCATTGATATCGAGCAGCGGCGCCCGGTGATCGGGCATAACCAGGGCGGCCTGTCCGGGCCGGCCATCAAGCCCATCGCGTTGCTGAAGGTGTACCAGGTGTACCAGGTATGTCGCGCCCACAATGTGCCGATCATTGGCCAGGGGGGTGTAGCCAGTGCAGAAGATGCGATTGAATTTCTGCTGGCGGGGGCATCGGCGGTGGGTGTGGGCACCGCGCTGTTCTATGAGCCCCTTGCGTGCCAGGTCATCAATGCGGGGGTCAGCGCCTACCTCGCGCGACACGGCCACAAGCATGTGTCCGAGATTGTCGGCGCGCTGGAGTTGAATGCGTGAACGATAGCTATAAGCGATAAGCTACAAGCAATAAGTGAAAACAGGGTCTACAGCAGTCTTTCACTTATAGCTTATGACTTATCGCTTTAATTTCCTCTGCCACACCTGCATCTCGCGCACCGCCTGCATGTCCCCGCGGCGGTGGGCTACTGCCAGTCCCTGCTCCAAAACCCGGCCTGCCTGTTCAGAGTCTCCGGACTCCATCAGGCTGCGCGCATACAGTTTCCACGCTGCGCTGTACTCCGGATCCAGCTCCACCGCCCGCGCCAGGTGCGGTACTGCCTGCGCGAATTGCTTGTGCCTGGCGTGCGCGCTGCCAAGCGTGAAACGTAACAGGGCGGTATCCGTGCCCGCGGCCAGCATGGATTCCAGTTTTGGGATGTCCACAGGTCAGGCCGGTTTCTGTCCGACCAGCATGGCTTCATTGCGCCAGCCCTGTTTGACGTCACCGACCGTGCCTTCCTCCCGATAGACCAGGATCTGCAAGGGACGGAACAATTCCAGCAATTCATTGGGCCCGAGCCGGTAAAGGGGATTGGAGGTGCCGATTGCATCCACGGCAGCGCGCACAAAGGTCTGGTAGAAGAGCAATCCGGCCGGGCGCAATGCCGTAATCAGATGCGGGGCCAGCGCACGATCCAGAAAATGACTGACAACGATCACGTCCTGACTCGCCGGCGCGGGCGGGTTGACCGTCACGTCCCGGCAATCGGTGGTTATCTTGAAACCGGCGTCGATGGCGTTCTTATGCAACGCCGCCAGGGCAACACTGGAGATGTCCCAGGCGCTGGTTTGCAATCCAAGGGCCGCGAGCAGCAGCGCATTGCCACCGCGGCCGCAGGCAAGGTCCATGGCGTCGCCAGCGGCAGGCAACAGGTGCTGATTTTGGGTCAGGACCGCGGCGGCCGTGGGCGGCACGGGTTCACGGGCGGAGTGAATTCGGTCCCACTTTAGTGCGTCAGTGACGCCGCTGTCGCTCATTGCCGGTGCGTTGTCACGGCGCCGCACAGTAGTTTTGCATCAACCTGCTACGGTTTCAGATCGATGCCCAGGGATTTAAGCTTGCGATACAAGTGCGTGCGTTCCATGCCGACAATGCGCGCAATCTTGCTGACGCTGCCGTTGGCCTGTTTGAGCTGGTATTCCAGGTATGCGCGCTCAAATTTCTCCCGCGCCTCCCGCAGCGGCAGATCGAAATTGTGCAGGCTTCCCGCCTCGCGAGTCCCGGACTGATCCCCCAGGGCAATTTCAACCTCGTCCAGTTCCACGGTCTCGCTGCTGCCGAGGATCAGGAGGCGCTGCACCAGGTTTTTGAGTTCACGCACATTGCCCGGCCAGTGGCAGCGCCGCAAACGGTTCTGCGCCGCCGTGGAGAATCGCCGATAGGGCAGCCCCTCCTGCTGGACGAAATGATTGACGTAGTAGTCCAGCAGTTCCGGGATGTCCTCATAATGTTCGCGCAGCGGCGGGACGCGGATCGGCACGACACTGATCTGGAAAAAGAAGTCGTCACGAAAAGTGCCGTCCTTGACGCGCTCCTCAAGCCGATAGCGCGTGGCCGCGATGATGCGCACATCCAGGGGGATGCTCTGGGTGCCGCCGCGGCGCGTGAAGCTCTGCTTTTCTATCGCGTTCTGCAGCCGCGCCTGCGTGGCCAGGTCCATGTCGGCGATATCCTTGAGGAACAGGGTCCCGCCCTGGGCCTTTTCCAGGTATCCCGGGGATACCGAACCATCCTCTTCACGGCCGAACAATTCCGCCGTGGCGTCCTCGGAGGACAATGCCGAAACGCTGACCTTGACGAACGGCCCGCTGCCGCGGCTGCTCTGCTGGTGGATGAATCGCGCCACGGACTCTTTCTCGGCGCCGGACTCGCCTTCGGTCAGGACCGGTGTATGGTGGCTGGCGATGCGCCGGATTTGTTCACGCAAGCGCGCCATGGCATCGCTGCGCCCGATCAAATCGTGCGCCGGGATCTGTACATGTTGCCGCAGGCGCACATTTTCCATGTGCAGCCGCGCCGCATCGAGCGCATTGCGCACGGTCAGCAGCAGTTTGGCCATGGACAGGGGTTTTTCCAGGAAGTCGTAGGCGCCCAGGCGCGTGGCCTCAACCGCGGTTTCCACGGTCCCGTGGCCCGACATCATGATTACCGGGTAAGGGGGCGGTCCCCCTGCGCTCCACTCCTTGAGCAGGGTGATGCCGTCCATATCCGGCATCCAGATATCCAGCAGCACAAGGTCCGGGCGCAACTGCTCGCGTTGCGCACGGGCGTCGGCTCCGTTTTCGGCCACCGCAACCCGGAACCCCTCGTCTTCCAGGATTTCCCGTACCAGCGAGCGGATGTCCGGTTCATCATCCACCACCAGTATGGTGGCGGCAGTCATACGGCATCCCGCATCTGCTTCATCTCATTGACCCCGTCTCTGGAGGCGGCAATCACCGGCAGTCTGATAACCGCGCATGCGCCGTTCGTATCCCGGTTGTTTTCCATCCAAACCATGCCGTTATGCTCATCGACTATCTTGCGGACGATGGCGAGCCCCAGTCCGGTTCCCTTCTGCTTCGTCGTTACATAGGGCTCGAAGATCGTACCGATTATATCCCCAGATATGCCGGTACCAGAATCCCTGACCCGGATCTCGATAAATTCCCTGCCCGCCTCGGTCACATGATTGCTCACGACCTCCAGCCGCGGATGCGCCTGACCCGAGCTCGCATCCAGTGCATTGGCTATGAGGTTGTTCAGCACCTGGCGGATGCGCCCGCGATCCGCCAGCGTGGGCGGAAGTCCGGGCGCCAATCGCAGGGCTATATTCGCGCCGGTATCCACAGTGCTGTACAAGTCCAGCACCTCCTGCAGAAGTGCATTCAAGTCAACCTCTTCAAGTCGTATCGCCGGTACGCGAGCATACTCGGAAAACGTGTTGACCATGTCTTTCATGGTCTCAACCTGCTGGATGATGGTGTTGGTCAGTCTATCCAGTGTCTCGGACTGATCCGGCGCCAACGCACGCAGGTACTTGTGTCGCAACCGTTCTGCCGCCAACTGAATCGGGGTGAGCGGGTTCTTTATCTCATGCGCCAGCCGGCGCGCCATCTCGCTCCATGCGGCGTTTTTTTGCCCCTGGATCAATGCAGTGATGTCGTCAATCACGATTACCTGGACCGGTGTGTCATGGCCACCCGGCAGCTCCAGAAATGCGCCGCTGCAATTCAGTATCTGCCGCCCGCTGGTCCCAAAAAGGGTTACTTGATCGCGCCAGTCTTCATGGTTGCCGAGGGCGTGGGCCTCCATGACATTTAACAGCGGATCCAGAAACGGGCAGTGGGAACGGATTTCATCCACGGATTTGTCCAGTACTACCTCCAATTCGACGCCCAGGATCTGGCCACTGCTTATGTTCGCGGTAAGCACGCGTCGTTCGGAAGTTATGACCAGCACCCCGGACGACAGGCGGCGCAGGATGCTTTCCAGGTAGGCACGCTGCGCCTCGGCTTCAAATTGGCTGCTGCGCACTTCATCACGCGCCCGGGCAATGCGGCGGGTCATTTCGTTGAATGAGGCCACCAGAAAACCCAGCTCATCATTGCCCGGGACGGGTAACTGCGTCTCGTAATCCCCGGCCGCGACCGCCCGCGTCCCCTCTGCCAGGTCGCGTATGGGCGCCGCCAGTCGCTGGGCCGAGAAGAACGCAGCCCAGACCGCGGAGAACACCGTAAACAACAGGACCAGGGTCAAGACCAGTACAAAGCTGAATTTGAGTTGTTCGCGGAGATACGCCAGCTCACGATAGCGGACGAAGATCGCTTCGACGCTTTCCGCCAGCACGTTGACCCGCTCGGAGAACGGGAACAGCGTTTGCACGATGCGCGCCTCCGCTTCCACGCCGGACTCCGGCATTACGACCACGGCGCGGATGGAAAGCCCGGCGCCGGCAACCGAGTCCAGGCCGACATAATTATTTCCCTGTTGCACCTGGAACAGGATGCGCTCCTCCAATCGCGCCGGCATGAGGATGGCAGTGTCCCCGCTGCTGGACGCTATAAATGTCCCCTGACGGCTCAGGATGGTGAGCTCAGCAGCGCCGCTGCGTGAACGGAATCCGTCTATCTCAAACGGAACTGCGGCATTGGTGAAAACGGTCAGCTCCTGCGCTATCTGCTGGGACTGTCGCAGTACTTCTTTCATGCGCAATTCCAGTGACAGTTGGCTCAATTCCAGGGAATCGTTCAGTGCCTGTTCTACGCGGACGTCAAACCAGTTGTCGATGCCGCGATGGAGAAAATCCAGGGAGAAGTAATAAACAATCATCACCGGTGTCAGCGCCAGGATCGAAAACAACGTCACCATGCGCACGGTCATGCGGCTGCCGGGGGTGCGCTTGCGGAATTGAACCACCAGGTTGCGCAGGTTCACGCCGATAAGTGTGATCAGGATGAGCAGGCCGATGGCGGTGAACACCAGCAATGGGGCATACAGATCGCCAAAGCGCGTCGAATTCTGCATGGCCGAACCGAGCGCAAGCAGCGACGCCAGCATGAACAGGAACAGCACTGTTCCGGCAATCAACATGCTGCGCTCGCCGCGGGTCATGGTTCAGTCAGACTCCATTTCAACCAGGCGCTTTCCACGCGCCATTTGCGCGACACGTAGGCGACCGGTTTAAGTGGCGCCGGCAGCGCATCGATGTTCAGACGCGCCTTGATGTATCCGTCGTAAGTCTCACCCTGGGTCAGCAGTCCCGCATTCAACAGGTGATAATTGCGAATCGTGCCAAGAAACTGCAATGCTTCGCGCGCGTCAGGGAATTCGTGCCGGGTCTTCGCGATCGGTTCCGTCACCACGTAGGCGCCGGTAAGCGGATGATGCTGAAGCGTAAAGCCCAGGCGATGGCTGCTGATTACCGGATCCCAGAGCCACTTCCGCTGGCGCCGGATCTCCACCAGCACATCAATATTCAGTTGCACACCATGCTCCAGCGCCACGAACAATTCAGCGTCGAAGGCGAATCGTATCGAGGCATCGAGCACGTGCCAGCCGTCGTATACATTACTGGCGGCGGAAAGCACTTCCACTGCGTCGTCGGATTCGGCCTTTGCCGCGCCAAGCGCTAGCAACAGCAGGCCGCCCGCCAGGGCGCGAAAGCAAAGGCCTGGATTTGGTCTAAAGACGTTCAAGCAGCGCATAGTAGAAGCCGTCGGTATCATCCAGGGACGGCAGGGTCTGCCTGCCACAGTTCGTTGCGGTTCCCCACGTTGCGGAGATGGGCAGCACGCGCACATCTTTATGTTTGCTTGAGAATTTTTCAATCTGCCGGTCATTTTCCCGGTGCAGCAGGGAACAGGTGACATATAACAGCCTGCCGCCCGAGGTCAGCAGGGGCCAGAGCGCATCCAGCAGCGCCGCCTGTAATTGCTCAAGCTTTGGCAGTTGTTCTGAATGACGCAAAACCTTGATGTCCGGATGGCGCCGGATCACGCCGGTGGCGCTGCAAGGGGCGTCCAGCAAAATGCGGTCAAACGATCGGCCATCCCACCATTGCGCGGGGGTCCTCGCATCAGCATCGATAATGGTGGCGGTTAACTGCAGACGGCGCAGGCTTGTCGCCAGCAACGCCGCGCGATCCGCGCCCTGGTCCACCGCCACCAACTCACTGATTCCGGGACAGTACTCCAGTATATGGGTCGCTTTCCCGCCCGGGGCAGCACAAGCATCCAGCACGCGCCCGCCTGTCTGCGGGCCAAGCAGCGGAGCGGCCAGTTGCGCCGCAAGATCCTGCACTGTGACCAAACCCCGCTCAAATCCAGGCAGGTCCTGCACATTGACCGGAGTCGTCAGGCGCACGCCAGATTCCGTTATAGGGGAGTCATGCGAGTCAATGCCCGCGTCAGCCAACACCTGCACATACTGCGCGCGCGTGCAGCGGCCGGAATTTACGCGTAGATCCATGGGCGGGCGTTCATTGCTATGCAGCAGGATTTGTTCCCAATGCCCAGGCCAGTCGCGCTGCATTTCTTCCATCAGCCACCGCGGTTGCGCAAGGCGGGCCCCGGGATCCTGCAGGACTTCAGCCAGCAGTTGCACGCGCTCCCGTTGGAAACGACGCAGCAGGGCATTTACGAGCCCGGAGGCCCAGGGTTTCCCCAACAGCCTGGTCCCCGCCACCGCCTCCGAAACGGCAGCATGGTCCGGTGTGCGCAAGTGCTCCATTTCATGCAACGCCACCAGCAGCAGAACCTTAAGATCAAGTTCGCCCGGATTCATCGGACGGTGCAGCAGGCGGTCTACCACGGGCAGAAAGCGGTGGTACCAGCGCAGCACGCCGTAACTTAGTTCCTGTGCCAGCGCGCGATCACGAGCCGACAGGCCGGTGACCGCCAGCGGCAGCGCCTCATCAAGCATTTTGCCGTGTTCCAGGACTGCGACAACACTATGAATGGCGGCGATACGGGCGCTCATGCATCACGCCGCGACCATGCCGGGACGCACCCAGTCGCGATGGGCATTGAAAAAGTCATGAGCCATATTTGGTTTGCGCCCCGGCAGTTGAATTTCCGTCAGCCTCAACATCCCGCTGCCGGTTGCCACATCGATGCCGGCCGGGGTGAATGCGCAAAGGGTCCCCGGCACCTTGAACCCTTCGGGCGGAGGTGTCGCCAGTGCTTGCGCGCGCCAGAGGCGCAAATGGGTGTCACCCAGAATCGTGTGACACACCGGCCAGGGATTGAAAGCGCGAACCATGCGTGCCAATTGGACCGCGGGACTGCGCCAGTCTATTTGTGCTTCGCGTTTGTCAATCTTCCGCGCAGGGCAAGCCAGCGCCGCATCCTGGGGTGTGGCGGTGATTTCCCCGGCGGCAATCAGTTCAATGGCACGCAAGGCACACTCCGCCCCCAATGGCGTCAACCGATCCCGCAATGACGCAGACGTATCGTCGGGAAATATCGGACAGGATTGCTGCAGAAGGATCGGGCCGGTATCCAGGCCGGCATCCATTTGCATGATGGTTATTCCGGTAAGTTCGTCCCCGGCCTGAATGGCACGTTGGATGGGTGCCGCGCCGCGCCAGCGCGGCAGCAGCGAGAGGTGCACATTGATGGCGCCGAGGCGTGCGCGCTGCAGTATGCCGGCGGGCAACAACATACCGTAGGCCGCAACCAGCAGCACATCGGCGTTGCAGAGAAGCCCATGCGGATCCATTTCACCCGGTCGAAGCGGTTGCTCAACGGCGAGACCGTGTTGCAACGCCAGTTGCTTGACCGGACTTGGTGTCAGATGCCGGCCGCGGCCTGCCGGCCGATCCGGCTGGGTGAAGACCTGGATAATGGTGTGGCGCCGGGAGTTGAGGACATGCCGCAAAACCGCAGCGGCGAGTTCGGGAGTTCCTGCAAACGCAATGCGCAGGCCGGTATCGGAGACCATCGCAAGTTTATTTCCCGGGCCGACACGGCGCGAAATGCGAATCCGGCCGGACCATTGACCCGCGTGCAAACGCCGCGTTCACGCCCGTTTTAGCCTGATCGAGGCGACACTCACCCGCTTGGGAGGCTTGCTTGTCACAGGACCGGCACCGGTTCCCGTTCGGATTTTTCGATCTTTTTGCGCAGGCGCTGGCGCTTGAGTGGTGACAGGTAATCGATGAACAACTTGCCGTTCAAATGATCAATCTCGTGCTGCAGGCATACTGCCAGCAACCCATCCGCCGTGGCCTCAATCGTTTTGCCATCCAGTTCCTGATACCGGTACGTGACCCGTTCGGCACGCGGGACTTTTTCGTAAAAGTCAGGGACGGAAAGGCACCCTTCCTGAGCTTCTCCGGTGCCTTCGCTGGTGAGTATCACCGGATTGATGAATACCCGCGGCTGATTCCGTTCCTCGGACAGGTCCATTACCACCACCCTGAGCTGGACGTTTACCTGGATGGCGGCAAGCCCGATGCCGCGCTCGGCATACATGGTTTCGAGCATGTCATCAGCAAGGGTGCGAACAGAGGCATCCATGGTCACGACCGGCTTGGCCTGCTTGCGCAGGCGCGGATCCGGGAAATGCAAAACCGGTAAAAGGCTCATTATTATCTTGCCATAAAATCGGTAACCTACTGATAGTATAAAGGAAAATCCATTCTTAGGTTGATTTTGCCGCGGGAATAATCAGCACCATGACATTCGGCACCACTTTTGCTAATCTACATTAAGGATTATCCGTAAGGTACCGGCCATGCTTAATAAAATTTCGCTGTCATTTGTATTGTTGATTGCCCCCGCGCTGACTTTTGCCGATGAGGTACAGGTTAACTCGGACAGCCCCGAAAAATACGTGGTGGAAAAGGGCGATACGCTCTGGGGAATTTCCGGGCGTTTCCTGACCCAGCCCTGGCGTTGGCCGGAGATCTGGAAGGGAAATCCGCAGATCGCCGATCCGAATCTGATCTATCCGGGCGACGTGGTCAGCCTGACCTACGAAGATGGCTCGCCCGTACTCAGTGTTACCAGTGGTGGCCCGGGCCGCAACGTGAAAATGTCGCCCGAAGTCCGCACCGAAGCGCGTGATGATGCCATCCCCAGTATCCCGATTGAAGCTATCCGCGAGTTTCTGTCCCGACCCCTAGTAATGAATGAAGGGGAAATGGATTCGTGGCCATACATTGTATCCAGCTATGATCAACACTTGGTCAACGGCACCGGCAGCCGGGTCTATGTCAAGGGACTCTCCGGTGGTGACGGCGCTGAGCGGCGCTACACCCTGTATCGAAAGGGGCCGGCTTATCGCAGCAAATCCGATGGCCGCATCCTGGGATACGAGGCGTTGTACGTTGGCGATGCCAGGGTTGAGAAATTCGGCGATCCGGCGACGCTGACCATCACCCATTCAGATCGGGAAGTGCTGGATGGCGATCGACTTGTGCCACAGTCCAAGGCGGAGGTCAGTTCGGACTTTATTCCGCGGGCACCCTCAAAGGATGTGCAAGGCGCCATTATTTCCGTGATTGATGGCCTGTCCCAAATCGGCCAGTACCAGGTTGTGGTGCTGGATGTTGGGGCCAAGAGTGGCCTGGAAGTGGGTAATGTCCTTGGTGTGTTCCAAAGCGGCAAGGTAGTGACGGATGATGCGGCGATCCGCCAGGGCGAACAGTCGGCGTTGAAGGAATGGTTGGCCCTGTCGAAAAATCATGGCGACGACGTGACGCTGCCGGAGGAATACTCCGGTGTAATCATGGTATTTCGCACCTTCCCCGAGGTCAGCTATGCCCTGGTGATGGAGGTCACGAGCGCACTCAAATTGAGTGACGCTGTGCGCAACCTGTAGAGGTGATTTAACCGGCTTTGGCAGGCCGGCCATCTGCGTTATGCTCTGATGCCCCGGTGTGCGAAAGCACACCGGGGCATTTTCATTTTGATTATCCACGGAGTGCCGTCATGGAAGACGCAATGTCCGCACCGGACCTATCCTGTTGGCTGGCGCTGGCGCATGGACCCGCCGTGCCGCCGCCGTTGCTTGCAGCTCTGGCAACCGAATCCGGATTAATTGCCAGGTGGTTCGATGATCCCCGCAGCGTGGCAGGGACCGGGGTCAGCCCCGGGCTGAGTGAGTATCTTGCCGCGCCGAACTGGGCCAGTGTGGAATCCGATCTGCGCTGGCTGGACACAGGTGGCGGCACAATCCTGACCTTCGCCGATCGTCTCTTTCCCGACCTGCTGCGCAACATTCCGGATCCTCCCGCGGTGATATATGTGCGTGGTCAGCCGGCGGCATTGCGCGCGCCGCAACTCGCGGTGGTGGGATCGAGGAATCCGTCTCCGGATGGTGCGCGCCAGGCACGGCAGTTTTCCGGGGAACTTGCCCGCCTTGGCATCGGCATAACCAGCGGTTTGGCCCTGGGTATAGACACGCAGGCGCATGTCGGTGCCATGAATGCCGGCGGAGTAACGATTGCAGTCCAGGGATGCGGCCTTGATCAGGTTTATCCGCGCCGCAATACAGGGCTGGCACAGCGCATCGCGGAACAAGGCGCGGTAATCACCGAGTTCGGCGTCGGCATGCCACCTCTGGCGGTGAACTTCCCGCGCCGCAATCGGATAATCAGCGGGCTTTCTCTGGGTACGTTGGTGGTAGAGGCGGCGCGGCGCAGCGGTTCTCTAATCACCGCCGGCCTCGCCGCAGCTCAAGGGCGGGAGGTGTTTGCCATTCCTGGATCAATAAAAAATCCCATGGCGCAAGGCTGTCACCATTTAATTAAACAAGGGGCAAAACTGGTCGCCGGCATTGATGACATTCTTGAAGAGATTCGGGAACTTGCAGGCTGCACGGCGGCTGTGTCCAAAACGCTGCCACAGGGGCAGTGTGATGTCGGGGGTCTTGACGAACGCTGCAGACTACTGCTTGATAATATAGGATTCGGACCCGTTGCCATGGATGAGCTTGTTGACCAGACGGGACTGGCTGCTGGAATCACGGCCTCCCTCCTGTCCAGTCTGGAAATCAGTGGACATATCGAAATCCTGCCTGGCGGCAGGATAGTGCGGAGATAAATTCAGAGTCTTCAATGAAGCAAACTGTAATGGATGTGCTTATGTATCTGTTTGACAGTCACGTTGACGATGAAGCCGACGTGGACACAAACGCAGACTCAGTTCGCATCGGGCTGCTTGAGGCCGGGTTTGAGGAGCGTCAGGTGACGCGCGCCCTGGAATGGCTTGACGGGCTGGCCTCGCTGCGGGAAAACGCGCCCGCGCATGAGCTTGCTGCCCATGTCTCGCTGCGGGTGTTCAACGCGGAAGAGATGGAAAAGCTTGACGCGGATTGCCGGGGATTCCTGTTGTATCTGGAGCAGGCCCAGGTGTTGTCGCCCCCCGAGCGCGAAATGGTCATGGATCGGGTGATGGCGTTGCAATTTGATGAAGTGGAACTGCATCAGCTCAAATGGATTGTCTTGATGGTTTTGCTGAATCTCCCGGGTCGGGAGTCCAGTGTGGCGTGGATGGAGGATTTGGTCATGGACGACATGCAGGCTGTATTGCATTAAGTCCGCACCGACCCCCACGCAGGTTTTAAGGAAGTTCACCCCCAACTCAAGGAAGCTTCATTGCATGTCGGATTCATTGGTAATCGTCGAATCACCCGCCAAGGCCAAGACTCTGAACCGCTATCTCGGTCCGGGCTACAAGGTCATGGCGTCGTATGGGCATGTCCGGGATCTGCAGCCGAAGTCCGGCGCCGTGGATCCGGATAACGGTTTCAGCATGCGCTATGAGGTTATCGAAAAAAATGCCAAGTCTGTCGACGCCATCGCCAAGGCAATGCGGACTGCGGATGTGCTGTATCTGGCGACGGACCCGGATCGCGAAGGCGAGGCAATCTCCTGGCATCTGCACGAGATATTGAAGGAGCGCGGTGTACTCGACGGAAAGCCGGTAAAGCGCGTGGTGTTCCACGAGGTTACCAAGTCGGCGATTCTGGAAGCCATGGCGCACCCGCGCGAATTGTCCACGGAACTAATCAATGCCCAGCAGGCGCGCCGCGCGCTTGATTACCTGGTTGGTTTCAATCTGTCTCCGTTGTTATGGAAGAAGATCAAGCGCGGTTTGTCCGCCGGACGCGTGCAGAGTCCGGCGTTGCGGATGATCGCGGAACGCGAGGAAGAGATAGAGCGCTTCAAGCGCCGGGAGTACTGGACGATTGAGGCGGATGTCGCACATGCGCAAACCCCGTTTATGGGCCGTCTTACCCAACTGGCCGGCGAGAAAATGACCCAGTTCAGCATCGAGGACGGGAAGGCGGCGGGAGCCGCCCGCAAGTCGTTGGTCGACGCCGCGAACGGGAAACTGGTCGTGGCCGGCGTGGAGAAGAAACAACGCAGGCGCCAGCCCTCGCCGCCGTTCATTACTTCGACCCTGCAGCAGGAAGCAGTGCGCAAGCTGGGATTCACTGCGCAAAAAGCCATGCGCGTGGCGCAGCAGCTGTATGAGGGTATAGATGTCGGAGAAGGCGCGGTGGGCCTGATCACGTACATGCGCACTGACTCCGTGACCCTGGCGAAAGACGCGTTGCACGAGATTCGGGAATTCATTACTTCGGAGTACGGGAAGGAACTTTTGCCGGCACATGCGCGCCAATACAAGACCACTTCCAAGAATGCCCAGGAGGCGCACGAGGCGATCCGTCCCACTTCTGCCTTCCGCAAACCACGGCAGTTAAAGGACAAACTCAGCCCCGAGCAGTTTCGCTTGTATGAATTGATCTGGAAACGAACCGTGGCCTCACAGATGAACCACGCCGTCATTGACACTGTCGCGGTGGATCTTGAGTGCGGGAAAGGAAATGTCTTCCGTGCCAGCGGATCAACCGTGGCGGAACCGGGGTTCATGACCGTATACCAGGAAAGCGCCGATGAAAACGGCAAGGAAGATAATGAGAACGAGGTAAAGCTGCCACCGCTGGCCCAGGGCGACGTGCTGAAACTGAGTGACCTCCGGGCCGAGCAGCATTTTACCGAGCCGCCTCCCCGTTATACCGAGGCCAGCCTGGTCAAAGCGCTGGAAGAGCGCGGTATCGGCCGGCCGTCCACCTATGCCTCAATCATTTCGACGTTGCGGCAGCGCGAATACGTGGATTTCGACAAGAAGCGCTTTTCGCCGACGGAAGTGGGCAGGATCGTAAATCGTTTTCTCACCGCCCATTTCAAGGACTATGTAGATTACGATTTTACCGCCCGTCTGGAAGACGAGCTGGATGCGGTTTCGCGCGGGGAGAAGGAGTGGGTTCCGCTGCTGGAGGCATTCTGGCGCCCGTTTTCGGAGACGCTGAAGGAAAAGGAGTTGAACGTCAGCCGCAGCGAAGTGACGCAGGCGCGCATCCTGGGCGTCGATCCCAAATCCGGTTTGCAGGTGTCGGTGCGGATGGGGCGTTACGGTCCGTTCACGCAAATTGGCACAAAGGACGACCCGGATAAACCCCGGTTTGCCGGGCTGCGCCCGGGTCAACGCATTGATACGCTGACATTGCAGGAGGCGTTGGACCTCTTTTTGCTCCCGCGGGCACTGGGGCAAACCGCCGATGGGCAGGAAATCGTCGTAAACGTTGGCCGATTTGGCCCGTACGTGCGGTTTGGGGGCAAATTCGCATCATTGAAAAAGGACGACGATCCCTACAAGGTGTCGCTGGAACGAGCGCTGGAGTTGATCAGCGAGAAGAAACTCTCCGACCTGGCCAAGCGAATCAAGCATTTCCCCGGTACCGAGATTGAAATAATCAATGGGCGCTTTGGTGCGTACATCACTGATGCCAAGCACAAGGCGCGGATTCCCAAGGATCGGGAGCCTGCGGATATCAACCAGGCGGAAGCCGAGGCTCTTTTGCTGGCCAGCGCAGAGGCTGCGGCGCCCAAGCGCAAGGCTGCGTCCAGGAAATCGGCAAGTAAGCCCCGCAAAGCGGCTGCCAAATCAAAGTCGCCACCCTTGGTTTAGTAAAGACCCGTGGCAGGTACCTGGCATTTGCGCTGCGCTTGCCGGGCCTTGGCCGGTGGCGGAGTCATTATTTATCCTACGGAAGGTGTTTTTGGCCTGGGGTGCCGTTTCGATGATCCCGAAGCGGTAAAACGGATACTTCGCCTCAAGGGGCGGGGATACCATAAGGGATTGATTATATTGATAAGTTCCCTTGCTCAGGTGAAGGGATTGCTGGATTTGCGCCGCGTCGACCCGGAGATCTGGAATGCCACCTGGCCAGGACCGGTAACCTGGGTCATTCCTGCGTCTCCCCAAGCCCCCCATTGGTTGACCGGGGTGCAGTCAGGAATCGCGATTCGCCAAAGCGCGCATCCCCTGGTCCAGTACCTGACTGGCCGCGCCGGACCACTGGTTTCCACCAGCGCGAACCCTTCTGGACGATCCCCGGCCCGGACTCTGCTGCAGGCACGCCGGTACTTCCCCAAAGGTGTCGACTACTTCATTCCCGGCGCACTGGGAGGGGCCGACGGACCCACAGAAATTCGGGACGCGGTATCTGGCAGCGTTTTACGTAAAGGCGGCTGAAAAACAATAGCTTATTGTTGACAGTACACTACCCATCAATGAAAATGCTCGGCTTGCATTTTTGGAGGGGTACCCAAGCGGTCAACGGGGGCAGACTGTAAATCTGCTGGCCATGCCTTCGTAGGTTCGAATCCTACCCCCTCCACCAGAGTGGAAAGTATAAAGGTAAAAGTGAAAAGGGGTCGCGCAGTCATCTTTTAACTTTGGACTTTTCACTTTTTGTGTCGTTGTCTGGAATCCGGACCCGGTTTGCGCGATACCAGTGAACTCGAGGCAGGGAAGGCCCAATGCGGGTGTAGTTCAATGGTAGAACCTCAGCCTTCCAAGCTGATGACGTGGGTTCGATTCCCATCACCCGCTCCAGTAAGGCAGCTACAAGCGACAAGTTACAAGCAACCGACGGATAAGGTGAAAGGCAATGGCGTTGATGGTGTCACTTGTTGCTTATGGCTTGGCGCTTATAGCTTTGTTTTCCGCCCATATAGCTCAGTCGGCAGAGCACTTCCTTGGTAAGGAAGAGGTCATCGGTTCGATTCCGATTATGGGCTCCAAAGTTGAGACTCTGCACCGGGTATTTTGCGTTTAACACCTTCTGCCATCACGAGGAGACGCCCCCATGTCCAAGGAGAAATTTCAGCGTAACAAGCCGCATGTGAATGTCGGGACGATTGGTCATGTTGACCATGGCAAGAC
>Ga0156012_1019_pt1 | contig 25822 bp, 25 predicted proteins | sample RifCSPlowO2_02_FD_107666 | JGI IMG/M metagenome (GOLD analysis project Ga0156012, IMG submission 107666) | Gammaproteobacteria bacterium RIFCSPLOWO2_02_FULL_61_13
GCCGTGGACAAGCGTGGGTTACGGAACCGGGACCTGCTGCAGCAGGCGTGCCGTGGACAAGCGTGGGTTACGGAACCGGGACCTGCTGCAGCAGGCGTTGCGCGGCGTCGCGTTGCGCCGCCGCGTCCATATCCTGTGCCAGCAACAACCGGTGACCGATGACACTGGGGGCCACGGCCTGGACGTCTTCGGGCAACACGTGCCGGCGGCCATGCAACAGCGCCCAGGCCTGGGCGGCACGCCGGATGGCGAGACCGGCGCGTGGCGACAGCCCGCCGCTGAAGTCAGGTGCGACGCGGCTGAACTCCAGCAGATCCTGGAGGTAATCCAGCAGTGCATCGGAGACGATGACGGTGTCAACCTCGGCCTGCTGTGCGTGCAATTGGGCAGCATTCATAATCGGCTGCAGCTCCGCCAGCAATTCGCGCCGATCGCGGCCGCGCAGCAATTCCCGCTCTGCGGCGCTGTCGGGGTAACCCAGGTGCACGCACATCATGAAACGATCCAGTTGTGATTCCGGCAATGGAAATGTTCCGATCTGATACGAGGGATTCTGGGTGGCGATGACGAAAAATGGATCCGGTAGCGGCCGGGTTTCGCCTTCCACTGTCACCTGACGTTCCTCCATGGCCTCCAGCAGCGCGCTCTGTGTGCGCGGCGTGGCGCGATTGACTTCATCGGCCAGGATCAATTGCGTGAATACCGGGCCGGGATGAAAGCTGAACGCGGAGGTTTCGCGACTGTAAACCGCTGTCCCGAGGATGTCCGCGGGCAGCATGTCGCTGGTGAACTGGATGCGCTGGAATGACAGGCCGAGGGCGCGGGCGAGTACGTGCGCCAGCGTGGTCTTGCCGACCCCGGGCAGATCCTCAATCAGGAGGTGGCCGCGGGCCAGCATGCAGGCCAGCGCGAGGCGGATGACGCCTTCCTTGCCCAGGATGATGCTGTTGGCGGCCCGGATGACGTCATTCAGGGACGCATCTGCCGCGGCAAGCTGACGACCGGGTTGCACTGCGCTCATGTGAAGGCGGGTCGACGTGGGGGTGGAACGGCACTAGAACATATCGTCGCTACACCAGGCAAGATTCCCGGCGCCATGGCGTCATTCCCCGGCAATGGTGAGTCCGTCAACCAGCACGGAGCCGGTGAGGACATTGCCACGCCAATCCACGTCCGAGCCAGTGGCGATGATGTTTTTGTACATGTCCAGCAGGTTGCCGGCCACGGTGATTTCCTCCACCGGAAAACTGATGGCGCCATTCTCAACCCAGAATCCGGACGCGCCGCGGGAGTAATCGCCGGTGACCTGGTTCACGCCGAACCCGATCAGATCGGTGATCAGCAGGCCGGTACCCATGGTAAGCAGCAGCGCTGCCAGGTCCTGTGCGTTTGCTTCGACGATGAGGTTGTGCACGCCGCCGCCATTGCCGGTGGGCTCCAGGCCCAGCTTGCGCGCCGAATAGGCGTCCAGGACGTAACCCTGCAAGACGCCGGACTGAATCAGATCCCGCGCACAGGTGGCCATGCCGTCACTGTCAAAGGGCGCGCTGCCGAGTGCGCACTTCAGATGCGGCTGCTCGTGAATGCGCAAGTGGGGCGCGAACACCTCAGTACCCAATCGATCCAGAAGAAATGATGCCTTGCGATACAAAGCCGCACCGGAGATGGCGCCGACAAACGCGCTGAACAAACCGCTGGCGACCGGCGCCTCGAATATCACCGGCGCGCGGCGCGTGCTCAGGCGTCGCGACCCAAGGCGCGCCGCGGCCCGTTCGCCGGCCTGCCTGCCAACGGCCAGGGCCGGCTCCAGCAACAGCGGGTTGCGATGCTTTGTATACCAGCCGTCGCGCTGCATGCCGGCGCCGTCCTCGGCTATCACCGCGCAGTCCACGCTATGGGTAGACCAGTCCCAGCCGCCGATGAAGCCATTGCTGTTCGCATACCAATGGCAGCCGGTGTAGGTGCTGACCAGCGCGCCGTCGGAATTGGTGATGCGGCGGTCCGCCGCCAGCGCTTCGCGTTCGCAGCCGAGGGCCAGGTCAATGGCCTGTTCCGGGTCTATGTTCCACGGATGCACCAGATCCAGATCCGGGATCGTGCGCGCAAGGTAGCGCGGTTCCAGCAGGCCGGCGCAGGGATCCGGGCTGGCGTGGCGCGCGATGTCGCAGGCAGAGCGCGCAATCTCACGCACCGCCTCCCCCCCCAAATCAGTGCTCGAGGCGCTGCCCTTGCGCTGCCCGACGTAGACAGTCAGGCTGAGCGCCTTGTCACGCTGGTGTTCCACATTTTCCGGCTCACCCTGGCGCACACTGACAGACAGTCCGTGACCCGTGCCGATATCTGCCTCGGCAGCGGTGGCGCCGAAATCCGACGCCGCCTGCAGTGCCGCCTGCAATGACTGGCGCAGGTCGGCTGCAGCTGCATTCTTTATCACCGGCTGATTGCTCATGAATACGCATGTCCGCGGAAGGGGCGCGTATTCTAACAGGCCGATGCAAAATTCGGCCTGGCGTCAGCCTGTTAGAATATGCGCCATGGATGTGACTGCCGTTCTCGACAACCTCAACGCCGCGCAACGCGAGGCGGTAAGCGCTCCCGCAGGCAACCTGTTGGTCCTTGCCGGAGCCGGCAGCGGCAAGACCCGGGTGCTGGTGCATCGCATCGCCTGGTATATCGAGACCGGCCAGGCCAGCCCGTTTGGCATCCTCGCAGTAACTTTCACCAACAAGGCCGCGGCGGAGATGCGCGGTCGCATCGAGAGTCTGTTGCGCCGACCTCCCGGCGGCATGTGGGTGGGAACCTTTCACGGTATTGCGCACCGGCTGCTGCGCGCCCACTGGCAGGAAGCGGGATTGCCGGAGTCATTTCAGATCCTGGACAGTGACGACCAGTTGCGCACCGTCCGGCGCGTCATGCGCACCCTGCAACTGGACGAGGCGCAATATCCTCCGCGCGAGGCGCAATGGTTCATCAACAGCCAGAAGGAGGACGGTCTCCGGCCCCAGCATCTGGATAATCGAGGCGATCCATCTCTGCGCCAGGCGATCGAGATCTACCGTGCCTACCAGGAGACCTGTACGCGCGCCGGGCTGGTGGATTTTGCGGAACTCCTGTTGCGCACCCATGAGTTGTTCCGTGATCAACCCGATGTGCTCGGCCACTACCGCCAGCGTTTCCGGCATGTGCTGGTGGATGAGTTCCAGGACACGAACACACTGCAATACGCGTGGTTGCGCCTGCTGGTCGGGGATCATGGCTCGCTGTTCGCCGTCGGCGACGACGATCAGTCCATCTACAGTTTCCGCGGCGCGCGCATGGAAAACATGCAGCGCATGCAACGGGATTTTCCCGGCACTGCATTGCAGCGGCTGGAGCAGAATTACCGCTCCACCGGCACCATCCTCAATGCCGCCAACGCGCTCATCGCCAACAACACGGCACGGCTGGGGAAAAAACTCTGGACCTCCGGCACGGATGGCGATCGGCTCGACCTGTACTCTGCGTTCAATGACCAGGACGAGGCCCGCTTCGTCGTGGATCGCATTCTCGGCGCGCACCAGCGCGGCCAGCGTTACGACGATTGTGCCGTGCTGTATCGCGTCAGCGCCCAGTCACGGCTGCTGGAAGAGGCGCTCCTGCAGGCCGGCGTCCCCTATCGGGTCTACGGCGGCATGCGTTTCTACGAGCGCGCCGAGATCAAGGATGCGCTGGCATATCTGCGGCTGGCGGTGTTGCGCGATGACGATGCCGCCTTCGAACGGGTGGTCAACACGCCGCCGCGGGGGATCGGCCAGCGCAGCGTGGACCATCTGCGCACCGTGGCGCGCAACAATCAGGTGTCCCTGTGGCAGGCAACGCTGACAACGATGCGTGACAAGACGTTACCGGCGCGCGCACTGGGGGCCCTGGATGCTTTCTTGCGGCTCATTCATGGTTTGGGTGAAGGCATCGCCGGCAGCGGTTTGGGGGAATCCGTGGAACTGGCAGTGCAGAGCAGCGGCCTGTCCCCCCATTACCAGAAAGAGGGCGGCGAGAAAGGCATCAGCCGCATCGAAAACCTGGAAGAGTTGGTGACAGCGGCACGGGATTTTCGTCTTAACCCCGACGTGCATGGGGAGTTGCCGCCGTTGCAGGCATTTCTTGCCCACGCAGCATTGGAGGCGGGCGAGGCGCAGGCGGGTCCAAACACCGATTGTGTGCAATTGATGACGCTGCATTCCGCCAAGGGCCTGGAATTTGGCAATGTGTTCCTGGTCGGCCTGGAGGAGGGTTTGTTTCCGCATCAGCGCAGCAACCAGGACGCCGCGCAACTGGAGGAGGAGCGCCGGCTTTGCTACGTGGGCATTACACGCGCGCGGCGCAATCTGACGCTGACCTGGTCACAGCACCGGCGCATGCACGGGACCGAGTATTACCCGCGGCCGTCGCGCTTCCTGTCGGAGTTACCGTCGGAATTGTTGTCCGAAGTGCGACTCGGCGGCAGCGTGAGTCAACCGGCATTCAGTCGTGCAGTGCAAGGCGATGCCGATGCCGATGCCGATGCCGCCGGGAATGGTTTCCGTCTCGGGCAACGGGTGTTGCACGAGCGTTTTGGCGAAGGCGTGGTGCTGGGCCTGGAAGGCCAGGGCGCAAACGCGCGTATCCAGGTGAATTTTGCCGGGGCCGGGAGCAAGTGGCTGGTGATAGCCTACGCGCCCCTGCAACCCGCCTGACAGGTTGATGCGAAACTACCGCCACGGATGGCGGGTATGCAGAAAATGCAGGAGCAATTTTCTGCGACCGCCACGGATGGCGGGTATGCAGAAAATGCAGGAGCAATTTTCTGCGACCGCCACGGATGGCGGGTATGCAGAAAACGCAGGAGCAATTTTCTGCCCGTACGTCCCTTCGCCGCTTGTGTGCTCCTGCACAAGCGGCATACCGTACGTCCCTGTACATAAAAAAGGAGGGCGATCCCTCCTTTGTTCTTTCGTGATTCTGGTTCGAGTTATTTCGCGCTGCCCACCATGTAATCCACCGCGGCCTTGACCTGATCGTCAGTCAGCGCCGGATTGCCACCTTTGGCCGGCATGGGCATGCCGGCAGTACCGGTGAATCCAGCAATGGCATGGGTGTAGAGGACATCCATGCCCTGGGCAACGCGCGGTTCCCACGCGGCCTGGTCCCCGAACTGCGGCACCATGGGTAACCCGGTTCCGTGACAGGAGAAGCACAGCCCGTCGTAGGTTTGTTTGCCGGCAACCGCCCCCCCGGCTGATGCATCTGCGCCCGCCGTGGTACCGGCTGTGGCGCCAGCTTCGACCGTGCCTGGGGCAGGTTCGGCAACCGAAGTGGCGGCCACCGCAGGCGCGGGTTCCGCCTCCGGTGAAGCCTCTCCCGCGACATTGACCTGGCCGGCGGGTTTGGTTGTCTCCGCGGTCTGGGCGGCACGTATGGCCGCGTGTTCCTCATCCTGCCCGCCGATGATCTGGGCGATGACAAAGAAAATGGCCATCGCGACGGCGATAAGACCGATGACAATGGAGTAATTGCGAAAAAATTCCTGATCCTGTTCCTGGCTCATCGCTGGAGTCCCCTGTGTGCGGAGTGGTTATTGTGGCCGGATACTGGTCCGCGCCGGGCGCAGAGTATAACGGGTGCCCGCCGGTCCGAAAATGGGTGGGCATTGTTCTTGGCCTTGAGAATCTGTAACTTGTACCGCCCTTCGCCAGGTGTAGCGAAGTTTGCGCCCTTAGCTCAGCTGGGCTTGCCGCAAAGCGGCGAGCGCCGAGCACAGGGAAGTGCAAGGCCGGGTCACTTGGCGAGTCCTGGACGGACGAGCCTAGTGACCACGGTAAATAAGCGATGATGTCGCTATAGTCGGAATTCGCGCCCTTAGCTCAGCTGGATAGAGCGTTGGCCTCCGACGCCAAAGGTCAGAGGTTCGAATCCTCTAGGGCGCGCCAATTACTCCTGGCTTGCGGTTGCGGCGCTTCCGCGCTCCATTTCAATCAGTGCGTCCACCGTCGTGATGATGTTCTCGTAGGTCCCGGCAAGCTGGCCGGTGGTGGCGTACTTGCCATTGACAATGAAGGCCGGGACACCGGTCAGGCGGTAATTCTGCGCCAGCACGTAGGCCTGCTTGACGCGGATTTCCACGTCGTGGGAGTTGTAGGTGCGGGTGAAGTCCGCGCCCTTGACACCCTTTTCCTCAAAGAAATCACGCAGGTCGTCCTCGGTATATACCTTGCGATTTTCCTTGTGCATGGCGTCAAACAGCGGACGATGGATCTGTTCCAGCACACCCAGTTTTTGCGCGGTGTAATACGCGCGCGCATGGGCCATCCAGAGCTTGTTGAGGACGCCTGGCACACGAATGAATTCAACGTCCGCGGCCTTCGACTGCAGCCATTTTTCCACGTACGGTTCCATGCTGTAGCAATGCGGACACCCGTACCAGAAAAACTCCAGCACCTCGATCTTGCCCGGTTGAACCTGGGTCGGTTGCTGGGGTTGAACGGGCGCATAGGATTGCCCCTGCGCCTGCGCCGGCAATGAAGCCGCGAGCAGAAACAGAAACAAGGCGGACAACAGGCTGCGATTAAGGGTGCTCATGGAAGTTAATCCTTATAGGTAATCCGGCGCGCCGAAGGAGGTAAAAATCGGCGCCCGGGTGAAATATGATTGTTGGACTGGAGCCCGGCGCCCGGGTTCAGTGCAAGCCCTGCATGTAGCTGGCGACGGCCTTTATATCGGCGTTGGTCATCTTGGACGCAATGCTGCGCATCACCGCGTTATCGTCGCTAGCGCGTTGCTCCGACTTGAAGGCCTTCAACTGCGCCCCCGCGTAATCCGCATGCTGACCATGCACCGCCGGATATCCGGCCGCGGGGTTGCCGGCGCCCGTGGGCCCATGGCAGGCCATGCAGGCAGGCAGGCCTCGGCCGGCATTGCCTGCGCGATAGAGGCGTTGTCCTTTTTCGACCCGGGCCGGGTCGGCGGCGCCGATTTTGACCTTCTGGCTGGCGAAATATGCCGCCAAATCCGCAATGTCATCATCGGAAAGATTCGCCGCCATGGGCGACATCTGGTCGTTAACCCGCTTTTGGGCGCGATAATCCAGCAATTGTTTGCGCAGATATTCCGCGCCCTGGCCGGCCAGATTCGGCCAGGCTGTATTGACGCTGTTGCCGTCCGGTCCGTGGCATGCGGCGCAGAGTTGCGCCTTCTGCTTCCCCGCGCCCGGGTCTCCGGCGGCATGAATTTCCAACGGGCTCAGTGCAGCAATCATGGCCAGCAGTGCAACGACGGATTTAAGTGTCATGCGGATATCCAGGTTGGGCAAAATTTATTTTGGCCGAGAGCGGCATCTTATCGAAAAAACCGTGAGAATTGCATGGATGTCCCACAATCCATTTCATGACACCGGGTTTCTGCTCGGCGCCCCCGGGCTGGAACACCTGCCGGCAGATACAGGGCGCGAAGTTGCATTTGCCGGTCGCTCCAACGTGGGCAAGTCCAGCATTATTAATGCGCTGGTCGGGCAGCGGCATCTGGTACGCACGAGTCGCACACCGGGCCGGACCCGCGAGCTCAATTTTTTCGAGGTCCGGCCGGGACTGCGGCTGGTGGATCTGCCGGGCTATGGTTTTGCGAAGGTCTCCCTGGCACAACGGCACGCCTGGGGTGAGTTGATGGCGGGCTATCTGGCGCAGCGTCGATCCCTGGTGGGTGTCCTGGCGGTCATGGATATCCGCCACCCATTCAAGGATTCAGACCAGGACCTGCTCAACCTGCTTCAGGAAGGCGGGTTCCGCTCCCATGTGGTACTGAATAAAGCCGACAAGCTCACCCGTGGCGAAGGAAATAATGTGCTGCGCCAGGCACGTCGCGAACCGGGCGCGGCCGGCGCCCAAATTCAATTGTTTTCCAGTGTTTCCGGTGTCGGGGTCGAGGACCTCCGGCGGGTGGTGCGAGGATGGCTCGAATAATCCTGCCGTGGTAAAAAAAAGGCCCCGGTTCACAGGGGGAGGTAGGGCTACCGGGGCCGACAACACCCGGCTGGGGAGGCCGGGATTCGGACACCGCCGGGTGTTCCGGCGGGTAAATTCATTCGTGTTGTATTAGACGCACACCCGGAATTTTGGTTCCGGTCCCTGCCGGGGCCGGGGTCTTATACACAAAGGCGTCGTTTGCCGGTAAGTAACCACTTAGCTTTTTCCAGAATCGGGCTACAAGCCACATGAATAGGTGTAACATATTGAAATAAATACACTTTATAGAGTGGTCAAATTTTAACAGTTTTGACACACGGCGAGGCGGGGTGCTGCATCTCGCCCCATGTTAGTGACTCATCCACAAAGTTATCCACAGAAAATGTGGATAAGAATTGAACCCCGTTTACCGCCAAAGTGTTAACGCACGTTCCCTAGAAAGTCCCTGAAGGAACTCCCCTAAGTGAGGTAAGTTCAGCATCGCTCCACAGCTCCCTTAAATCCTCATTGAACCGTCTTGATGGTCTCGCCGGGTTGGATTTCCCCGCGCGGAAATCGGCCATTGATCAGGCGGATCTGTTGCTCGCCCAATTGACCCAGATTGGCCTGCCTGGCCAGGCCGGCAAACGTGGTCTGATCCGTGGCCCTGAGCGTCGCAATTCGATGGACATTGTCGGCCAGTGCCTTTTCCTCCGGGGTCAGCGTGCGGAAGGATTCCCCGGTGGCGCGAAACGCCGAGTCGTATTGCGCAAATCCCTGCGGGTCGCGGCTGATCCCGGCGATGACATAGACACTGCGGCCGAGCTGAACCGCGGTAAAGCGTGCCGGCCGCCGGCCCGCATCGGTGTCAACAGCGGCGGTTCCACTGAAGGCCGGTAGCCCGCGTACCTTCAGGATCTGCTCATTCCCCATCTTTTGCAGACCGAGTCCTTGCAGCAGGACTTCCCGCGCGCCCTGGCCCGGATTCGTCCGTGACACGCTTAACTGCAGGATGGCGGCCCCGCCCGGTGCGCTGGCGACGACCTTGTCGGGCAGATTCGAGACGCGCCAACCGGCGGGAAAGCGCAGCGCTATCCCCAATTGCCCATGATAGAAATCCCGGCCTTTGAGGAGACCCTGGCTGTTGCTATCGCCGTAGACAAGGCCGTTGGTGCGTTCGAGATATTCGCCCCGGCCAATGAAGGGCTGCTTCACCTTTGTCACGGCGTCTGCGCTGGCAACGACCTCCTGCAGCCGCGTGTCGCTGTCCGGATGGGTGGAAAACAGTCCGTGATAAACATTGGCGTCCCGGCCTTCGGCCTGCGCTGCCTTGAGTTCGTACAGTTCCTGGTTCTTCAGCGCACCGATCACGCGCAGCATGGCCTTGGGGTCATAACCGGTGCGGCCGAGGTATTCGGCACCCAGGCGATCTGCTTCCAGTTCATGATCACGTCCATAGCCACGCAACAGGGCAGTGCCCAATGCACCGGCCAGTTGTTGTCCTGCCGCCTGGCCCAGGCCAGGGAGGAAAGCCGCGCCCAGTGCCGCGCCCAGGCCGGTGAGTTGCGTCGCCGAATGCTGACGCACGGCATGGCGCGCGGTGACATGACCGACTTCATGGCCCAGCACCGCGGCCAGCTCCGCCTCGGAGTTCAAGTACGCCATCAGCCCGCGGGTAATGAAGATGAATCCGCCGGGCAGCGCAAAGGCATTCACGTGTTTCGAGTCCAGGACCGTGAACTGGTAATTCAGATTGCTCCGGTGGCTGCGCTCCGCGACCTTGCGCCCGACGTATTGGACATAGTTCTGGAGTTCAAGATCGTCGTAGGTCTGATACTGTCCGAGGACCTGTTGGTTGGCCTGTTGGCCCAGCGCAATCTCCTGCTGTTCCGACATCAACACCAGGTCGGAGGAGCCGGTGACCGGATTGGTGGCGCAGCCGGGCAATAGCAGGCTGCAAAGGATCATGGCCATTAACCCAGCGCGATTCATGTGTCTATTTTGACTTGTCAGGGGCAACCGAGTTTCCCGGTTCGGCCGGCACCCGCAAGTTTACCGGATGCCGCAGGTACAATCGCAAACGCCCGCGCTGCGGATACACCATGCCGCGAAATTCCGCCCGTTGCCCCGGCAGTGCTGCTATGGCCTTGCGATCGAACTCGGCGAAGTTTGCCGCCGGGATGGTCACGGACAGCGGGCCGGACAGTTCCAGCCACGCGCCGCCCCGGGTCCAATGCACCTGCATGACGCGGTCGCGAACGATGCGAAATCCACGCGTATCGGGCGCCAGCGTTTCCGGATCAGCAGATCGGTATTCGCGGCGGCCCCACAGACCGGTTTGTGCCCCCAGAGCGGTATCCGCCGCGTGCTGATAGCAGGGCAGATACCGCAGGCTGGGCGGGATCACCAGCGGCGTGGCCAGTCCCTCGGCCAGCAGGCCTGCCTGTAGGTTGGTGCCGTCGGAAAGAAACAAATGTCGCAACAATCGTCCATGACGGTCCCGGTCTTCCGTATCAGCCACGGTCAGCACCGGCGTCCCGGGGGTGAGCCGGGCTCGAAGCCAGTCCCGGGCCGCGGCGGCACCGGGCTGATCCGGCGTACTGCCATGACCCAATTCCGGCGTATCGATGCCGACCATGCGCAGGTGTTCGCCATCGCCCAGGATGACGGTATCGCCGTCAATGACATATTCGATGGAGGCGCGGCTGCCGGGGGAATCCGGGGCGCAGGCGGCATCTGGCGCCGCGTGCATTACCGGCGCGGCGCCAGACAGGACTAACAGGAGAATCGACGGCGCGCGACCAGGAGGCCGGCGCAGGAGTGGCGCGCGCAGGCGCCTATTGCATGCCGTACTTGCGACGGAACTTGTCCACGCGCCCGGCAGTGTCGAGCATTTTCTGCTTGCCCGTGTAAAACGGGTGACACTGCGCGCAGACCTCTATGTGCAGGTCCTTGGCATGGGTCGAACAGGTCTTGAATGAATTACCGCAACTGCAGGTAACGGTAATCTCTGCGTATTCGGGATGTATGTCTGCTTTCATGGCTGCGGGTCTCAAATCAGCCCCTACGGCGATTGCCCGGGGCCTTAAAGGCGGCGCAGTTTAGGCGAAACGGCGGGGGCATGCAAACCGCCGCTGGCAGGCCAGGGACCGGGTCAGTCGCCGAATTCCGCGATTACCGGGGTGTGGTCGGAAGGCCGCTCCCAGGTGCGCGGCACCCGATCGATGCGACAGGCCCGGCATTTGGCCGCAAGATCCATGCTCGCCAGGATATGGTCAATGCGCAGCCCCAGATTGCGCTGAAAACCTGAGGCGCGGTAGTCCCACCAGCTGTAGCTGTTGGCAGGCTGCGGGAAGATCCGGAAGCAATCCACCAGGTCGAGGGCAAGCAGTGATGCAAACGCCGCCCGTTCCGGGGCGCTGCACAGCACCTGACCAACCCATGCCCCGGGGTCATGCACGTCCGCATCCGCCGGGGCGATATTGAAATCCCCCAGCACCACCAGGCGGGGATGGCCAGCCAACAGCGTGCGGATGAATTCGCACACGTGTTTAAGCCACGCCAGCTTGTAGAAGTATTTTTCCGACCCCACCTCCGAACCGTTGGGGACATAAAGGTTCAGCACCGCGATGCCACCGGTTTCAGCGAACAGCACACGCCGCTGCGGGTCACTGAATGCCGGGATTTCTGTTTGCAATGCGGTCAGTGGAGTGCGGCTGACGATGGCCACGCCGTTATAGGTTTTCTGCCCCGAGAACGCCAGTTGGTACCCACGTTGCAGGAATTCCGCCGCCGGAAAGTCCGGGTCCGGGAGCTTGATTTCCTGCAGCGCCAGCAGGTCCGGTTGTTCGGCATCGAGCCAGGTGAGGACGTGCGGCAATCGCACGCGCAGGGAATTGACGTTCCAGGTGGCGATCTTCACTGGGTCCCGCGACGCGGCGCCCGCGTGCGGCAATCGATCAGACGCGGAATCCGCCGTGGCGGCGGCGATTCAGATGATCCATCAGGTACACGCCGCCGGCCAATCCCAACAGCAACAGGATGGCAGCAGTGGCGGCGAACTGGCCCGGGTCGAAACCGGAGCCCATGACCCCCTGCTCCGACGCGACAACTGCCCCCACTTTTTCCCCGACGCTGATGCGCAACTGCTTGTTTTCCGCCTGCAGACCCGCCAGCTCCTGGTACAGGGATTCAGTGTCGCTGTTCATGCCGATGCGTTTGCGCAGCTCGGTCAATTCCACCTGGGCCTCGCCGCCGCGCAATTTCTCCTGCTTCAATTGCTGATCCAGGTCCTGGTTTTGCCGCTTGAGTTGCTGCGCCAGTTTGAAGTCCTCACTGGCGTTGCCGCTGCCGGTGAGGCGTGCCTCCAGTTGCGTCTGCTCGGCGCGGGATTGCTCGAGCTGCCGCTCCAGTTCTTCGATGCGTTTGAGTTGTTCCTGATCCTGCGCGGATTCTGACGGCGCTTCTGTCGCCAGGTAACTGTTATCGATCCAGCCCTGGACGCCGTCGGAATCGCGCACCAGCGACGCGCGCTCCTCCCGTTTCAGCACCTGCAATGTGGCGCCAGTCGGGACCAGCTTCAGGATCGGGCTGTCTGCGGCCTTGTCCTGATGCAATCCGGCGTGAAATCCCTTGCTGCCCACGAAAGCATCCTCGCCCAGTGCCGGGGCGGCGGCCAGGATCAAAGCGAACCAAAACGGCAGTACGCGCAGGGTCATGTGCTGGTCGACACGGGTTGATGTTCGAGGATGCCGGAGTGGCGCAGCAGGGGTTCGACGCTCGGTTGCCGGCCCCGGAATGAAATGAACAGCTCCATGGGCTCCCGCGCCCCCCCATTTTCAAGTATGGCATGCATGAATTGCCTGCCAGTAGCTGCATCAAAGATACCGGTTTCCTCGAATTTGGAAAAGGCGTCCGCGGACAGAACCTCGGCCCATTTGTAACTGTAGTAGCCGGCGGCGTAACCACCGGCAAAAATGTGCCCAAAACTGTGTTGAAAGCGATTCACCGGCGATGGCGGGATCACCGCCACTTCAGCGCGCACCTCGTCCAGCACGCGCTGAATATCATCACTGTCGTGGCCGCGATTCTCGTGATGCAGGCGAAAATCGAACAGCGCCAGTTCCAGTTGCCGCACCATGTGCAGCCCGGCGTGAAAATGCCTGGCCCTCAGCATCTTTTCGAACAGATCCTGCGGCAACGGGTCGCCGGACTGGAAGTGCCCTGCGATCAGATCCAGCGCCGCGCGATCCCAGCACCAGTTTTCCATGAACTGGCTCGGCAGTTCCACCGCATCCCAGGGCACGCCGCGGATCCCGGATACGTCGGCGTAATCCACCAGCGTCAGCACGTGATGCAAGGCATGGCCACATTCATGGAACAAGGTCATGACCTCTTCGTGACTAAGCAGTGCCGGCCAACCGTCCACGGGCGGAGCGAAATTGCAGATGAGATAGGCCACCGGCCGTTGCAGCCCGGACATTGGCCTGCGGCGCACGATGCAATCGTCCATCCAGGCGCCGCCGCGCTTCTTCTGGCGCGCATACAGGTCCATGAACAATGCCCCGCGTAACTGCCCGGTTTCGTCCACCACCTCAAAGTAGCGCACATCGGGATGCCAGCGTTCGACGCCCCCGGCTTCACGCAGGGTGATGCCATACAGGCGCCGCAGGATTTCAAACAGGCCGTCCAGTACCTCCGGGATCGGAAAGTAGGGGCGCAGGTCTTCCTCGGAGAAATCGAACTCATGACGGCGCAGGAGTTCGGAGTAGTAATTGATGTCCCATGAGGCAAGTTCGATGATCCGGTGTTGTTCCCGGGCAAACCGGCACAGTTCAGCATATTCCGCCACGGCCACCGGCCGGGCGCGTCGCGCCAGGTCGTGCAGAAATCCCAGCACGTCGCCGGGTGTGCGCGCCATCTTTCGCGCCAGCGAATATTCGGCGAAATTCGGGAAGCCGAGCAATGTCGCGAGCTCGCTGCGCAAGGTCAGGATGCGGGCCATGAGCGGGCTGTTGTCCCAGCGGCCCGCATGCGGCCCCAGCGCCGAGGCGCGGGTCACGTAAGCCAGATAAAGTTCGCGCCGCATTTCGGCGTCGTGCGCGTATTGCATTACCGGCTGGTAGCACGGAAAGTCCAGCGTCAACACCCAGCCTGGAAGGTTGCGATCACGCGCATTACTGGCGGCCAGCGCCAGCGTGGACGGTGGGACGCCGCGCAGCCGCTCCGCGTCGGTTACGTGCAGCGTCCAGGCCTGGGTCGCATCGAGCAGATTTTCCTCAAATTTGGTCTGCAGTTGTGCCAGCTCCTGCTGGATGACCCGGAACCGATCGCGGTCCGCCAGCGGCAGAGCCACACCACCCAGACGGAATTCACGCAGCGCGTTTTCCAGCACTTTGCGCTGCGCGGGATCCAGTGCTGCCGCATCCGCTCCTACTGCAATCGAGCGAAAGGCCTGATAAAGGCGCTCGTTCTGCGCCAGCTCCGAGGCGTACTCAGTGAGCTTCGGCAGGCAGGCGTTGTAGGCCGCGCGCAGGGCTTCATTGTCGGTAACTGCATGCAGATGATTGATCGGCGACCAGGCGCGGTTGAGCCGGTCCTCGTTTTCCTCCAGCGGCGCCACCAGGTTTTGCCACGTGTAGGGGCCGTTTCGATCCAGCAGCAAAGCCAGCGCGGCACGGTTCGTGGCCAGCATGGTGTCGAGTTCTGCCTCGATCCGATCCGGGCGAATGGAACCAAAGGCCGGCAGCAGCATGCCGAGTGAGGCCATATGGGACATGGGGTATTTCCAGGAAATCAGTGCTTGGGAAGACCGGGTATCGTAATCAATCAGATTCGGGGCGGCCACGTGCAAATTGGCGTTATTGCAAATGATTCTCATTTGAATTAATCTGACCCAAATTCTGCTCCGACAGTTCGGTGTCCAATGTGATGAATCGCGGGGAGATTATCTGTTCTTGTTACTCGGTGACCGAAGGGGAGGTCCGGTCGTCCATTGCCGCAGGCGCCCGGACCTTGGGGGCATTGCGAACGGAGCTGCGTGTCTCGGAGTGTTGTGGTCGTTGTGAGCGCCGCGTTCTCGCCTGCCTCGGGGAAGCAGAGAAGATCTTACCCTCAGTCCTCCTGAATGCAGTTCCGGTCCGGTCGGCAGTTTCATTAAATCCCTCAATTACCAGCCGCTGATCCTGAAGTGAGCGTTTCCTGACATCAGGATCTATGCGTGGCTATGGTCATATAGATAAGAATGATTATCAATTCTAATTTGATCGCTATTACCAACCAAAAAGCCGTTGAATTTCAACCTTAATGGAGAAATCCCCATGCGTCCTATCGCCGCCACGTTGCTTTGCCTGAGCCTGCTGCTGACTGCCAGCGTACCGGTACGCGCCGCCGTCACACCCTCACTGGAGGAAATGTGGCAGCTGGTGCAGGCACAGCAGAAGACCATAGCCGAATTGCAGACCCGCCTGGCCCGGGCCGAAGGCCAGGTGCAGGAGACCGTCTCGCAGGTGGAGGCCACTGCCGATGCCGTGGAGCAGGTGGCGGCGACGTCGACGTCCGTAGCCACGGCAAAAAACCGCACTTCGGTCGGCGGCTATGGCGAGTTGCATTACAACAATCTGGACGATGACCGCGACGGGGTGGGCGGGGATGATTCCCTGTCGCGGGCGGACTTGCATCGCTTCATCATCTACCTCGGCCATGAGTTCAATGATCGGCTGCGGTTCTTCTCCGAACTGGAGGTGGAACACGCGCTGGTGGCCGGCGACGGGTCCAGCGCCGGCGAGGTGGAAATGGAACAGGCCTGGCTTGAACTGGACCTGAACAACAACCATCACCTGCGTGCCGGCCTGGATGTGCTGCCCGTGGGCATCATCAACGTGACCCACGAGCCGAACACCTTTTACGGCGTGGAGCGCAACAAGGTGGAATCGGAGATCATTCCGACCACCTGGTGGGAAGCGGGCCTCGCGCTGCGCGGCGAGATCGCGCCAGGGTGGAGCTACGACGCGGTGTTGCACTCCGGTCTGACCGCGCCCACTGCCGGGGATGACCCCTATCGTCCCCGCAGCGGCCGTCTCAAGGTTTCCGAAGCCGACGATCAGGATGCGGCGTTCACGGGCCGTGTGCGTTATACCGGCATCCCGGGCCTGGAGGTTGGCGCTAGCGGTCAGTATCAGCGCGACTATACCGGCACCGCCGACGACATCGATATCGACGCGACATTGTTCGAGGCCCACGCGGACTGGAAGCACCGCAGCGGCTTCGGATTGCGCGCACTGTATGCGCGTTGGGATCTGGGCGAGGACGGTGCCGTGGATCCGGGCGCGGTCAATGCCAACAATCTCGCCGGGTGGTACGTGGAACCGGCGTGGCGCTTCCGGCTGCCCGGAGACGTGTTGGGCGAAATTGGCGTGTTCGCTCGCTACAGCGAATGGGATGAGCGCAACCGCCTGCCGGCACCCGACTTCCGCTACGAGGAATTCGAGCAGTTTATGGTGGGTCTGAACTGGTGGCCACACCCGGACGTGGCGTTCAAGCTCGACGTGCAGTGGGAGAACGCCGACAGGTCCGTGGACCAGACTCTCGACGGCATCAACCTGGGTTTCGGCTACCGGTTCTGAAGTGTTGAACCGGCGGTGAATCCGGTATCGTGCGCGCGATGCTTCGTGCAGGCCGGAAACCATGAGGATCCACCGGTGGCGCGCAGGACTGTGCTGCGCGGCGCTGCTGACGCTGGGAGCCGTCTCCCTGGCCGGAGCCACCGGTGTCTATCAGACGCCGGAGGCTTTTCTGGCCGAGGTGTTCAATGGCGCCGCGCCGGCGCCCCAGGCCCTATGGCTGCTGCCTGAACTACGCGCCCAGGCTGAACAAATCCTCGGCCATCCGCTCGACCGGCTGCGCGTCCGTTATTGGGGAAATTCCGATCGCAATGTCTGGATCCTGGACGAGATTGGCCGGGATCAGCCCATCACCGTGGGTATTGTCACCAGCGGCGGACGCATCGAGCAGCTCCGGGTACTGATCTTTCGCGAGTCCCGTGGCTGGGAGGTCCGCCATCCGTTCTTCACCGATCAATTCCGCGACCTCAGCCTCAATGAGCGCCAGGAGCTGGAAGAGCCCATAGACGGGATTTCCGGTGCCACGCTTTCGGTCGCTGCACTGACGCGGCTGGCGCGACTGGCGCTGATGCTACATGGCGCCGCTGCCCGCGGGCAACCCGTATCCCGATGAATCTGATCGCCTGGATGAAGTGGCACCGCTGGGCCGGACTCGGCGTCGCCCTGTTCATCGCCATGCTGTGTGTCAGCGGCATTTTGCTCAATCACGGCAGCGCGTTGGGGCTGACGCGGCATTACCTGCACAGTGACTGGTTGCTGGATCTCTATGGCATCGAGCCGGCGCAGGCGCCGGTATCGTTCAATGCCGGTGCGCACTGGGTCACGCGCATCGGCGATCGCCTGTACTTCAATGGCCGGGAACTGGCAGAGCGCAGCGACACATTGCTCGGCGTGGTGCCGCTGCAGGATCAGATCGTGGCCGGTCTGGGGGACCGGCTGCTGATCCTGGCGCCGGACGGGACGATCATCGAGGTGTTACACGCGACGGAAGGGGTGCCCGCGGGAATGTCGCGCATCGGCAGCACCACGGATGGGCGCCTTGTCATCGAGACCGACCGCGGACAATTCCTGCCGGATCTGGATTCATTGCGCTGGACGCAAGCGGCAGCACCGGATGCGCATTGGGCAATACCCGCGGCAATGCCGGAGGAACTCAACGCGGAATTAATCCGGAGTTTCCGTGATCGCACGTTGACGCTGGAGCGGTTGCTGCTGGACATCCACAGTGGCCGCATCGTGAATCGCTTCGGTGTCTGGTTCATGGATGCGGTCGCTGTCGTGCTGTTGTCATTGGTAATCAGCGGTCTGTGGATCTGGTGGAAGCGTTGAAGCCGGACCCCCGCCCCGATCGGAAGTTGTCGGACACGCCGTGAATACGTCCATGTAGGCTCGGGTGCCGCCTTTCTCGCTGTGCAATCCTGCTCCGCGAGAAAGTCCGGCCCGCACCTCCATGTGCGGGCGTTCGCAGCGTCGCTGCGAACCCCTGCGGCACACGGTCCGCCAACTTCCGATCCGGTCAGGCGTCAAACGCCGCAACCTGCGCGCTGAAGTGCATCGAGGAGTGTTGTCATGGCGGAAAGTCCCCGGGGGTTAGCGCGCATCATCCGCGCGACAAAATATTCGTGGCAGGGTCTTGGCGCCGCGCTCCGGAATGAGGCGGCCTTCAGGCAGGAACTGGCGCTGGCCGTGATTCTCGCACCGGTTGGCCTGTGGCTTGGTGCCAATGGATTGGAACGCGCATTGCTGATCGGTTCCCTGCTGCTGGTGTTGATTACCGAGCTCCTGAATTCCGCCGTTGAAGCGGCGATTGATCGGCATGGCGCGGAGACACATGAACTGGCCGGTCGCGCCAAGGATTTGGGGTCGGCCGCCGTCTTTGTCGCGTTGTTGAACGTGCCGGTGACCTGGGGATTGCTTTTACTGGGCTAAGTCGCCGGGCCGCATACCGGGCAGGCCGGATCTTTTGGCAGGCGCGCGCTGTGCCACTCCATATTGAGCACATCCAGTAGCAGCAGGCGGCCTGACAACGATTTTCCGATCTGCATGATTATCTTCATGGCCTCCAGCGCCTGCACGCTGCCGGCAACACCGAGCAGCGGCGCGATGACGCCGTTGGCCGTGCAGGTTTCCTCCACTTCGGCGCCGGCGCCGTACAGGCAGCGGTAGCAGGGCGAGGCGGGGTCGCGCGCATCGAACACGCTGATCTGCGCCTCGAAGCGGATCGCCGCCGCTGACACCAGCGGTTTGCGGGCGCGGACGCACGCCGCGTTGATGGCGAAGCGGGTGCGAAAATTGTCGCTCGCGTCCACGACCACATCGGACTGCGCGACCTGGGCCGCCAGGTTTTCCGCATCCATGACCCCGTCGATCAGGGTCATCGCCACTTCCGGGTTCAGCGCCAGCAGGTGGTCGCGCGCGGACTCGGTCTTCGGGCGGCCGATGTCGCAGGTGCGGTGCAGGATTTGGCGCTGCAGGTTGGAAAGCTCCACCCGATCAAAATCCGCCAGCAGCAGGTGTCCGACACCGCCGGCAGCCAGGTAAATACTCGCCGCGGAGCCCAAGCCGCCCAGGCCGACCACCAGCACGCGCGCCTGTGCCAGGCGCTGTTGCCCGGCGGCATCGATCTCCGGCAGCATGATCTGACGGCTGTAGCGCAGTAGCTGATCGTCGTTCATCGTGCTGGAGTACGGGGCCGGACTATTCCGGCGGAGGCTGTTCGATCATTTGCTGCGCGGTTCATAGTTTTTCCACTGCTGTTTGCGCAGGTCGTGCCGGCGCGGGTCATGCAACCGATAGTGCGCGGCGTAGATGTCCGTAATGTAGTTGTCCCAGCCGCAGCGTTCCTGTGCAATGTCACGATCATTCTCCAGCAGCAGCGCAGCGTATTGGGCGCGCAGCCACGCCCAAGGTCCGGTTTTCATTGCCAGCGCCCGCTGCTGATGCGTTCCTGTCCCCCCGCATCCAGGCGCGTCTCCACTTCCGTGAATCCTTGTTGCCGCAACAGCCGGCGTACGCTCTCACCCTGGTCGAATCCGTGCTCCAGCAGCAAGTATGCGTCTGCGCGCAGATGGCGCCTTGCGCCTGCGATGATGCGGGACACGCCCTCAAGACCACCACGCCCGCCATCCAGCGCGAGGCGGGGCTCGTGTCGCAGCGGCGTCTGCCATAACGCCGGGCATTGCTCATCCACATACGGGGGGTTCGAAAGGATTACATCAAAGCGCCGGGCGCCCAAGGCGGCGTACCAGTCCGAAACCATGAACGAGACGTTGCCAATCCCGAACCGCACGGCGTTATGTTGCGCCAGATCCAGGGCATGGCGGCAGAGGTCTGTGGCGGTTATGCGCGCATCCGGCCGTTCGCGCGCCAGGGCGAGACTGACCGCGCCACTGCCGGTGCCCAGCTCCAGCAATTCCGGCGCGTGGTGGGGGCGAGTCAGGTCGAGCGTGACCTCCACCAGTTGCTCGGTCTCCGGGCGCGGGATCAGCGTGAACTGGTTGACGGTGAGGTCCAGGGACCAGAATTCCCGCCGCCCGGTCAGGTAGGCCACGGGAAATCCGTCACGGCGCCGCGTGATCAGGCGCCAGAAGTCCGCCGCCGCCGCGGCAGGCACCTGTGCCTCCGCGTGCGCGTAGCAATACTCCCGGCCGACCTCCAGCACCATACCCAGCAGGACTTCCGCGTCCAGTCGCGCAGTATCCAGTTCCTGCAACTCGGCCGTGGCGGCGCCGAGCAAGTCAGCCACCGTGTTCAGCTGTACGCCGTGGGGCTTCATTCACCACCGCCTTGCGCGAGTTCGGCCAGCAACTCCGCCTGGTGTTCGTGGATGAGCGGGTCTATCACCGGGTCCAGGTCGCCTTCCATGACGTCCGGGAGTTGGTAAAGAGTAAGGTTGATGCGGTGATCGGTGATCCGGCCCTGGGGAAAATTGTAGGTGCGTATGCGTTCTGAACGATCCCCGGACCCCACCATCAGGCGGCGGGTCTCGGCGCGTGCCGCAGCCTGGCGTGAACGTTCGGCCGCCAACAGGCGCGACTTCAGCAATGACATGGCGCGGGCGCGATTCTTGTGTTGTGACCGCTCATCCTGGCACTCCACTACGGTTCCGGTTGGCAGATGCGTGATGCGGATCGCGGAATCGGTCTTGTTGACGTGTTGGCCACCGGCACCGGAGGCGCGGTAGGTGTCCACGCGCAGATCAACCGGGTTGATCTCCACGTCGTCTATCTCGGCGGCCTCGGGCAGCACCGCCACGGTACAAGCCGACGTATGAATGCGGCCCTGGGCCTCGGTTTCCGGCACGCGCTGCACGCGGTGTACGCCGGCCTCGAATTTCAGGCGCGAAAACGCACCGGCGCCGATGATGCGCACAATGACTTCGCGGAAGCCACGCAGATCGCTGGCCCCGGCGCTGACCACCTCGGTCTTCCAGCCGCGCCGCTCCGCATAGCGGCTGTACATGCGCAGCAGGTTGGCGGCGAACAAAGCCGCCTCTTCACCGCCGGTGCCGGCGCGGATCTCGAGAAAAGTATTGTGATCGTCGGCGGAGTCCCGCGGCAGCAGCAGGGCACTGATCTCCTGTTCCAGTTGCTGGTGCTGCTGCTCGGTCTGGCGCAACTCGGCCTGCGCCAGGTCCCGCACGCCCGGATCGGAGTCATTCAGCATATGGCGCGCATTGTCCATGCCCTGCTGGTTGCGCTGAAAGCGGCCGAAGCATTCGACCACGGGGGTCACCTCGGCATCCTCCTTGCTCAGATCGCGGAAGCGGCGCTGATCCTGGATCACTGACGGGTCCGCAAGTAGCGCGTGGATCTCCTTCTGTCGATCAGCGAGCCGTTCCAGTTTGTGCAGCAGCGAGTCTTTCATGATCTTGGGCGTGCCGTCGCCGGCAGGGCGCACGGCAGGCGCGCGTTTCAGCGTTCGCTGTCTTTGCGGCCCGATTCCGCCGGCAGGCTGAACAATTCCCTGGCCGCGCGCGCCAGGTCCTGGCGCGTTTCTCCCGCCGCGCGCAGTTGCGCACTGGGGGGGTGCATGAGCTTGTTGCTGAGTAGCCGGGTTACGTCCCGCAAGACCTGCTCCGGCGCCTCGCCCTGGCGCAACCGGAGCAGCGCGTCATCGGTCACCTGGCGCTGAATGTCGTCGGCGCGATCACGCAGGGCACGGATCGTCGCCACGGTATCCCGCGACTCCAGCCACTGCATGAAGTGAATGACCTGGGAGTCGATTATCTCCTCCGCCTGGAGTGCTGCTTCGCGCCGGGAGCGCAGGTTTTCCTCAATAACGCCGTGCAGGTCGTCCACTGTGTACAGGTATACGTCCTCCAGCCCGGACACGGCCGGATCCACGTCCCGGGGAACGGCAATGTCGAGGATGAACATGGGCCGGTGGCGACGCTGTCTCAGCGCGCCCTCCACTGCGGCGCGATCCAGTATCGGCGTGGGACTGGCGGTGGAGCAGATGACGATATCTGCCTCATACAGGTGTTTTGGCAGGTCCTGGAGCCCGATGGCATAGCCGGAATACTCCCCGGCCAGGCGCTGCGCCCGTTCCAGCGAACGGTTGGCGACGATCATGCGCCGCAGCCCGTGTTCGGCCAGGTGCCGGGCGGTGAGTTCGATGGTCTCGCCGGCGCCCACCAGCAGCGCCGTGCCTCCGCCCAGGTCACCGAAGATCTGGCGTGCCAGGCGCACTGCGGCGAAGGCCACCGAGACCGGGTGACTACCGATGGCAGTATTGGTGCGAACCTCCTTGGCAACGCGAAACGAATGTTGAAACAGCCGTCCCAGCAATCGTCCCACGGACCCGGCGCGCACCCCGGTCTGATAGGCATCCTTCAATTGCCCAAGCACCTGTGGTTCCCCGAGGATCAGGGAGTCCAGTCCGCTGGCCACCCGCAATACATGTTTCACTGCGCTGGCATCCGGGTGCACATATAAATGTGTGTTCAGGTCGCGGGTATATCTGCCGCAGAAGTCGGTAAACCAGTGCACCGGCCGGTCGCTGTCCGGGAGGTCGACGGCGCAGTAGATCTCGGTGCGGTTGCAGGTGGACAGAATTGCCGCCTCCGCGGCCGCGCCGTCACGGAGCAGCGCGCGCAGCGCCTCCGGCAGCATGTCCGGGGAAAACACGACACGCTCCCGTACCTCAATGGGCGCGGTGGCGTGGTTTAATCCAAAGGCGAGCAGGGTCAAGGGAAGTTACCGGGTCAGGCTGGGAATTCTGCGCGATGCACATTTTCAATACAAGCATAAAACACTTACAATTCAACTTGTTGCTGACCTGAATCAATTCCGGGCCCCGGACGGGCCGTAACCCCGGTGGAGGCAGGTCCGCGGTAACCTTACATCGTCGGAACTGTCTTTGTCAGTGGATTCCTTGTTATGGTTGGCCCATGCAAATAAAAGACTCGACCCATCGGTTTTCATCGCCACTGGCGTATTTGTGCCTGATCTTCGGCCTATCGCTGACCGGCGCCTGTGCGACGCCCGCCGGCAAGCCGGCGGCAGGCACCGCTGAGGCCCCGGCGCCCGCTGCAGTCGCGGCGGAGGTGGAAACACCCGTGGCCCCGCCACGCCCCGACATCGACCTGACCGGGGAACTGCTCTACCGGATCATGCTGGCCGAGATTGCCGGTCAGCGTGGCGAACTGGACGCGGCCCTGGTCACCTACCTGGATCTCGCGCGCAGCACCCGTGATGTGAAACTGGCGGAGCGCGCCACGCGCATCGCGGTTTACGCGCGCGACGCGGAGGCCGCCACGGAGGCGGCAACCATCTGGGTGGAATTGGATCCGCAAAGCCCCGATCCGCATCAGGTGCTGGCGGCCATGGCCTTGCGGCGCGGCGATGAGGAGCAGGCGTTCAGGCACCTGGAGGAGATGCTGGATCGCGCCGCCGGTTCCCTCGATGAAAAGCTGTTGATGATTGCCAATCTGCTCGGGCGCGAGAAGGACGGCGCGCTGGTAATGAGCCTGCTGGAGCGTCTGCTGGCGTCGCGGCAGGATTCCCCCGAGGCGCTGTTCGCCTTCTCCCACGTGGCCGCCCGGCTCGGCGATTTGGATCGTTCCGCGCAACTATTGGAGCAGGCGCTGGCGCTGGATCCGGAAAATGAGAATGCATTGTTGACCTATGTCTCGATCCTGCAGCGCCAGAAGCGCATGGATGAGGCACTGGAACGGCTCGAACAGGTGCTCAAGCATCGCCATGATCAGAAACTGGACGATTTCAATTTACGCATGGCCTACGCGCGCCTGCTCGCCGACGCCCGGCGCTTCGATGCCTCTCTCAAGCAATTCGAAATCCTGGGAAAGATGCAGCCGGACAACCTCGAGGTTTCGTTCGCCCTCGGGCTGTTGCAACTTCAGGCCAATCGCATCGCGGAGGCAGAGCCCCATTTCAAGCAACTGGTGAACAATGAAGAACGCGGCGACGACGCCAGTTACTACCTGGGCCGCATCGCGGAAGAGCGTGAAAGCTTTGATCAGGCCAACCTCTGGTACCTCGGAGTGCAGGGCGGGGAAAATTATTTTGACGCCCAGGTGCGCCTCGGCCTGATCCTCGCCAAGCAGGACCGGCTGGATGAGGCCCGCACGCACTTGCGATCGGTGCGTACTCGCAATGCGGAGGAACGTGCGCTGCTGGTGCAAGCCGAGGGCGAACTGCTGGCCGAGGACAAGCGTTACGATGAGGCCATGTCGGTGTACGACCAGGCGCTACAGGCCGGGTTCAATTCGGATGTGATGTATGCGCGCGCCATGCTGGCCGAGAAAATGGATAGGCTCGACATTCTCGAGCGCGACCTGCGCGAGATCCTGGACAAGGATCCGGGCAATGCCCAGGCGTTGAATGCCCTCGGGTACACCCTGGCCGATCGCACTGACCGTTTCGACGAGGCCCTGGAATTCATCCAGCGCGCACTGGTCATCAGTCCCAGCGACTTCTACATCCTCGACAGCATGGGCTGGGTCTTGTATCGAATGGGCCGCCTGGAGGAGGCAGAGGAATATCTGCGCAAGGCCCTGGTGTTGCGTGCCGACTCGGAGGTTGCCGCGCACCTGGGTGAGGTGTTGTGGGCGAAGGGGGATCGCAAGGGCGCCAACGATATCTGGAACACCGCATTGCAAGAAACGCCGGGCGACGACAAGCTGCTCGACGTTATCAAGCGATTCAAGGAGTAGCCGTCACGGCGCGCCTTCCGGCGCGGTGATGCAGTCTGCATGGGTACCCTCCCCACATTCCTGTCTGCTTCGGCGCGCCCGGGTTTGCCGGCTTGGTTCATATTCATTGTGATTTTGCTTGCCGGCTGCGCCCGGCAGCCGGTGCAGTTGCAACAGCCGGACCGCGCCTCATTGTGGGGCGCGCACCGCGCGCGCCTGGCCGGCGTGCAGGATTGGCAATTCCGCGGCCGCATCGCCGTGCGGCTGGAAAAGGATGCCTGGAGCGCGACCCTGTACTGGCGTGAGACCCGGGACACCTACACGCTGCGCGTCATCGCGCCCCTGGGCCGCGGCACCTTCGAACTTTCCGGAACTGCCGCGGGCGTGGAATTGCGCACCGCCGATAACCGCATCCTGCGCGCCGACAATCCCGAGTCGTTGCTGCGCAACAAGCTGGGCTGGGATTTGCCGGTGTCCGGACTGCGCTGGTGGGTGCGGGGCCTGCCACATCCGGGTGCCGGGCCAGAACAGCTCGGGATCAATGAAAAGGGGCTGCTGGATGACCTGACCCAAGATGGGTGGCAGGTGGAGTATCAGGAGTATCGGCCGGGAGCCGAACCGGTGCTGCCGGGGAGAATGAGTCTCGAGAACGGGTCCGTACGCGTGCGTCTTGTGATCAGCGAGTGGACGATGGCGTCGTGAGTAATACAGCCTGGCCGGCGCCGGCCAAGATCAATCTTTTTCTGCACGTGCTGGGCCGGCGTCCCGACGGTTACCACCTGTTGCAGACTGCATTCCAGTTTCTCGACCTCTGTGATGAGCTCCACTTCACGTTGCGCGACGATGGACGCATCCTGCGTCGCGCCGACTATGGTGGTGTCCCTGAAGCCGAGGACCTGGTGGTGCGCGCGGCCTCGGCGGTGCGAGCTGCGACCGGGATCAGCGCCGGCGTGGAGATCAATATCCACAAGCACATCCCCATGGGTGGCGGCCTTGGGGGTGGCAGTTCCAACGCCGCTACGACGCTGGTGGCGCTGAACGCATTGTGGCGGGCTGGCCTTTCGGAGCAGCAATTGCTCGGAATCGGCCTGACC
>Ga0156012_1019_pt9 | contig 25090 bp, 25 predicted proteins | sample RifCSPlowO2_02_FD_107666 | JGI IMG/M metagenome (GOLD analysis project Ga0156012, IMG submission 107666) | Gammaproteobacteria bacterium RIFCSPLOWO2_02_FULL_61_13
TGTGCGGAATGGATTACATCGGTGTGCCGTTGCAGGATGATTTTTCCATCCCGCTGGAGCGGACGCTGCAAGTTGTGGCGGAGAGCCGGCCGGCACTGGTCTTTGTGGCACAGCCGAATAATCCCACTGGCAATCTGTGCGCCGAAGAAACGCTGGCGCGCATCGCCGGTTCCACGCCCGGGTTGATGGTCATAGACGAGGCTTACCATGCATTTTCGGGCGCGGACTCCCTGGCGCTGCTCGATGCCCGCGAAAATCTGCTGGTCATGCGCACGCTGTCCAAGCTCGGGCTGGCGGGACTACGGGTCGGATTTCTGGTGGGGCGCCGGGAATGGATTACGGAACTGGAAAAGGTGCGCATGCCCTATAATGTCGGCACCCTGGCGCAGGCCGGCGCCGTATTTTTCCTGCAGCACCGCGAGCAGCTGCACGACCAGGCGGCGCGCATCAGGCAGGACCGCGAACTGTTACGCCAGGGGCTGGGTCAGTTCGCGCATATCCAGCAGTGGCCAAGCGCCGCGAACTTCATCCTGTTCCGGGTCCGCAACCATTCGGCGCGGGTCGTGCACGCCGGGTTGCTGACGCAGGGCATTCTGATCAAAAACCTTGATGGCGCGCACCCGCTGTTGCAGGATTGTCTGCGGGTTACTGTGGGTACCGCTGCCGAAAATGCGGCCTTCCTTGCCGCGCTCGCGCAGGTGCTGAATAAAATCGCCGCCTGAATCCTGCGCTCATTTCGGCGCGCCGCTGGGCCGGGGTCGCTGACCGACACTGGCCTTCACCGTCATTTCCTCCCAACCGCGTACCACACGCAGGTTGATCTCGGTGCCGGGGCGAAAGCCCGCGATCACCTGAATCGCATGCCGCGGCCCGTTCAGCGCCTGGCCATTGATCTGCGTCAGGATGTCGCCTGGCTGCAGGCCCGCGGCGGCGGCGGGACCGTCGCGCAGAACCCACGCCACCAGTACGCCGCCATGGGTCAGACCGGCCGTCTCCATGACATTGGGCGGCAGGGTCTGTGCCTCGATGCCCAGCCAGCCCCGCTGCACGGTCCCATGCAGCAACAGTTCACGCATGATGCCCATGGTTAGATTGATGGGGATGGCGAACCCGATTCCCTGCGACCCGCCGGAACCGGACTCGGAATAGTTTGCAGTGTTGATGCCCACCAGCTCGCCATAGGCGTTGATCAGCGCGCCACCGGAATTACCCGGGTTGATATCCGCGTCAGTCTGGATGAAGTCTTCAAATGCAGTGATGCCGAGACTGGTGCGACCGGTGGCGCTGACGATGCCCTGGGTCACCGTCTGGCCAAAATCGTAGGGATTGCCGATGGCCAGCACGACATCGCCTACGTGCACGTGGTCAGAGTCACCTGTGGGTGCCACCGGGAGTCCGTGCATTTCGCTTAATTGCAGCAGGGCCAGCTCGGTTTCCGGGTCAATGCCGATGGTGGTCGCGGCAATCTGGCGCCCGTCATTGAGCGTGACCCGAATCTCATCCGCGCCGTTTATTACATGGGTGTTGGTCACCACCAGGCCCGAGGCGTCGAGGATGACGCCGGAGCCGAATACACGATCCACGGTTCCCGATTCCGGCGCGTCGCCGAAAAAGCGTTTGAACAGAGGGTCCTGGAACAACGGGTGTTGCACCGGCTGCTGGACGCGAACGGCATAGACATTGACCACGGCCGGGGCGACCGCTACTACGGCATCGTGATAGGAAGCCGGCGCCTGTGGGGATTGCCCTTGCGGGTGCGCCACGGGCGGGTTCAGGGGCAAGCCACCCAATTGCGGAAAAAACCAGATCAGCACCAGCGCCAGTGCAAGTCCCACCGCGGACCATTGCAACAGGAACCCCATGGCCCTGAGCGCACGTTGAGGGGTCACGGCCCGGGGTCTCCGGGCGCCGGAACACAGCCGCTTGAATTACAGTTCCACATCGATAATTCCACCCTTGACTCCCCGACCAGTGTACCAATTCCTGACTGCAGCTCGCCGGATCCCGGGGCCGACCCGCGCGGGCGCCAATCCACGCCGTACCGTGACGAGGCACGGTTTTTCTCATGATATAATGCCGCTCGGCGCAACAAATCCATGCAATCGTGCCACTGCGCGGAACGCAAATAATGAACGAACAAGGAATCGACCTGGGCCGGCGCCGTTTTCTGACCACTGCAGCGACCGTCGTCGGCGGAGCCGGCGCGGTGGCAACGGCCGTCCCCTTTATCTCCACACTGACACCCAGTGCCCGGGCGCGGGCCATCGGTGCGCCGGTGGAAATCGAAATCGGCGCCATCAAGCCCGGTGAATTGCAGGTTTTCAAGTGGCAGGGCAAGCCGGTCTGGGTCCTGCACCGGGACGAGGAGCAACTGAAAAGCCTGCCGGAACTTCACGCCGAGGTTCGCGATCCGGGCTCGGAAGAGGCCCAACAGCCTGAATATGCCCGCAATGAACATCGCTCCATCAAGCCTGAATATCTGGTCATGGTCGGGCTTTGCACGCACCTCGGATGTTCCCCCACCTATGTTCCGCGGGCGGATGCCCAGGCCCGCGGTCTGGGTTCGGAATGGAAAGGGGGATTTTTCTGTCCCTGCCATGGCAGCCGTTTCGACCTGGCCGGCCGCGTGTTCAAGGACGTACCCGCGCCACGCAACCTGCTGGTGCCGCGCCATCAGTATTTGAGTGACTCCCGCGTCCTGGTCGGTGGGGATGATTCCGGGGGTGTGGCGTGAACTCCGTGGTGCGCACCTTGACGGGATTCCGTGACTGGGTGGATGCCCGGTTCCCGTTGATGCAGTTGTGGAATGATCACCTGGCCAGGTATTACGCCCCGAAAAATTTCAATTTCTGGTATTACTTCGGATCCCTGGCAATGCTGGTGCTGGTAATCCAGATTGTCACCGGCATCTGGCTGACGATGAATTACAAGCCGGGGGCGGATCTGGCGTTTGCCTCGGTTGAATACATCATGCGCGACGTGGAGTGGGGCTGGTGGATACGCTACATGCATTCCACCGGCGGCTCGGCATTTTTTGTCGTGGTCTACCTGCACATGTACCGCGCCTTGCTGTACGGGTCCTACAAGCAGCCGCGCGAACTGCTGTGGGTGATCGGCATGTTCATTTACCTGACCCTGATGGGCGAGGCGTTCTTCGGCTATCTGCTGCCGTGGGGACAGATGTCCTACTGGGGCGCGCAGGTGATCATCTCGCTGTTTGGCGCGCTGCCCTGGATCGGCGACGACCTGGCGCTGCTGATCCGCGGCGATTTTGTGGTTTCCGACGTCACCCTGAACCGCTTCTTCTCCTTTCATGTGATTGCATTGCCGCTGCTGCTATGTGGTCTGGTGGGCGCGCATCTGCTGGCGCTGCATGAGGTGGGATCCAACAACCCCGACGGCGTCGAGATCAAGAAGCACAAGGACGCCAACGGCGTGCCCCTGGACGGCATCGCGTTCCATCCCTATTACACCGTCAAGGACCTGGTCGGTGCCGTGGTCTTTCTCATTATTTTCTGCGCGGTCGTGTTCTTCTCGCCGGAGATGGGCGGCTATTTCCTTGAACACGCGAACTTCGTTCCCGCGGATCCGCTGAAGACGCCGGAACACATAGCCCCGGTGTGGTACTTCACGCCCTACTACGCCATTCTCCGGGCGATACCAAACCAGCTCGGCGGTGTAATTGCGATGGGCTCCGCGACCTTCATGTTTTTTCTGTTGCCCTGGCTGGATCGGAGCCCGGTCAAGTCCATCCGCTACCGGGGCTGGCGTTATCGCGTGGCATTGGCGCTGTTCACGTTGTCGTTTCTGATTCTCGGCGTGATGGGTGTTCAGCCGGTCACGCCGGAATTCACATGGTTGTCGAGATTTTGCGCAATCGTCTATTTCCTCTATTTCTTCTTTCTATTGTCAATAACGACTCCTGATGACAGCCGCGGATTCGTCAGGTACTACAAGCTTTGTCTTAGAGGCCTGGTTTGGGCTTTGACTGTCGGCTTCACATACAGCTGGATCAAGGGGTTGCCGGCAAATGAGCTGGACAAGACCCCGCTTATGGATAAGTTGGACAGTCCGTCTACGTACTTTGTCATTGCACTTCTGCTACTTGCCGCGTTAATCGAGACGTTTAAATTCTACCGACAGGACGTCGATGCTATTCCCCCGGAACGGGTGCGCTGGTCATGAAGCGCGCCATCGTCATGTTGCTGGCCCTGCTGATCCATGCGCCCGCCTGGGCCAAGGCCGGAGAACAGATGCTGCATTACGAGGCGGATCTTTCCAATCAACAGTCGCTGCAACGTGGCGCAAGGTTGTTCGTGAATTACTGCCTGAGCTGTCACTCCGCGTCATTCATGCGTTACAACCGCATGGGCCGGGACCTGGGTATTCCCGACGATGTGCTGAAGGCCAACCTGATGTTCGGCACCGACAAAACCGGGGAAACCATGGCCGTCGCCATGAATCCGCAGGAGGCGGCACAATGGTTTGGAGTTGCGCCGCCGGATTTGTCTGTTACCGCGCGGGCACGTGGCGCCTCGTGGCTGTATACCTATTTCATGACCTTCTACCGGGACCCCGCGCGCCCCACTGGCGTGAACAATCTGGCGTTCAAGGATGTGGCCATGCCGCATGTGTTGTGGGAACTGCAGGGGTGGCAACGCCCGCTGTACAGCGAGGAGGCTGGCTCCGGAGCGACGCCGACCATTACCCATCTGGAATTGGAATCGCCCGGGCTCCTGGACCAGGAGGGCTATCGCCGCGCCGTGCAGGATCTGGTGAATTTCCTCGTGTATCTGGGCGAACCCATCAAGTTGAAGCGGCAGGCCATCGGTGGCTGGGTGATGGCTTACCTGCTGGTGTTGCTGGGGATCGTATATCTGCTCAAGCGGGAGTTCTGGAAGGACGTCCATTGACCGCGCGGCGGCCTGCTCCCGGCGGTGCCCCCGCGCCGGCCTCACCCCGGTGCCCGCAAGTGCTCCGCACCTGAACCTATGATTTTCTACACCGATATCGACGGACCCCTCGGGCATAGCGTGCGCATTGTGCTGGCGGAAAAGGATATCAATTGCGATATTCATTTTGTTGGTCCCGATGACCGGCCCGAGGACCTGGCCGAGGCGAATCCCTATGGCGGCGTGTTGACGCTGCTGGATCGGGACTTGTCCCTCTACGATGCGCAGATCATCATGGAATATCTGGATGAGCGGTTTCCTCATCCGCCGCTGATGCCGGTGGACCCGGTGGCGCGGGCCAACAACCGGCAGCTGCGGTATCGCCTGGTGAAGGATTTGTATGCGCTGGTGGATGTCGTTACCGGCGGGACCGATGCCCAGGCCAATTCCGCCAGAAAGACGCTGCGCGACCATTTGACCGCCATTGCGCCGGCATTCAATCAGCATCCTTTTTTCATGTCCGACGAGTATTCGCTGGTGGATTGCTGCATGGTACCCCTGCTCTGGCGGCTGGATTATTACCGCATCAAATTGCCACCTTCAGCCAAGGGCATGCATAAATACGCCCTGCGCCAGTTCACCCGGCCTGCCTTCCGGGTCAGCCTGTCGGAGCAGGAGAAGCAGATGAATGTGGTGTGACGGATTAATCGCCGTCGGCGTGATGTCGCAATGACAGGCATGACCTCTAATCGTCCATATCTGTTGCGGGCGCTGTACCAGTGGGTGCTCGACAACGACATGACTCCGCAGATCCTGGTGGATGCCACGGATGCGGAGGCGGTGCTGCCGCAGAAGCATGTGCGGGAAGGCAGGATCGTTTTGAACATATCCCCAACGGCGGTCGCGGAACTCCTGATTGCCGATGACGCAATCAGTTTCAAGGCCCGTTTCGGGGGGCGATCCTGCGCCGTGCGCGCCCCGGTTCGAGCCGTGCTGGCAATCTACGCGCGGGAAAACGGCAAGGGCATGGCATTTCCGCCTGAGAACCCGGATACGGACTCCCCGGCGCCGGAAGGCGGGGACAGGCGGCCGGCGTTGAGGGTGGTTAAGTAAAGTTACAAGTCACAAGTTATAAGTCACAAGCAAAGCAGTCTGATCACGGGATCGTGTTTTGACTTTCCTTGTGACTTATAACTTGTGACTTGTAACTGAATCCCTCAATCCGTGTACTGAAACACCTTCACGACCTTTTGCACTCCTCCGGTCTGACGTGCGACCTCGGTGGCGCGTTCCGCCTCTGCACGACTGGCGAGACCCATCAGGTAAACGACACCATTCTCCGTCACCACCTTGATATTGACGCCTTCGATGTTCTTGTCGGCGAGCAGCTTGGTCTTCACTTTTGAGGTGATCACGGTGTCACTGCTGCGGGTCATCATGGAACTGGGTGCAGCTACGGTAATTTCATTATGCACCGTGGTGACCTTGTCAACGCCGCGCGCGATCTGCTCGGCGCGCTGGCGTAATTCGTCCGTGGGGGTTTCTCCAGTAAGCAACACAACCGTGTTGTAGCTGGTGACATTCAAATGCGACTGCGAATTCAGGTCCTTGTCGGCCATGATGGCGCGCACCGCCTTCAGTTCGATGGACTCATCCTCCACCAGCGTGCCGGTGGTGCGCCGATCCACGGCGGCGGACGCACCGGCAACGGCGCCACCGGCGGCCACAGCGACGCATCCCTGCAACAGTACCAGTGCAGCAAGCAGCACCGCGCCCATTGTTGTCTCAAGATAAGTTCTCATATTGCTACGCCTCCACTCCCAACAGTCGATGGTCAATAAGGTCACACAGCGCGTGGAGAATCATAATGTGCACTTCCTGGATGCGGGCCGTGGATCCACTCGGTACCCGTATTTCGACGTCCGTATCCCGGATCAGTTCCGCAATTTTTCCACCCGCCCGCCCGGTCAGGGCGACGACGCGCAGGTCGCGATCGTGTGCTGCAGTAATGGCATGCACGACATTTTGCGAGTTACCGCTGGTGCTGATGGCCAGCAACACGTCCCCGGGTTGGCCGAGTGCGCGCACCTGCTTGGAAAAGATTTCAACAAACTGGTAGTCGTTGGCAATTGACGTCAGTGTTGAGGAGTCGGTGGTCAGCGCGATAGCGGGCAGTCCCGGTCGTTCGACCTCAAACCGGTTCAACATCTCCGCGGAAAAATGCTGCGCATCAGCCGCAGATCCGCCATTGCCGCAGGCCAGGATCTTGCGTTCATTCAGCAGGCTTTCCGCCATGAGTGTGGCGGCCCTGACAATCATCGGAGGCAACTGCGCGGCTGCCAGCGTTTTGACGCGCAGGCTCTCTTCGAACAGGGCGGTTACGCGCAAAAGCGGATCGGAAGGCTTGCTGACATCGATCATTGCGATGGCATTATGCCCCAAACGCACCCTTGATCCATTCCAATTTGCGCTCGGCGCCCGCGCCGAGAATACAGATCACGTCAAAACGTGCTCGTGTCGTGTGCAGGCCGCCGGTGCGTTGCAGGTAACGGGTTCCGGCATTGATCAGGCGCTGCCGCTTGCGTGCGTTGATCGACTCGGCCGGATGCATGAAGCTGCCATGCAGCCGTGCCCGCACCTCGACAAATACCACGACCGCCCCGTCGGACATGATCAGATCGATTTCACCGCCACGCACACGAAAGTTCTGCTCCAGCAGTTTTAAACCCTGCGTTTGCAGAAACTCGCAGGCGGCGTGCTCGGCCTCGCGGCCGACGAGCATGCGGCTATCCACCGCGGTCAAGGCGCACGGGCGGCATCCAGGGAAGCGGGAACGCCGCCGCTGAACACCGCCCAACTCAAGCGCCGATGAAACTGACCATCTCGATCCAGATAAATCGCGCCCGTCTCTCCAGCAAGGGTCAGCCCGGGCTTGCGGGTAAACACACTCATCTGCGCCATGACCTCATAGGCGTCGGCACCGAAGGCATACAGACGGCGCAGGCTGGTGGCGGATGCTGAAAACTCGTGATCCAGGAGCTGTTGAAAGGCGGATGTATCGGCGCCGCGGGAGGTGACCCAGGGGATATCCGGGAACCGGACGCCGTCGATGTCCTGGTCCAGGCGCGGATTGGGTGTGCCGGAAAACACGGCAGCGGTGGCGTACACGGGCACGGTATCGGCGCCAAAATAGCGAAAATGCGGCATGATCTGGCGCGCGTTTGCCGGGCTGACAGGCATGAAAATCATGTCCGCGTCGCGTCGCTTGCGGGCGCCGGAGTGAATCGGCACGCCGAGATCCTGGCGCAATACCGCACCGCGCAGCTGGCTGCTGTCCAGATTGAAAAGCTCCCGCGTGATGCCGGCGTAGTCGGCGCCATCCTGGCTGTAGACCACCCGTTCGAGCACAGTGCCACCCAGTCCCAGCCACTCGCCGGCGAAGGCTGCTGCCAGACGTTCGCCCAACTCGTTGCCGGGTTGCACAATCAGTGCCCGACGATGTCCGTCCGTGTATGCCCGCCGCGCGGCATCGACAGCCTCGTCTTCGGGCGACAGGCTGAATCTGAACAACATCGGATCGGTATATTCCGGTGCTGCCGCGGCGTCGGGCACCGCCGGAGTTTGATTCAACGCCAACGTGGGCACCTGCAGGGAAATTCCCGCAAGTTTCGCCACGGCCTCCTTTTCCAGCGGACCGACAATGAATTGCGCGCCGGCCAGAACCGCCTCCGCATACCGATCGACGACATTCCCGGCATTGGTATCCATGACCGTGACGCGCGGATGGGATCCGCCGCGCAGATACATGCGCATGAGAAATCCATCGCGGATGGCGGCAGCCACGCGGGCAAATTGTCCGCTCAGGGGCAACAACAGCGCCACATGATCGCGAGTGCCGGCGATAAGGCGGGATGCCGTCAGGATTTCGCCGGTGATACCGGGGATCGCCACATGTCCCGGGTGCGCAGCCACCCACTCGTTAACGGCAGCTTCCAGTTCATCGCGACGGTCCCGCAACTGGCCCGCCAGTTGTGCGAGCTCTGCCCAGCCGGCCAGTTCCGCGTTGCCGGAACTCATCAGCTTTTGCAGCGCATCTGCTTCCAGCCCTGACAATCCTGACCACAATGCACGGATGGTCTCGGCCTGCAAGCCGGGTTCGGGACCGGCACCGAGCAACGCAACCCGTTCCGCCGCCGCCGCAGTGGCAGCGCCGGTCTGATCAAGGGCCTTCGCTCGCAGCGCGTGGCGGCGTAAACGCAACTGCGTGGGGATGGGGTCGGGCATTTGCGCGGACAATTCCAATGCCACATCCGCGTGCTGTTCCAACAGCGCGATCTCGGCGAGCAGCAACTGCTTGCGCGCTGCATACAGGGACTTTTTGCGCACCGGTAGCGTGGACCGTAATACAGTCTGCGCATCGGCCACCTGCTGTGCAGCCAGATATGCCTCCGCGGCCCCCAGTTGGTGGCTGGTTGCGGACTTCGGATACAATTCTGCCAGGCGCAGATACTCCTGCGCTGCCTGGACGAATTGCCCGGCCGCCATGTGGGCACGGGCAGTGGCCTCGGCGTCGCTGACTGCTGCCGGACGTGTGCCGGGACCGCAGGCGGCAAGCAGGGTCGCAAATACCAGCAGCGAGGCTGCGCGCGGTATGCGGGCGGTGCGACTGCGCGACGTGTGGTTCTCGCCCATCCCTGCAGCGTAGCCAAGCGGAGTTTCAGGTGTCAACTGAACACGGGAAACTGTATGTAGTCGCGACTCCGATTGGCAATCTGGACGATATCAGCCCGCGCGCCGGCCGGGTGCTGGCGCAGGCAAACGTCATTGCCGCCGAAGATACACGGCATAGTGGCCGGTTGCTGCATCACCTCGGCATTTCCACCGAGCTGGTGGCTTGCCATGATCACAACGAACGCACCGTGGTCGATGCCCTGATCGCACGGCTGTTGCGTGGTGACGATGTTGCCCTTGTCTCCGATGCCGGTACGCCGTTGCTCAACGATCCGGGTTATCGGCTGGTGAGTCAGGCCCATGCGCATGGTATTGAGGTGATCTCCATCCCCGGGCCTTCCGCCATTACCGCGGCACTGTCCATCTGCGGCCTGCCGGTGAACCGGTTCGCCTTCGAGGGCTACCTGCCGGAGAAAACCGCGGCGCGTCTTGCGCTGTTGCAACAGCTGGAGCGGGAGGCGCGCACACTGGTATTTTTTGAGACTCCGCACCGCATCGAGGGCGCGTTGCAGGACCTCGTTACGGTATTCGGATCGGAGCGGCGTGCGACGATTGCGCGAGAGATGACCAAGCGCTTCGAGACGGCGCGGCGCGATTCCCTGGGCAGATTGCTGGATTGGGTTCGCACCGATGCCGAACAACAGCGTGGTGAATTTGTAATTGTCGTCGAAGGGGCCGCGGTCACGCCCGGCCTCGATGATGCCGGGTTGCAGCGCCTGCTCGGCGCACTGCTCAAGCGGCTCTCGGTGAAGGATGCCGCAGCAGTGGCCGCCGAGTTTACCGGCCGCCATCGCAATGAACTGTATGAACTGGCGTTGAAGCTCAAGGAACTCGATAAATGATGCACGGTCTTTTCTTGTAGCTTGTAGCTTTTCCCTTGTTACTTTTAACTTTTTACTTTCTACTGGATTCCGGGGAGTCGGCCGGATAATCGCTCCGATATCGGGGAGGAAAGTCCGGGCTCCACAGGGCAGAGTGCCAGGTAACGCCTGGGCGGCGCGAGCCGACGGAAAGTGCCACAGAAAATATACCGCCCCGCGAGGGGTAAGGGTGAAATGGTGCGGTAAGAGCGCACCGCGCGGCTGGCAACAGCCGTGGCAGGGCAAACCCCACTCGGAGCAAGGCCAAATAGGGGAACAATGGCGCGGCCCGCGCTGTTCCCGGGTAGGCTGCTAGAGGTGCGTGGCGACGCGCATCCCAGATGAATGATTGTCCTCGACAGAACCCGGCTTACAGGCCGACTCCCCTCTTCTTAAGGTAATTCGTGCACGCGCCGGAAATACCGGCTGCCCGTGGAATCAACGTGAGGTATTACATTAAGTACCCACCTCAATGGACTGAACCAGCATGATTTAATTTTGCGGTACGATTCTGGACGTATCCTTTCTGCAACATAGTTCGCATAAGTCCCTGTTAATTAAGGCAGAATTCCGCCCGAATTTTGCAATATTTTCTTGACACCATTCCTGCGCACTACCTATAGTTCCAAAGGTGGGGAATTGTGGGAAGAAGTGGTTTTTCTTCATAAAACAGGGGCTTTGCCGTGTTTCGTGGATTCAGCACCGTCAGCATCGATAGCAAGGGCCGCATGGCGGTCCCCAGCCGCTTTCGCGAGCGGTTGTCCGTGGTGGCGGGCGACCGCCTGGTGCAGACCCTGAATCCATTGGATCGAGCCCTGTGGTTATACCCGTTATCCGAGTGGGAACTGATTGAGACCAAGCTTGCTGCCCTGTCCGATTTTGATCGGCAAAGCCGGCGCACGAAACAGATGATGCGCGGCTATGCCACCGACTGCGAGTTGGACGCACAGGGACGCATCCTGATCCCGACCGAATTGCGCGACTACGCAATGCTGCGCCGTCAAGCGGTGGTGCTCGGGCAGGGGAACAAGTTCGAGGTCTGGGATCAGTCCACTTGGGAAGCGCAGCGCGACCAATGGCTTGAGCAGGTGGGCCAGGCCGATGGCGAGCCTTCCGTAACTCTTAAATCGCTGTCGCTCTAGCATCGGCCCATGGCCACTCTTGCCCGCAATTGACACAGGCGTTGGTGTCCGGACACGAACCGGTACTTCCGGACGAAGTTTTGCAGGCTCTGAATGTGCAGCCGGACGGTATCTACCTGGACTGCACGGCGGGCCGTGGGGGGCATAGTGGGATCATTCTGGATCGGCTTGGCCCACAGGGGCGGCTGCATATTTTTGACCTGGACCCCGAGTCCATTGCGTTTCTGCGGCAACGCTTCTCCACTGACGCGCGGGTCCTGGTTCGGCATGCGTCCTACGCCGACCTCGGGGCGCATTGCCGCGAGCATGGTTGTCACGGACAGGTCGCGGGCGTGCTGTTTGATCTGGGCGCAGCGTCGCCGCAATTTGATCAGGGCGCGCGCGGATTCAGCTTTCAGCATGACGGTCCGCTGGATATGAGGTTTGACACGTCCCGGGGACGCACCGCAGCGGATTGGCTGCGTGATGCGCCGGTGCGGGAGATCACAGACGTTCTGAAGCAGCTCGGCGAGGAGCGCTATGCGCGCCGCGTGGCGCGCGCCATCATTGACGCTCGCGCGACCGCTCCGATTACACGAACCCATCAGTTGCGCGACATTGTCGCGGCCGCGATCCCGTTCCGGGAACGGGATCGGCATCCGGCCACGCGCACGTTCCAGGCCATCCGCATTCACGTGAATCACGAATTGGAGAATCTCGCAGCGGCACTGCCGCAGGCGTTGGCCGCACTGCGCCCGGGAGGGCGGCTGGCCGTGATCAGTTTCCATTCCCTGGAAGATCGCATCGTCAAACGCTATCTGCGCGCGCAGGCGCGCGGCGACCATCATCCATCGGATATGCCGGTACTGGCCGTGGAACTGAAGCCGGAGTTGCGCCTCATCGGTCCGGCACAACACCCCACGGCGGCCGAGATCGCGCGTAACCCGCGTGCCAGGAGCGCGGTGTTGCGCGTGGCGGAAAAGGTGGCGGCATGACGATCTGGCAGCTGACAGTGGCGCTGGTAGTGGCGATTTTCCTCTCTGCACTTCAGGTGGTGCTGCATCAGCACCAGGCGCGAAAGATTTTTGTCGAAGTCCAGGCGCTTGAGCGCGAGCGTGATCGCCTGAACGAGGAATGGGGGCGCCTGCAACTGGAGCAGAGCACGTGGGCGACGGATGCCCGGGTCGAGGAGGTCGCGCGCGCACGCCTGCATATGCTCGAGCCGGAGGGTTCGGCGGTGGTGCTGGTGCGATGATCGTGCAGAAGTCGGTTCCCGCATCCCATCCGGCGCGCCGCTGGTTGGTGTTGTCGCTGTTTGGCGTTGCCGGGGCATTGCTGTTGGCGCGCGCCGTGGATCTGCAGGTGCTGCGAACCGGATTCCTGCAGGGCCACGGCGATGCACGGGCACTGCGTGTGGTTTCGGTGCCGGCGCACCGCGGCGTGATTACGGATCGAAATGGTGAGCCACTGGCCATCAGCACGCCGGTGGATTCCGTCTGGGTGAATCCGCGTGAGACGCGCACCACCGAACAGAATCCGGATCGGCTGGCGCGCATCCTCGGGCTGGATCCAGATGAGCTGCGTACGCTGATGCGTGACCGGGGCGGGCGCGAGTTTGTCTACCTGCGCCGGCAGATTGCGCCCGCACAAGCGGCGCAGGTGGCCGCCCTCAAGTTCCCCGGCGTGTACCTGCAGCGCGAATACCGCCGCTATTACCCGGCCGGCGAGATTACCGCCCACCTGGTCGGCTTCACCAATGTCGATGACACTGGTCAGGAGGGCGTGGAACTGGCCTACGAGGAATGGCTGCGTGGCGTGCCCGGCAGCAAGCGCGTACTTAAGGACTCGCTGGGAAGGGTCGTGCAGGATATCGAAAGCATCACACCCGCCAGCCCGGGCCGGCAACTCGCCTTGAGCATTGATCGGCGCGTGCAATACCTCGCGTATCGCGAGCTGAAACGTGCAGTCATGGAGCATGGCGCGCGCGGAGGTTCGCTGGTGATGCTGGACATCCATACCGGCGAGGTCATGGCCATGGTGTCCGAGCCGGCGTTTAACCCCAATAATCGTGAAAAGCTGCGCAGTGATCGCTTCCGCAATCGTGCCGCCACCGATGTGTTTGAGCCGGGTTCCACCATGAAGCCATTCTCGATTGCAGCGGCGCTTGCCTCCGGATTGTTCAGACCCGACACGACCGTGGACGCGAGACCAGGCACGCTGCGCATCAGCAATCACACCATTCGCGACCTCCATGACTACGGGCTGCTCGATGTCACCGGTGTGATCCGCAAGTCAAGCAACGTCGGCGCCAGCAAGATTGCGTTGGCTGTGGGGCCGCAGCCGATATTCGAATTGTACCGGGCGCTGGGCTTTGGCCAGACCACCGGCAGTGGATTCCCGGGCGAAGCGTCCGGCCAGTTGCAGAGTTACCGGAACTGGTCGGAATTGGAGCTGGCAACCATTGCCTTCGGCTACGGCCTCTCGTCGACCACGCTGCAGCTCGCGCATGCCTATTCCGTGTTTGGCTCGGGCGGTGTGTTGCGCCCGGTGTCGCTGGCCAGGGTGGACGCGCCGGTGGCGGGTGTCGCGGTCATTGATCCCGGCATTGCCGCCACGGTTCTGGGGATGCTGGAGACGGTGATCACGGCCGAGGGCACCGGCCTGCGTGCGGCTGTTCCCGGGTACCGCGTCGCCGGGAAGACCGGCACCGTGCACAAGATTGAAGCCGGTCGTTACGCGGAAAGCCGCTACCTGTCGCTTTTTGCAGGACTGATACCTGCAAGCAATCCGCGGCTGGTCGCGGTCGTGGTCGTGGATGAGCCGAATGAGGGCGTTCACTACGGCGGGCTGGTGGCGGCTCCCGTGTTTGCTGACGTAATGCGCGGCGCAGTGCGTATCCTCGATATTCCGCCTGATGACATGCCGGCGCTCGAGAACCGGGCAATCCTTGCCGGTGCCAGTGCGCCGGTGCTGTGAATGATGCTGGCAATGAAGACAGTGGATAACGAAACCGGAACAGCACTCCCGGAGCTGTTGCGGAATCTGGCAACGGTCACACCCGGATGCAACGTGCGCGTCACCGGGCTCAGCATGGACAGCCGCACATTGCGCCCGGGTGACGCATTCCTGGCGTCGCCGGGCCAGAAAGATCATGGCTGGAATCACGTTGTCGCGGCGGTACGCGCCGGTGCACGCGTGGTCCTGGCTGATGCCGCTGCGGTTACACCCGTGCCGGACCTGGCTGGAATCCCGGTCATCCCGATCCCAAGGCTGGGTTCCGTGGCGGGAGTGATTGCAGCGCGCTTCTTCGGCGAACCGTCGCAACAACTGCAGGTGGTTGGCGTGACCGGCACCAATGGCAAGACTTCCACGTCGCACTACATAGCGTCGGCGATGCAGGAGTTCACCGGCGGGCACGCCGGCATCATCGGCACGCTGGGCAGCGGCCCGGTGGGCAGGCTGGGCGTCACCGAACTGACGACACCGGATCCGGTTTCGCTGCAGTCGCAAATGGCCGCGCAACTTGCTGAAGGCGTGCAGGTAATCGCCATGGAGGTGTCCTCGCACGCGCTGGATTTGGGCCGTATTGCGGGCGTGCATTTCACCACCGCCGTCTTCACCAATCTTACGCGCGATCACCTGGATTTCCACGGAGACATGGCCGCTTATGCTGCGGCCAAGCAACGGCTGTTTGATTTGCCCGAACTGCAACACGCAGTGGTGAACCTGGATGATGAATTTGGCCGCGATCTGATGCGCGCCTGTTCTGCACGCATTCCGGTTGTCGGCTATCAGCTGGCAAACACCGGATTGCCAAAGTCCGCGCCGGACGATGTGTTGCTGGGTGTGGTCCGCGACAGCGCGCCCGGACAGTTGCATATCGACGTGCTCGGGCCGTGGGGAGGAGGCCCGCTCCGATGTGCGCTGACCGGCAGCTTCAACGCTGCCAATGTGCTGGCCGCCTGCGCGACGCTGCACACCCTGTCCGTGCCATTTGCGCGTGCGCTTGAATTGCTTGCCCACGCGCGCGCCGTGCCGGGCCGCATGGAGGCGTTCCGGGCGCCGGGCCGTCCGACGGTGATCGTGGATTACGCGCATACGCCGGATGCCGTGGAAAAGGCGCTGCAGGCGCTGCGCGGCCAATGCCGCGGCCGGCTGATTTGTGTCTTCGGTTGCGGCGGCGACCGCGATCCCGGCAAGCGTCCGCAAATGGGCGCGGTGGCGGAGGCCTGTGCCGATCGCACGGTGATAACCAGCGACAACCCGCGCAGCGAAAACCCGGACGCGATAATTACCGCGATCCTCGCCGGCATGCGCGACCCTGACCGCGCCATCGTGGAACCGGATCGGACTGCGGCGATTACGCTGGCGGTCCGCGCGGCCGGCCCGGAGGACGTGGTGCTTGTGGCTGGCAAGGGGCATGAAACCTGGCAGGAAACAGCCGGCCGGCGCCTGCCGTTCAGCGATCGCCAGTTGGTGCGAACCCTGCTCGAGCGTGACGCATGATCGCCATGCAATTGTCCGCGGCAGCACAGAGCATGAATGCCACGCTGCACGGGCAAGACGGCGGATTCTCCGGTTGCAGCACCGACAGTCGCACACTGCGCTCAGGGGCGCTGTTTTTTGCGTTGCGCGGCGACCAATTTGACGGCCATCGCTTCATCGCGGAAGCAATCGGACGCGGTGCATCCGGCGCCGTGGTGGAGCGGGAGGTTGCGGGTGCCGGCCTGCCGCTGCTGGCAGTGCCGGATACACGGCAGGCGCTGGGACTGCTCGCAGGCGCGTGGCGGCAGCGATTTCAGGTTCCAATAGTCGCGGTCACTGGCAGCAACGGGAAAACCACGGTGAAGGAAATGCTCGCCGCAATATTCTCCCCGCTGGCAGCAACGCTGGTCACGCCGGGCAATCTCAACAATGACATTGGCGTGCCACTGACGCTGTTTGGGCTTGGCAACGAGCATCGCTTCGGCGTCATAGAAATGGGCGCAAACCATGCCGGTGAGATCGCCGCGCTTACCGGCATGGTGCGACCCCAGGTGGCGGTCATCACGCAGTGCGCGCCCGCACACCTTGAGGGTTTCGGCAGTGTTGAAGGGGTGGCGCGCGCCAAGGCCGAGATCTATGCGGGACTGGGCGCGGGAGGCACAGCCGTGATCAATGCCGACGATGCCTACGCGGGATTCTGGCGGTCGGTCTGTGCGGGCCGGCGCCAATTGAGTTTTGGCCTGCAGCCCGGTGCAGATGTGACCGCCACGCAGCTGGAGGTCGGCGGTAATGGAACGAATTTTGTGCTGACACATCGGGAACAGGAACGAAGTGTCCGGCTGCAGTTATTCGGCCGGCATAACGTGGCCAATGCGCTGGCCGCCACCGCCTGCGCCATGGCGCTGAATATTCCTCTGGAGCGGATCACCGCCGGGCTGGAGTCAATGCAGGCGGTAAAGGGTCGACTGCAGTTGAAGGCCGGGCGCCACGCGGCGCGCGTGCTGGATGACACCTACAACGCCAACCCGGCCTCACTGGGCGCGGCATTGGGTGTGCTGGAGACATTTCCCGGGCGCCGGTGGCTGGTGCTGGGGGACATGGGTGAGCTGGGACCTACGGGACCGGAACTGCACGCGCGTGCCGGCGCGTCAGCGCGTGAGGCCGGTGTTGAGCGGTTGTTTGCCCTGGGTGCGTTGAGCCGGTTTGCGGTCCAGGCATTCGGCGCCGGTGCCGGCCACTTTGTCAGCAGCGAAGACCTGGTCGCGGAGTTGTCACCGGCGCTGGCAGCCGATGTCACCGTGCTGGTGAAGGGATCGCGGGCCATGTCCATGGAACGGGTTGTGGCCGCCATCGGCGCCGAGGCCTGAATCATGTTGCTCTGGCTCACTGAATATTTGCTCGAGTACCACAGCGGGTTCAACCTGTTTCAGTACATCACGCTGCGAACCATTCTCGGGGCGCTCACTGCGCTGGTGATAGCGCTCGTGGTCGGGCCGACTCTGATCGCTTATCTCAGCCGCTACCAGATTGGGCAAACCGTGCGCAACGACGGGCCACAGAGCCATCTGGTCAAGGCCGGCACACCGACCATGGGCGGGCTGCTGATCCTGATCGCGGTCACGTTCAGTACCCTGTGTTGGGGGAATCTCGGCAGCATCTACCTCTGGATCAGTCTCCTGGTCACGTTGGCATTCGGTGTCATCGGCTGGGTGGATGACTACCGCAAGGTCGTGCGCAAGGACGCGCGCGGACTTGCGGCCGGCTGGAAGTACTTCTGGCAGTCGCTCATCGGTCTGGCGACGGCGCTGTACCTGTATCAACACGCGACCATCCCCGCGGAAACCCAGCTCATCATTCCGTTTGTGAAGAATCTGAATGTGGAACTGGGCGTGCTGTTTGTCGTGTTGACCTACTTTGTCATCGTCGGATCCAGCAACGGCGTCAACCTCACCGACGGTCTGGATGGGCTCGCCATCCTGCCCACGGTCATGGTGGCCGGGGCGCTGGCGATATTCGCTTACGTGGCCGGCAACGTGCGCTTTGCCGAATATCTGGGGGTGCCGTACATCGCCGGCGTCGGCGAGGTATGCATTTTCCTGGGCGCCATTGTCGGGTCCGGCCTGGGATTCCTCTGGTTCAACACCTACCCGGCGCAGGTGTTCATGGGCGACATCGGGGCGCTGGCACTGGGCGCGGCCCTGGGTGTCGTGGCCGTGCTGGTGCGCCAGGAATTGGTGCTGCTGATTATGGGCGGTGTTTTCGTCATGGAAACCGTGTCGGTAATCCTGCAAGTGGCGTCGTTCAAGCTGACCGGAAAAAGAATCTTTCACATGGCCCCCCTGCATCACCATTTTGAATTGAAGGGTTGGCCCGAACCGCGTGTCATCGTCAGGTTCTGGATCATTACCTTCATGCTGGTGCTGGTGGGATTGGCGAGTCTCAAGATCCGATGATGGCCGCCGCGACATTTGACACACCCCGGGCCGGTGCCGCAGGCGCGATGCATTATGACAGCGTCATTGTCGGTCTCGGACTGACGGGTCTTTCATGCATGCGTTACCTGGCGCAACTGGGGGAGTCGCTGGCGGGGGTGGACAGCAGGCTGCAGCCGCCGTGCCTGGCGGAGGTACGCGCAGAATTTCCCGGTGTGCCGTTGCACCTGGGGAATTTTCAGGCGGACTTCCTGCCTGCGGCAGGACGCCTGGTGGTGAGTCCCGGTGTGTCACTGGACGAAGCACCAATCCGGGCCGCGCGCGACGCCGGCATCGAAATTGTCGGCGACATTGAATTGTTTGCCCGCCAGTGCGCGCGCCCGGTGGTGGCAGTCACCGGTTCCAACGGCAAAAGCACGGTGGCCACGCTGGTGCACCACATGCTGGAGCAATCCGGGCGTCGCAGCGCCCTCGGCGGCAACATCGGCAGTCCGGCCCTGGATCTGCTGGCTGCCCGGGAGCCGGATTTCTTCGTGCTCGAACTCTCCAGTTTCCAGTTGCAGACCACCAGTTCCCTGAATGCCGCAGCCGCGGCGGTTCTGAATGTGAGCGAGGATCACCTTGACCGGCATCACGAACTGTCCGATTACGCAGTGGCCAAGGAACGCGTCTATCACGGCGGCGGCACCATGATCATCAACCTGGATGATCCGATGGTGCGCGCGATGGCCCGTCCCCAACGGCAATGCCTCGAGTTCACGCTGGGGAAGCCGCTGCGCGGACAGTTTGGTATGCATGACAAAGGCGGGGAAAGCTGGTTGTACCGCGGCGAAGAGGCATTACTGGCAACGCGCGAGTTGGGTATCCGCGGCGAACATAATCATGCCAATGCCCTGGCTGCGCTGGCCCTGGGTACTGCCATTGGTCTGCCCAAAGAAGGTATGTGCCGAGCGTTGCGCAGTTTTGCGGGATTGCCGCATCGTTGCCGCTGGGTCGCCCGCATCGAAGACGTGGATTGGTTCAATGATTCGAAGGGCACCAACGTCGGCGCGTCCTGTGCAGCGATTCGCGGAATTGCCACGGGCAGGAACGTGATCCTGATCGCCGGGGGCGACGGCAAGGGTGCTGATTTCGCGCCGCTGGCCGATGTGATCGCCGCACAGGTTAAGGCCCTGGTGCTCATCGGCAGGGACGGGCCCAGGATCGCGCAGGCCGTGGGCGCGCGCACACCATTCCAGTACGCCGGGGACATGCAGGAGGCAGTGCTCGCGTGCAAGGGTGCGGCACAGGCGGGCGACGTGGTGCTGTTGTCCCCGGCCTGCGCCAGTTTTGACATGTTCAGCAACTACATGGCGCGCGGCGATGCGTTTGTCGCCGCGGTGCGCGAACTGGCGCGGCCAGGGCGGCTGCCATGATTCGATTCCGCGGCGGCATGGCAGCCATCGTCGCGCGCAAAGGCTTGCGTTCATTTCCCCTGGATCCCCTGTTGACCGCGGCATTTTTCGCGCTGGTGACACTGGGGTTGATCATGGTGGCATCCTCTTCGGTGGCCATAGCGGATCGAATTCACGGCGACCCGCTGTATTACTTCTGGCGCCAGTCAACAGCCGTGGCCATCGGGCTGCTGCTGGGCTATGGCGTGTTGCGAACCCCGCTGAAAGTCTGGGAAAGGCTCAGTGTGCCGCTGCTGGCACTGGCCGCAATCCTGCTGTTATTGGTGCTAATCCCGGGGATCGGCCGGGAGGTGAACGGCAGCATGCGCTGGATCGATCTGGGGCCGGTCAACCTGCAGAGCTCCGAGCCCGCCAAGTTGTGTGTAATAGCGTATCTGGCAGGCTACCTGGTGCGGCAGGGAGACCGGGTGCGCAACAGCTTCGGCGGCTTCATCGCGCCGATCCTGGTAGTAACGGTATTGGCAGGGTTGTTGTTGTTGGAGCCGGATTACGGTGGCGCCGTGGTGATGTTTGCCACGATGCTGGGCATGTTGTTCATGGGCGGTGTGCCATTGACGCGGTTTTTTGCGTGGATGTTCGCCGCCGCCGCGGTACTCGGCAGTCTCGCGCTGCATTCCCCCTATCGTATGCAGCGCCTCACCAGCTTCCTGGATCCCTGGCAGGACCCCTTCAACAGCGGGTTTCAACTGACCCAGGCCCTGATTGCCTTTGGCCGCGGCGAATGGCTCGGTGTCGGCCTGGGTACCAGCGTGCAGAAGCTGTTCTACCTGCCCGAGGCACACACTGACTTTGTGTTCGCCGTGCTGGCGGAGGAATTCGGACTGGCGGGGAGCGCGCTGGTTATTCTTTTGTACTCCTTTGTCATTTGGCGTGCATTCCTCATCGCCAATGTGGCCGAGCAGGGCGGACGCCTGTACGCGGCCTACCTCGCCTATGGTATTGGCCTGATCTTCGGGTTGCAGGCTTTCGTGAACATGGGTGTCAACATGGGTGTGCTGCCCACCAAGGGGTTGACGCTGCCGCTGATGAGTTATGGCAGCAACAGCATGGTGATTTGCTGTCTGGCCATTGCGTTGCTGATCCGCGTGGAGTTGGAGAATCGCGGAGCCAGGCACAGGAGCCTGCCGGAAGTCGGGACGAGTTATGTGGCATAGGCCGCTTATCATCATGGCAGGTGGCACCGGCGGGCATGTATTCCCCGCGCTGGCGGTCGCGGATTATCTGCGCGCGCAAGGCGTACCCGTGGTCTGGCTCGGCAGCCGACTCGGTCTGGAATCCCGCGTTGTCCCGCAACATCAGTTTCGCCTGCTGACCGTGGACTCCGCAGCGCTGCGCGGCAGCGGATGGTTTGGCTGGTTGCTTGCCCCCGTGCGCATCCTGGTGTCGCTGGTACAGGCCATGCGCTGGTTGTTGCAGGTTCGGCCGGGCGCGGTGCTCGGCATGGGCGGATTTGCCAGCGGCGCCGGCGGTGTCGCGGCATGGTTGCTGCGTATTCCGCTGCTCATTCACGAACAGAATGCGCTGGCCGGGCTGACGAACCGTGTCCTGTACCCGTTGGCGCGTGTGGTCATGCAGGGCTTTCCCGCCACCTTTCCCGCGCAACCAAAAGTTCGATCCGTCGGCAACCCGGTGCGCGCCGAAATTGCCGGCCTGCCTGCACCCGACCAGCGCATCGGCGGGAGGCGTGCCGATATCCTGCACATCCTCGTGCTTGGCGGGAGCCAGGGCGCGCGCACATTAAATTCAGCTTTGCCCGCAGCCCTGGACTTCCTGGCTGCCGGCACCGCGGTTCAGATTTTGCATCAGTGTGGTCCGGCGCACCAGGCCGCCACTGAGTCTGCCTATGAGCACTGCGTACACCGGCAGAATGTGCGCGTCGTGCCGTTCATCGACGACATGGCCGGTGCCTACGCGCACGCGGACCTGGTCCTGTGCCGCGCCGGTGCGCTGACCATCGCCGAACTGTGCGCGGTGGGGATTGCCTCAGTCCTGGTGCCCTATCCCCACGCCGCTGACAATCACCAGACCGCCAATGCCCGTCATCTTGCCGGCCAGGGCGCTGCCGTGCTGCTGCCGGAGGCGGATCTGAATCCGGAACGGCTGGCCGGACTGATTCGAGAATTGCATGCGGATCGCGAGCGACTCATGGCCATGGCAATGGCTGCGCGCCGACTGTCTCGGCCTGACGCGGTCCGGGATGTGGGACACATATGCATGGAGGCCCTGCGTGACTGAGCCGGGGGGACATCCAATGGGCCGGGTGCGGCATGTGCACTTCGTCGGCATCGGCGGGGCGGGCATGAGCGGTATTGCAGAGGTGATGCATAACCTCGGCTATGACGTTTCCGGTTCCGACATGAAGGACAGCGCCACGACCCGGCATCTGCGCGAGTTGGGGGTTCGCGTCGACATCGGCCACAAGGCCGGACAGGTAAATGGCAGCGATGTGCTGGTGATATCCGGTGCCATAGCCGGCGACAACAGCGAGGTGCTGGCGGCGCGCAGGAAGCGCATTCCCATCATTCCGCGCGCGGAAATGCTGGCCGAGTTGATGCGCTTCCGCCATGGCATCGCCGTAGCCGGCACGCACGGCAAGACCACCACCACCAGTCTGATTGCGAGCCTGCTGGCGGAAGGCGGGATGGATCCCACCTACGTAGTGGGCGGGCGGTTGATCAGCACCGACAGTCATGCGCGCCTGGGCACGGGGCGGTACCTGGTTGCCGAAGCGGATGAGAGCGATGCCTCCTTTCTGCATCTGCAGCCGGTCATTTCCGTGGTCACCAACATTGATGCGGATCATCTCGAGGCCTATGGCGGCGACATCCACGGGCTGCAGGCGGTATTTCTTGAATTCCTGCACCACCTTCCCTTCTATGGCCTGGCGGTGGTGTGCGTGGATGATCCAGGGGTGAGTGAAATTTTACCGAAGATCTCAAAACCGCTCGTGACGTATGCGCTGGACGCTGAGGCCGACTTTGCCGCCCATGGGCTGGAAGCGTCCGGGTTGCAGATGCGCTTCAGCGTCGCCCATGGTGGAGAGCGCGAGTGGTTGCGGGTAACACTTAACCTTCCGGGCCGGCACAACGTGCGGAACGCCCTGGCGGCCATTGCCGTGGCCACCGAACTCGGCGTGGCGCGGGAAAAGATCGCCGACGCATTGCGGCAATTCCAGGGGATACGCCGCCGCTGCGAGGTGCTGGGCACGCTGACTCTGGACGGGAAGCAGGTAACGGTCGTGGATGATTACGGTCATCACCCCACGGAGATCGCCGCGACGCTGAACGCCATCCGTGCCGGATGGCCGGGGCGCCGGGTGGTCGCCATCTTTCAACCGCACCGTTACAGCCGTACCCGCGACCTGTTTGACGAATTTTGCCGCGAGCTGGCGAAGTTTGATGCGGTGCTGATCCTGGAGGTATACCCGGCCGGCGAGCAGCGCATTGCCGGTGCCGACAGCGGTGCGTTGTGCAAGGCACTGCAGCAGCGTGGGCAGATTGCGCCGATCTTCCTGCAACAGCGCGGTGATGTGGCTGCTGCGCTGCCCGCGGTGGTAGAAAACGGCGACATTTTGCTGGTGTTGGGTGCCGGCGACATCGGCACGTTGGGGCATGAGTTGCTGCGTGGTCATGGGAACTGAGGGGAAACCAGCGTGCAGACAGCAATGGTCCGAAACGCAAGGCCGGGGGCAACGCCCATGAGCGGCAGCAGGACCAACGCAGCAAAAGAACTGTGCGGCCGCCTGCTGCTTGACGAGCCCATGGCGCGGCATTCTTCCTGGCGTGTTGGTGGCGCGGCCGACCGCTTGTACATCCCGTCGGACCTGGATGATCTGTGTAATTTTCTCAAGCAGCAAGGGGAGGCAACGCCGCTGCTCTGGCTTGGCCTGGGCAGCAATCTGCTGGTGCGCGACGGCGGATTTCGCGGGACCGTGATCAAACTGGCAGGTGTGCTGAATGAACTGCAGTTTGAGGCCCCGAATCAGGTGACTGCCGGCGCCGGTGCGACCTGCGCCAAGGTGGCGCGATTTACCGCGGAACACGCGCTCGGCGGCGTGGAATTCCTGGCCGGAATTCCGGGCACCATGGGTGGGGCGCTGGCCATGAACGCCGGTGCTAACGGCGGCGAGATCTGGGATTGGGTGGAATCCGCCGAAACCCTGGATCGCAGCGGCAAGTTGCGGGTGCGTCGGCGCAAGGAACTGAATGTGTCCTACCGGCACGTGGCGTTGCCGGCGAATGAGTGGTTCATTCGTGCGCGTCTGTCGTTGCAGCCGGTGCCGGCGGGACAGGCCGGCCGGCGCATTCGCGAGTTGCTGGCGCGCCGGGCCGAGACTCAGCCCACGGGGGAATTCAGTTGCGGTTCGGTCTTCCGCAATCCGCCCGGTGATTACGCCGGCCGTTTGATCGAGCGGTGCGGGCTCAAGGGGGCGCGCTGCGGCGCGGCCCGGATTTCTGAAAAGCATGCCAACTTCATTATTAATGAAGGCAGTGCCAGTGCCCGCGACCTGGAAGACTTGATCATGCTGGCGCGGGAGCGGGTGCGGTCGGAATTCAATGTGGAGCTGGATGCGGAAGTGCGCATTGTCGGAGAGAAACCGTAATGGGCGCGGCAACCGCGAACGTGGTTGAGAAGGGAACACTGCCTGCAGTTGACCCGCGCCGTTACGGGCGCGTGGCGGTACTCATGGGCGGTACATCGGCTGAGCGGGCTGTGTCGCTGGAAACCGGCAATGCGGTATGCGCGGCGCTGCGGCGCGTCGGCCTTGATGCCCAAACAGTTGACGCGGGCGCCGGGTTCCTTCGCGAGCTTTCCCGTTCCGGATTCGACCGGGCATTTATCGCGCTGCATGGCCGCGGCGGTGAGGACGGAACGGTGCAGGGCGCTCTGGCCACATTGGCAATGCCGTTTACCGGCAGCGGCGTGCTCGGGTCCGCACTGGCGATGGACAAGGTGCGCAGCAAGTGGATCTGGAACAGCCATGGGCTGCCGACGCCGGCCTCACTGGAAGTCAACAGTCACGCGGATCTTGCGCGCATTGTCCCGGAACTCGGCCTGCCGGTCATGGTGAAGCCCGTGCATGAGGGATCCAGTTGCGGGGCCAGCCGGGTCATG
>Ga0156012_1108_pt3 | contig 24349 bp, 20 predicted proteins | sample RifCSPlowO2_02_FD_107666 | JGI IMG/M metagenome (GOLD analysis project Ga0156012, IMG submission 107666) | Gammaproteobacteria bacterium RIFCSPLOWO2_02_FULL_61_13
GCTCATTTCATCTACCTCCCGGCGCACCCAGTTCTCTGCGCCCAATAAACACCTTTCGCATCTCCAGCGCCAGCAACGGAATGAAGCCGGCCGCCGTCCACGCCACACATTGCTGCAGGGAGAGTGGCTCGATATCAAACAAACCCTGTAAAAACCCGGCGTGGTGGATGGCAATCTGGATGGCAAAACTGGCGGCGACGACCATGAACAGACTCATGTTTGAAAAAAGCCCCATCTGCCAGACGGTTCGGGTGGCGCTGCGGGCGCCAAATGACCGGCACAATTCGGCGATGACAAGCGCCGTGAATGCGGCATCACGCGCCTGACCGAGATCCCCACGCCCAAGATATTCAAATGCAAATGCGCCCAGTGCGACCGCGGCCGTAATGGCGCCCGTCATCAGCGTTAATTGTACGAATTCGCGATCCAGCAGGTCGGCTTGGGGATCGCGCGGTGGCCGCGCCAGCACATCGGTATCGATCGGATCGGTGGCCAGCGCCAGCGCCGGTAGTCCATCGGTAACCAGGTTAATCCACAACAGGTGCAATGGCAGCAGGGGCAGCGGCCAGCCAAGCAGCGCTGCAAACAACATGACGAATAACTCCGCAGAATTGCCGGCAAGGAGATAACTCAGCGTCTTGCGGATGTTGTCGTAGATGCCGCGCCCTTCCTCCACCGCTGCCACTATTGAAGCGAAGTTGTCATCTGTGATGATGATGTCGGACGCTTCCTTGGTTACCTCGGTGCCGGTTTGCCCCATCGCGATGCCGATGGAGGCTTCCTTGATCGCAGGCGCGTCGTTGACCCCGTCACCAGTCATTGCCACCACCGCACCACGTGCCTTCCACGCGCGCACGATGCGCAGCTTGTCTTCTGCCGTAACGCGCGCATAAACGGCAATGCGCTGTATCATGGCCGCAAACTCCGGTTCGGACATTCCGGCCAGATCCACCCCCACAAGCATGTCGTCCGCGGCACCGAGAATCCCCAGTTCGCGTGCGATCGCGCGCGCCGTGTCCGGGTGATCCCCGGTAATCATCACGACGCGGATTCCGGCGCGCTGACACCGGCTCACAGCCGCCCGGGCCTCTGCCCGCGGGGGATCCTGCAACCCGACAAGCCCGGCAAGAATAAGCTCGGATTCGATCTGCTCCGCATCCGGCTTTCCGCCGGCCATGCCAGGTTCAGGGAAGTGTGGCCGTTCCGCAACGGCAAGCACACGCAGCGCATCGTGGGCCAGCATCTGCACTGCCTGATTCATGGCCGAACGCAATGCTTCGGTCATGGGACTTATACCATCCGCCGTACGGATCCTGGTGCAGCGGTCCAGAATGATCTCCGGTGCGCCCTTGACGAACGCCGCCGGCCCATCCTGGGTCTGGCGAATTACGCTCATGCGTTTGCGGTCGGAATCGAAGGGCACCATAGCCAGGCGGGGCAACTGCGCATCAAGGTCGGCGCGGTTGAAACCCGCCTTTGCCGCTGCGACCAAAAGCGCTCCTTCAGTGGGGTCACCGACAATCGTCGGCTGCTCGCCCTGGGTGACCAATTCAGCGTCGTTACACGCCACCGCCGCGCGCAACAATTCCAGCAAGACCGGATCCGTCGCGGGCGGAACGGCGCGGTTGTTTGCAATGAACTCCCCGCTGGTGGCATAGCCTTCACCTGTAACCCCGTATACAGTGTTCGCCGTTACGATCTTGCGTGCCGTCATCTGACCAACGGTGAGCGTACCGGTTTTGTCTGTACAGATGACCTGTGCACAACCAAGGGTCTCTACAGCCTGAAGCCGCCGGACCAGCGCATTGCGCCGGGTCATGCGTTGCACGCCGAGCGCCAGCGCCACCGTCACCACCGCCGGCAAACCTTCAGGCACCGCCGCGACCGCCAGGCTGACGGCGCTGAGGAAAAGGTCAAAAACCGGCACCGAACGCAACAGCCCGAGCAGGAATACAAACAGTACGATGCCCAGGCAGGCCCAGAGGAGGTGCCGGCCGACGCGGTCCAGGCGCCGTTGCAACGGCGTCTGGTCCCGGCCGGCGCGCTGCAACAAGTCCGCAATCCGGCCCATCTCGGTACGCATCCCCGTCGCGGCAACCTCTGCCCGCCCGGTGCCGTTCACAATACTGGTGCCAAAGAAGACCATGTTCCGCCGTTCCGCCAGTGGCGTATCCGCGGCAAGGCCTTCATTGCTTTTGTCCACCGGTTCGGATTCACCCGTGAGGGGAGCTTCGTTTGTCCGCAAGCTGGCACTTTCAATCAGGCGCGCATCAGCAGCTACCAGATCGCCGCCTTCCAGAAGCAGAATGTCACCCTGCACGACCCCGGCTGCCGGGATGATGACTGAACGACCATCACGGACGACGCGGGCATGAGGCGCAGTAAGACGTGCGAGTGCGGCGGCTGCCTTTTCGGCGCGGAATTCCTGCGCGAAGCCGATTACTGCGTTGATGACGACGATGACAATGATCGAAACCCCCTCGGCGATCTCCCCTAGTGCCAGCGAGATCATTGCAGCGCCGATAAGTATCCAGATAACGATACTGCCAAATTGCGCGGCAAAGATTTTCAGAGGCGATACCGGCGCGGCCATGTCCAGGGAATTGGGACCATCAGCCGACAGAAGACGTCCCGCCTCCGCGCTGCTCAGCCCGTGTACCGGATCGGCCACAACCCCATGGTTCGATGTCCGTGCCTCAAATGCCTGCTCTCGCTCGCTCATAAACTCCTGTCCTGCCCGCCCGACTTACAAATTATTGACCTTCGCCGCCATCTTTATCCGACCCGTCCGGCGCATGCCGTACCCGCCTTCTCCGCGACCCGGCGGCTCCACTGCTGACAAAAATGTTTTGGGCATACATCGCAATTCAATCAGGGTTTGGGGACGCGGTGCGGGACAGAGGACCAGTGGATGTGTCTAATCCTCCAACCAACATCCATTTTCAACATTACCAGCGTCTCTGTGCTGTCCATATCCACATCCTCGCCATTGAATCGGCCGGTCAAACGGCTCCGGGTGGCAACCCAGGCATTCTTTCCATCGCCGCCGTTCTGTTGGGAATATTGCTCGCGCTTCAGGTCAGCCAGAAATGCCATATCCGCCGGCATATGGTGACCGGCATACTCCGCAGCGGAAGATTCAGCGCCTCCGGATTCGAAGATCAGCACCTCTGGCGCCAGCAGTGCGCGCGCGCTATCCCCGTCTCCCAGTGCCAGCGCACGATTGAAGGCTTCTGCCACGGCGCGTGGATCGGCGGGCGTCGACACGGTGGCTGCGGGCGTCTCATGAGATTGGTCAACCCCCTCACCGCCATGAGCGAAAGAAATCTGGCTCAGGCCGATTATCACCGGCCCGACAAACCACCGTGCGATACAAGCCGAAATTGTATTCAGTTCAATGCGCATGGCTGTCCCCTTCGCTCGCGTCTTCAGAATGATTGTCGTTGCCGTGACTGTGTGCCGGAGTGCCAGGAGGATCCACATGGCCCGCAGGCGGAGCATTTGCGTCGTCATGCCCATGACTGGAATGTTCGTCCGCTCCACCGGACCCCTGCGCTGGCCCACCCCCATGAGGAGTATCGTCAGTCAGAGCCGCATATTCCCCCGGCGTCATTCCGGGCAGCCTCTGCAGGAAGGCGACAAGACCCCAGATGGACTGATCATCGTGAGTCGTGCCCCAAGCGGGCATCGCCGTCATCTTGATGCCGTGCTTGATGATCCAGAACTGGCGCGCTGCGCTTGTGGTGGAATCGCCATGCCCATGCGCGTGCCGGTGTTCGGCCAAATTGGGGGGTTGGGGGTAAAGGCCCGCACGAATCTCGGTGCCTTCCATGCCGGGAGCGAGATGGCAGCCGCTGCACATGGCTGCGTAGTGCTCCGCGCCTTCTGCGACCAAACTGGCATCGTCCAACCCGGGCACGACAATGTCTTTGATGCGCGCACCAATGGAACGCTCGCGGAAAGTTTCCATTACTTTGGCGGTGACGGACCAGTGCGGCACGTCCGCGCCAATGCCATAGACCCCGGAGTAGATCAATCCCGCGCCGGCAGCAGCGCCCAGCAAGACGAAAACAATCAGAATTGTCATGGTCTTCATTGGATTTATCCCTTGTCAGGCCTTGCCTGATTTGCGAACCGGATTGCCGAAGTCGGGATCCCGGCTGGTGCGCCAGGCGACAGTGCCCCTGGGATGGCGATAAGGGCCCGGGTCACGATAATCGCCGGATGCAATTTCATTGCGCACTTTGACGACAGTAAACATACCGCCCATTTCCAGATTCCCAAACGGCCCCTTTCCCATCATCATCGGCAACGTATTTTCGGGGCCCTGCATGTGCCCCCTGTTGGTGTGTTCCTGGTGTTCGGCCATGCCCGACTGGCCCATCGCCACGTAACCAGGCAGCATGGAGCGGATCTCCTTTTCGACGCCGGACTGATCCACGCCGAGAGTATTGGGAATACCGTGACCCATGGCATTCATCGTGTGGTGCGACTTGTGGCAGTGAAAGGCCCAATCGCCTGGGATCGCAATGAACTCGATGTCCCGCATTTGACCCACACCTATAATCTCGGTCACTTCCGTGCGCCAACGACTCTCCGGAAGGCGCCCGCCATCACCACCCGTAACCCAGAATTGCACACCGTGAAGGTGCATTGGATGCTCGTGCATTGACAGATTGCCGATACGGATGCGCACTCGCTCCCCGGTACGGGCGACAATGGGGTCAATTGCCGGAAAAACTTTGGAGTTCATGGTCCACAGGTCAAATTCCGTCATGATCGATGGATCCGGACGGTAGGTCCCCGGATGCAGTGCCCAGTTGTGCAGCAGGAAGCAATAGTCCCGATCTATGGGATTCGGTTCGCCGTTCTTCGGATGGATAATGAACATGCCCATCATGCCCACCGCCAACTGCACCATCTCGTCGGCGTGCGGGTGGTACATGTGCGTGCCGTGCTGTTGCAGCGTGAACTCGTAGACGAAAGTTTCGCCCGGCATTATGTGCGGTTGATTCAAACCGCCGACGCCGTCCATGCCGCTGGGAAGGTAGATGCCGTGCCAGTGGATCGTCGTATGCTCCTTCAGGCGGTTGGTGACATAGATGCGCACACGGTCACCTTCCACTGCCTCAATCGTAGGTCCCGGCGTCGTGCCGTTGAAGCCCCAGCATTTCGCCTTGCTGCCGGGCGCGAATTCGTGTTCGACCTCCTCGGCAACAAGGTGGAACTCCTTGACCCCGTTATTCAACTTGAATGGCAGCGTCCAGCCGTTCAGGGTTCGCGCAGGGGTATGACTACCGGTTTTCGGTGCCGCTGGCGAAGGCTGAAGAGTCGCCTCCGAAGTGCCCGGCATCTGCATGCCGGTCATTTCGTGGCCCTCGTTTTGAGCGGATGCGGGGCGCGCGAAGGTCGCGGCGATTCCCACGAGCGAGCTTATGCCCATTCCAGACAAGACATCGCGGCGACTAATCATTGGTGGTCTCCGTGTTGAGTTTCGTCAGCCGGTTCTTTCGGCAAATTCATGTCCTTCATTCCCCCGCCGTCGTGCATGTCGCCCATGGCCCCCCCGGAAGTGGCCGGGACGGGTGCGTCGAGCACGAATTCGTCGACTGCCGCCTGCGACGGGAGCGGTGCGCCGACCTGCCGTGACAGTTCTACACGAGCCAGCCAATAGTCACGCACCGCTGCAAGATATCCCTGATAGGCGTCATATTCCTGCTGCTTGGCCAGCAACAATTCGAACTGGCCCTTGAGCATGAAATTCACTTCTTCAAGCGTGTGGGTGACAATCATTTCGCGCAGCGGAATCAACGATTGCCGGTACTCCTCAGCACGCGCCCGCGCCGAAGCGACCTCCGCGAAGGCGCGCTGTATTCCGTTGCTAATCCCGGTTTCGAGCGTTCGCAACTCGGCTTCTGCTTGCGCCAACTGCGACTCGCTGCGAGCAACACGGCCTTTGCCCTGGTTGAAGAGCGGTATTTCAAGCGACAGCGTCGGGCCGGTCAGTCGAGCGCCCTCGCTGATACGAGTGTGTTCCACGCCCAAGTCCACGTTACCCAGGTAACGAAATTGGCGTGTCACCCCGAGGGCATCAGCGAAGAGTGCCACTTTGCGTCGGGCAGCGGCCAGGTCGAGCCGTGACGCCGCAGCCAAAGTGAACAGGTCCGACAACTCGTCTTCATCGGCGACAGGTGCCGACAGTCGTTCCTCGACTGTCCAGCGGCCTTCCTGGGCAGAGACGCCCATCAATTTGTTAAGGCGGCTGCGGGCGGCGGACACGTCAGCTTGCGCCTGCAAAAAATCGAGGCGCGCCTGTGAGCCCGCAGCCCGCTCCAGCGCCAGTTCCAGGCGGCTCAGGTTGCCGGCCTCGAAGAAGCGCTGCGCCAATTCGGCCGAGGCCTGCGCCGCCCTGACCACGGATTCGCGCATCCCTTCCGTCTGCAAGGCGCCGACCATGCGGTAATGGGCGGCTTCCGTCTCAGCCGCGAGATTCAGCGTTGCCGCGCCCACGAGCAGCTTGACCCGATCGAATTCGCCCTCGGCGAAGCGACTGCGTGCAGGCAGTAATAGTAGACTCGTAAAGCTTTGCACGAGGCCGAAGCTGGGCTCGTCTACGAAGCCTGTGGCTCCGGTCAGCAATACCGATGCCGACAAGCTCGGATTGCTCAGCCGCCCGGCGTCATACACGTCCGCCGCCGCGAAGCCGAGCTTCGCATATTCAGCCGTCAATGCCGGGTTGTTGACCAACGCGAACCGAACCGCATCGTCAGCTGTCAACGGCCTGCCCGAAAGTTCAGCCAGCAGCCGCCCCCTGGCGTCGGCATCGCCTCCCACGGCAATCTCATGACCGCGTTCTTTTAGCAAAACAGCAACATCGTCGCGTCCGTAATCCGCCGGAAGATTGGCGCAACCGGACAGCTGCGCGCCCAAAAGCGCAGCAAGAATGAACCATCGTTTAGTTGACACAAAATCCCCCAGATATATCCGAGCCACGGTCGCGCGCACAGAGCGCACGCCACTTTCTGCCGCGAACGGCAGGCAGACTGTTCAGGTCAGACTGGGAGGTCGAAGAAGGCCAAGAGAATAGGCCGCGACCGGATGACTCCGCGTTGCGGCCTTGTGTTGGAAGTACCCACTATAGTGAAGGAGTGACTGCAGACCATCGCCTGCCATGAATCCAGGGCAACCGGATGCGCATTGCATGCTGCTGCAGTTGCAACCGCAGTTACAGTAGTTATTGTCGGCGTAATCTGCTTGTGCAGCATGCGCCATATGTTGGGCATGGCCGACCTGCTTGCCCTCATGCATCGCATGCTGGAAGGGGGTTGTGGCCGGCGCCGGCTGCTTCTGTGGACAGTGGCCTGCGTTAATGATCGAAGCAAGCGCGACTGTCGGCACACTCAGCGAAAGCCACAGGACGATAAAATATCGAAAACGCGCCATACGCTTATGATTACATCACCCGTTGGTTCTTAGCAAGGCTGTCCGCTAACCATTCATCCCGGTGCGCGGCAAAAAAGGGGACGCGAATACCAAAAAGCGCCGAAAAATGTGTGACCGTCGTGTTTCTAAGCGGCACAGCCACGCGCCGGCAGCGGCGTTCCCGCGGCCGCTGCGGTGTTGGTTTCCGGCCTGGGTTCGCTGCTTTATGAGTAACAGCGTGCTACGCGGTTCTAGCCCCAACTACTACGTCTCGCAACTCAAGACCTTCACAGCAATTCAGTGGCGGGTGGCGAACGCTGTAAAGCGTCAGCGGCACCCGCTCCGCTCAATCGAAAGTGCCGGCGTACGATCGACCGCACCAGGGTTTCTAATTCGCCGCTACCGGGGCGGTGGATTTCAGAATACAGATCTCGTCCGAGCGAGACGAACGCGTCAAATATGGCCGGATCGAAGTGACTGCCTTGTACGGCCTTGCGGACGTGAGTGCATCAAATACGTCGATGATCGCAAAGATGCGCGCGTTGACAGGAATGTTGTGGCCAGTCAGGCCCGAGGGGTAACCTTTTCCGTCGTAACGTTCATGGTGTGAACCCACTACGTCGGCTCCCATTGTCAGCCATGCCGAGCGCCCGATGATGTCAAGGCCGAGCCCGACATGAGTGCGCATCACGGTCATCTCGTCTTCGGTGAGTCTACCGGGCTTGAGCAGGAACGTATCCGATATCCCGATCTTCCCGACATCATGAAGAAAGGCGCCCACAATCAGCGCACATAATTCCTCGCAAGCGAAATGAATTCGCTCGGCCAGGCGAATCGAGTAGTAGGTTACGCGATAGTTGTGATCGCTTAGGTTCCGGCGCCCGCTGCCAACGCCAGCAGCAACCCCACGGCAGTCAGCCGCCTGACGATGCCAAGCTTCAATTTGCGCAAGTCGGGAATTGCGGTTTGCGTGGCCACGAGGGCTATATCCTATGTAGGGCGGGTTTAGCTACCCACTGGTAGAGTTACCACGTATAGCTCCGGTGACTTATGAAATGCTTCTGCGCCATCCCGTGAACAGAACCGGTAGACGTTCCCTTCATGCTTGATGAGCACAACTGCTTTCCCGATTTCAATTTGCATGCGGCACACCGGGTCAATGACACTTGGCGCTCGCGCCGCCGCCAACCGCAGCAGTTCGAACACACTTACGGGACGTGCGACATTCTTGAAGTGCCGCTCGCCCGCAGGCCGGGCCTCAATCCCGGCCAGAACACCTACCGTTTCCGCAATCGGCGCGCTGCACAGAATCTGGCCTCCCTGGGCCTGGTCCGCCAGGCGCGCGGTAAGATTGATCGGCGCGCCGAACAACCTGCCCGCACGCTCAACGATTGGTCCACGGTGAATGCCCATGCGGATGCGGGGGAAGTAAGGCTCTTTTTCCGCGGCATCGCGCAGCTTGAGCGCGCTGCGCACCACGGCAAGCGTGCTGTCTCCGGCACAAAATACATCGTCGCCGATACTGTTTATGAACTTCACGCCCGGATCGAGACTGGCTTGCGCAAGTTCGCAAAACTGCAGCACGATCCCGGATGCAGTCAGCGCGCCGTGGATTTCCGTCAGCGCCGTGTATCCGGACAGGTCCGCAAACAGCAGCGCCAAATCGAGTTCACGCACATCCGTCGCCTCCTGCATCAGAGTCGCAACCGGCGCAGGCGCTGCGTATTGGTAATGATCGACATGGAAACGAACGTCATTGCCATGACGGCGATTATCGGCGACAGCATTAGGCCAACGGCCGGGTACAGGACGCCCGCGGCCACCGGTGTCTCGACGCGTTTGTGATCGTGGTTGTACCCGTGCTGTTGCATGGTGTCACGCGCGATGGTTGCCGGATTCATTCTGGTTTCGCACTTGTCCGCCGTGCCCGTGATGGCCTCCATGGAATAGATGCATAAGCGGACAGGCGAGGAGCAGCAAGTAAGCCCAGTAGCCGGCAATATGATGCCAGTGCTCGCGCAACAGGTAGAACGCCATGATCAGGGTGGCCATTGCAACGGCGACACTGGATGGGCGAATGAACCAGGAGGCGCGAGAGTGCACAGAATTCGTTGGGTGAGTTTGTAAATCATGATTCATGAACGGATCCTCCATTTACGGTGACTCCTGAGAAGCGTAGCCCATGACTTTAATCCCGGATTCAGGCATTGCGTTACGTTTCCGGCGCGCTGCACTCGACTATGGATGCTTCAGGGTTGGCGCGTGTGACAAGTCTGCCGCTCCGCTCACGGCGTTTCAGCGTGAGAACCGACGCCGGGGCGCTGGAAGTTCGCCGGTGTCATTCATCGCAGTTGATCGCCGCCCTGTCGGGTGGCATAAACGCTGATTTTGCCGTCCGTGCCGAAGGCGAGCACGTCATAGCGCACTGGATTCGGATGCTCCATGCCGGGCGACCCCGGCGGCATGGAAGGTACCGCCAGGCCACGCACACGGGGCCTTTCCTGCTGCAACCGGCGCACGAGGTCGGCAGGCACATGGCCCTCGACAAGATATTCCCCCACGACCGCGGTATGGCACGACGCGAGGTCCATTGGCACCCCAAGTGATCGTTTGATCTGTTCCAAATCCCCGGTGTCAACCGCATCCACCGCGAATCCGGCCCGGCGCAGATGCTCTATCCATTTCGTGCAGCAGCCACAAGTCGGACTCTTGTAGACGACGATGTCTGCCACACGGGTTTGCATGTGCATGGCAGCGACCACCATGGCGATCAACGAAACGGTGACAACCGTCCAGAGCGTGATTCTCATCCAAGGTCGGTGCCAGGCCGGTTGGGATGCCAAACTCCCGGGGGCGTGCGCGGACTGTCTCATGGTTTTCTCCTTTTGCATGCCGCGTACAGCGGCGTTCGATTGCGAATACGGCCGTGACCTTGCGAAAGCGCATTTCGCGCCTTCATCTTCGTTCAGCCCGGTAAAACGACACTTGATGCCGCTTCCGTTTCCCCGCGTTCCAGGCTCCAAGCCTTGACCATCGCATAAATCGCCGGAATGACGATCAGCGTCAGGAGCGTGGAGGAAATCATTCCTCCCACCATCGGTGCGCCGATGCGGCGTATGACTTCCGACCCGGTACCACTGCTCCACATGATCGGCAGCAGGCCGGCCATGATCGCCACCACGGTCATTATCTTCGGCCTCACACGGTCGACCGAACCTTGCATGATTGCTTCATGGAGATCGGAGATCATCGGCGCGGCGCCTTGTGCGGCACACTTCGCCTTGACCGCCATCCAGGCTTGGTCGAGGTAGATCAACATCACCACGCCAGTCTCGGCGGCGACGCCGGCGAGTGCAATGAAACCCACCGCCACCGCCACGCTCATATTGTAGTCCAGCAAATACATGAGCCAGACCCCCCCCACCAGGGAGAATGGCACCGAAAGCATGATGATCAGAGTCTCGGTAAGCCGCCGGAAATTCAGGTAGAGCAGCAGGAAGATGATGAGCACAGTGAGCGGGATCACGATCTTGAGCTTCTGTTTCGCCCGCTCCATGTACTCGAATTGTCCGCTCCAGGCGGCGTAATATCCGGGCGGGAAACTGACCTGCTCGCGCACCGCCTTCTGGGCGTCCGCCACGTAGCCGCCGATGTCCCGGTCGCGAATATCCACGAAGATGTAAGCCACCAGGAGCGCGTTCTCGGTGCGAATACTGGGCGGGCCTTTTACAGCCTTGACCCGGGCGAGCTGGCCAAGGGGGATCATGGCTTCGCCCATGGTGGATCCGATGCCGGTTGAGGCAGCGATCTGGGTGTTAGCAGTCCTCATCCCAGTCCCGCGGTTGAGCGGTGGGATCGGCACCAGGACCTGGGTGGCTATGGCCAGCGGGTTGTTCCGAAGCTCCCGGGGATAGCGCACGCTGACGTTGTAGCGTTCCAGCCCCTCTACCGTGGTAGTCACCGTTTCGCCGCCCATGGCAGTGGCGATGACCTCCAGCAGATCCCCCACCGCCAGGCCATAGCGGGCGAGCGCCATGCGATCAGGCTCGATCTCCAGATAGTAGCCGCCGGTCAGGCGCTCGGCATAGGCGCTGGTCGTACCGGACACGGTCTTCACGACCGCCTCGATCTGCTTGGCCACCTTTTCAATCTCCGCAAGGTTCTTGCCGTACACCTTGATCCCGATGGGGGTTCGGATCCCGGTGGAGAGCATGTCGATACGTGCCTTGATCGGCATGGTCCAGGCATTGGAGACGCCGGGGATCTGGAGAGCCTGATCCAGCTCGGCTATCAGCTTGTCGATGGTCATGCCCGGCCGCCATTCGGTCTCGGCCTTCAGGTTTATCACGGTCTCGAACATCTCCAGCGGCGCCGGATCGGTGGCCGTGGCAGCCCGGCCCGCCTTGCCGAATACCGAGGCCACTTCGGGAAAGCTCTTGATGATTTTGTTCTGGGTCTGCAGTAACTCCGCAGATTTCGTTACCGAGATCGCTGGCAGAGTCACCGGCATGTACAGAAGCGTCCCCTCGTTCAAGGTCGGCATGAACTCCGTGCCCAACTTGAGTGTCGGGTAGGCGGTGACGCCCAGGATCAGTACGGCGGCGAGAATCGTGAGGCGTTTCCAGCGCAAGATCCCGGCGATGATTGGGCGGTAAACCCAGTGCAGGAAACGCACGATTGGGTTCTTGTGTTCTGGCGGGATATGACCGCGGATAAAGAGCAGCATCAGCACCGGTACCAGGGTGATGGACAGGAAGGCGGCACCTGCCATGGCGAAGGTCTTGGTGTAGGCAAGCGGCTTGAACAGCCGCCCTTCCTGCGCCTCCAGTGAAAATACCGGCAAGAAGGACACGGTGATGATGAGCAGGCTGAAAAACAGGGCAGGGCCAACCTCCCGGCACGCGGCGATAATAGCCTGAAGCCGCGGCTCGCCGGGCCTGAGGCGCTCCAGATGCTTGTGGGCGTTCTCAATCATGACGATGGCCGCGTCCACCATGGCGCCGACGGCGATGGCGATGCCGCCCAGACTCATGATGTTGGAATTGAGCCCGATCTCGCGCATGGCGATGAAGGCGATGAGCACCCCGATGGGCAGCATGATGATGGCCACCAGCGCGCTTCGCGCGTGCATGAGGAAGACCACGCACACGAGGGCGACGATGAGGCTCTCCTCGATCAAAGTGCGATTCAAGTTCCTGATCGCCCTGTGGATCAGATCCGAGCGATCATAGACTGCCTCAATCGTGACGCCCTCGGGCAGCCCGCTCGCAATTTCCTTGATCCTCGTCTTGACGTTGTGGATTACATCAAGGGCGTTCTGGCCGTAGCGTCCCACCACGATCCCCGCGGCCACCTCGCCCTCGCCGTTGAGCTCGGTGATCCCCCGGCGCTCCTCCGCCACCAACTCTACTCTGGCAAGATCGCGCAGCAGGACTGGCGTACCGGTTTCCGCTTTGACAACCAGTAGCTCGAGGTCGGCAATGCCGCGCAGGTAACCCCGCCCGCGGACCACGTATTCAGTCTCGGTCATCTCCACCACGCGTCCACCCACGTCCCGGTTGCTGTCGCGGACCACCTGGATGATCTTGGACAAGGGAACACCGTAGGCCTGAAGCGCCCGCGGCTTCAGGGTGATCTGGTACTGCTTCACGAAGCCCCCGACGCTCGCTACCTCAGATACCCCCTGGGCCTTGGTGAGCTGATAACGCAGGAACCAGTCCTGAAGGGTTCGCAACTCGGCGAGAGTGTGCTTCGCGCCGATCACGGCGTACTGGTAGACCCAGCCAACGCCTGTGGCGTCTGGCCCCAGCGCCGGAGAAACCCCGCGCGGGAGCCTGCCGGAGACGAAGCTGAGGTACTCCAGCACCCGCGACCGTGCCCAGTAGATGTCCGTGCCGTCCTCGAAGATCACGTAAACGAAGGAGGCACCGAAAATGGAGAAGCCCCGTACCACCTTGGACTTGGGCACCGCGAGCATGGCGGCGGTCAATGGATAGGTCACCTGATCTTCAACCACCTGGGGCGCTTGCCCCGGGTACTCCGTATAAACGATGACCTGCACGTCCGAAAGATCGGGGATGGCATCGATCGGCGTCTTGATTACCACGTACACGCCCCACGCGACGATGAAGAACGTCGCCAGCAGGACCAGGAAGACGTTGCGGATCGACCACTCGATGATACGGTTCAGCATCTCAGTGCCCCGTATGCTCTGTAGCGCCGGACGAAGGTCCGGATGACTCCGTCGTCATGCCGGCTGGAGGTGGTATGCCGTCTGCGGCTGCTGCGGGTGCGGTACCGTGGCCAGAGTGGCCTCCAAAGCCCCCCAGAGCCGCTTTCATGTTGCTATCCGCATCGATCAGGAAGTTGGCGCTGACCACAACCTGATCTTCCTCCCGGAGTCCGTCCAGCACCTCGAAATAGCCGTCCGCGCGCGCGCCGAGCTTTACTTCCCGCGGCTCGAACAGCCCTTCGCCCCGCTCTATCAAAACGATCTGGCGCACACCGCTGTCGAGCACGGCTGAATCAGGAACGGCCAGCACCTTCTGCTCGCCATCGTCAGTCGCAATCTCGACATTGGCATACATCGCCGGCTTGAGGAGCAGGTCTGGGTTCGGGATCTCAACACGTACTCGTCCGGTCCGGGTCCCGGGGTTCAGCGTGGGATAAACGAACGCCAACGTTCCGGTGAAATCCTTGCCGGGATAGGTCTCGACTCCGATCCGTACTTGCTGTTTCGCGCGAACCAGCCCAAGGTCCTGCTCGAATATTTCGGCGATTAACCAGACTGTGGACAGGTCGGCAATTTTGTACAACATATCCCCGGGCATGAAGCGCATGCCTTTCAGCACCGGCTTGTCCAACACCACGCCGTTTACCGGGGAACGGAACGTGAGTACGCGCTTGATTTTTCTTTCGGTCCGCAGCTCTCGCAGTTCCTTGGGTGAAATGTCCCAATAGTCGAGACGTTGCAGGGCGGAATCCACCAGTTCCTGCATGCGTTCCTGGATCTCGGGGTCGGCATCTTTTACCGCCTGGGCACCCGTCAGGGCGATGAGGTATTCCTGCTGCGTGGCTACCAACTCGGGGCTGTAGACGTCCAGCAGTGCCTGGCCGCGCTGCACGGGCTCGCCCGTGGTGTTCACGTACAGGCGCTCAACCCAGCCATCGAACTTTGGCGTGATCGTGTAAGTGAGCCGTTCATTGGCCTCGATGGTGCCCACTGCCCGCACGGCGCGCGTGAGATCCCGCAGGGTGACGCGTTCGGTCTTTACCCCGAGCTTCTGCACCTTATCGAGGCTGATCTTCCCCGCGCCTCCCACGGCGGGTTCGCCGCCCTCGTAGACAGGCGTGTATTCCATGCCCATCCCGTCCTTCTTGGGCACAGGAGAAGTATCGGACAGACCCATGGGGTGCCGGTAATAGAGAATCTTGCGTTCCTTCATGGACGCTTGCTGACCCATGGCCTGTTGTCCGTGATCCGTATGTTCCGGCACCTGGATCGCCTGCGTCGTCTGGTGCGAGCCCCACCAGTAGCCGGCGGTGGTTCCGGCTGTCACCAACACCAAGATGAATATTCCGATTCCAGTGCGTTTCACGTCTTTTCTCCTAACAGCCAGTGAGACTCAAGTAAAGTTCCTTCCAGCGTCCTGGAGTAGTTCAGAACAGCTTGCTTCCCGTGATGAACTCGATTTCCGCCAGGGCCTTGTTGTAGCTCGTGATTGCCGAGACCTGGCTGATCTCGTATTCAAAGACCGTCATCTGGTTGTCCAGCAGCGTGAAGAAGTCCACGCGGTTTACCCGGTAGGCGGCAAGGGCCGCTTCTACCGCAATTTTCGCCTGGGGAAGGATGCCCGTTTCATACAGCCTGGCGGACTTGAGGCTCTGCCCGGCATTGGCCAACTCCTGCCGCAGCCGCGAATTGATCTCGTTCAGATCGGCCTCGTACATGCTCAAGACCTGCGTGCGCTTTGCCACCGCTTCGGTTACCTGAGGATCAAGTTTGGATTGGCGCCAAAAAGGGAGATTGACGGCAACAGTGAAGGAAAGCACGTCATCCTGGCGCATCCCGCCTTCGAGGGTATCCCGTTGGCTGTAGGCGAAGCGCAAGTCGAAGTCCGGATAGTAATTCTTGCGCGCAAGCTCGATAACCTTGGCGCCGCGGTCGATCATGCTTTGCCGGGCGCGAAGCTGGGGGCGATGGCTTACGGCAACCTCGCGCAAGGCGTCCAGCGATAGATCCATTTCCGGCAGGCGCAGGAATTCGGGTGATGGCAAGGGCAAGCCCGTGGTGCGACCCATCGCGCGACTAAGTTCGGCCTCGATCAGCCGCTGCTCGCGCGCCAGGCGGATCAGTTCATCATCCATCCTCGAGACCTGGATCTGCGCTTTGAGCACATCCGCCTCCCGTCCCTTGCCCACAGCGTATTGGACCGCGGCGGTCTTGAGGAACTGCTCCAGAATCTGCTTGTTCTGTTCCACAAGGCCGACGGACTTCACGACCAAGGCCAGATCGAAGTAAGCCGCTTTGACGTCTCTGATGACGCGGTTGGTCGTTTCCTGATACAGGTGCTCCACGGCCTCTGCTTCATTTTCCGCAACTTCGCGCCGCAGCCCACGCTTGCCGGGAAAGGGTAGGCGCTGCCCGATGCCGATCATCCTCATTGTCATGGGTTCCTGGTCAAATCTCAGTGTCGTCGGCAGGTTCACAACGCCGGCTTCCAACATAGGATCATCAAGGGCGCCGGCGGGCGAGATCCCGCTTTGCGCGGCTTCCAGTTCCTGCCTCGCCGCCTGGATTTCCGGGTTGCTCTGCAGCGCCTCGACGACGAGCGGCTCCAGCGGCGTTACGGTGATTTCCGCAGACAACGGCACGGCAACGAGATGCAATGTCAGTAAAAAGGTGTAGCAACAGATGGTCCGGGCGGACCTGGATCGATTAATCATGGCGCACTCCTCCGATGAAATCGCCGGTTACGGCATCGAGCGGAGAAAAATGGTCCGGCGGCACCTCGGCGATGCCGCAGCGCAGTTCCACATCGGAAGTTGGCCATCTGCCAAGGCCCGTGCCGCGAGAACGGGGCCCCGGAGCTCGCATTGTGTAGTGAGCGGACCGTCCCCCGGCGCAAGATGTGCGGCTTCCACTGACCGAAGCCAGCATGAGCGCTGCAGCTAGAGTGCGGGGGAATCCGCTGGCGCGCCCTTCCCGGCATGCCGGCGATGTAATGAATGAAATGACGCAACCGCGCGACCGGTTGCATTTGGTATACGCATGCATAACGCACTCCTCCGTAAAAACCGCAATCTATTGGGTTGATTTACAGGAGTGCGTTATTCCAGGTGGATGCAAAACCTCTCGAGTAGTGGCGGCGTGACGCCGTGCGGCAGACCTGGCAACGTGACATGCGTGCCACAAGCTGCGACAGCCGCGTGAGTGATCGGTGCCGGCGGTGCGGCCATCGGATCGGACGCAGGAGCAGGCAGAAATGACGTTGGTGGGCTGACGGTTGACGCCGCCACCATTGCACTGCAGTCGCAATCTGACGCGCAGGAAGATTGCCCGGTCACGGGTACCGGGTCGTCTGCGGCCGGTCCCATGCAATGAGCGCCAAGAGCGGAATCACCGAGTACTGTCTGCGCGTCCGGTGCATGAGCCAAGCATTGTTGGCACACCAGCGACAACCAGGTCAAGACAATAGCCGCAATCATGGATTGAGCGACCGCACGCCTGTGTTTCCGGACCGAATGCAACATTACTGATTATCCCGACGGCAGATTCTTCGCATAACTATATACGTCGAACGCTGATTGGAAAAGCCTTGAAATCGGGCCGCCATTAAAGACTTGATAATAAACCTTCCGCGGCCGGTTCCGGAATATCACCAGAACATCGGCGCAAGCATTTAAACCATCAACCGACCAAGTCACTGTAACAACACGGGCTAAGCCGCGCCTTTTACCCAAACCGAACTATACTTATCAGTGAGCATCCAATGCAGATAAGAGGAATGCAGGAGGTACCATGAAAACGCGATCGAATAGTACGGCTACACTCAGCTTGGCCAGCGTCGTTGCCATCACGATTGGCGCGATCCTGCTGTGGCCTTCACCGGGCTACGCCGCAGGCGAGACATCGAAAGAGGCTTTGTCATGTCTCACGAAACCTGCGATTCGACATTTTGGGCCCCCTGGCAAGGGCTTCGATCAGGTGGTCTATGAGCAGCAGTGCCCAGAAGTGGAATTCGCGGCTTTTGAGACATCGGACGCTGGCGCTGCAATCTGCGCCGCCACACCGGAGTTCCGCCACAGTGGGCCCCCGGGCAAAGGGTTTGACTATCTGGCCAAGATAAAGTCGTGCTGAAACACGCGGAGTCGGGTCACCAGGATCAAAGATAAACTGATTACTGGCAACCCGCACTCTGCCCTGCGCGCCCGCGGACGTGAGACCAAGGTCGTGCCACACCTCTGCGTCCGCGGGCGGAACCGGGCATTAGCGTTATTCGTGATCAGCGATGAATGTCCCTGCATTATCTGAGAAGTTCAGCGCTGCAGGCACCATTGTTTCGGCAATGGGTTGCGCCTCGTGTTTCCCCGCTTTGGGCTCGCTTGGCGCGGTACTTGGCCTGGGGTTTCTCGTGCAATTCGAAGGTCTGTTCATCAATATGCTCCTGCCGGTGTTTGCCGGAATCGCGCTCCTTTCAGTGGCCGTCTCATGGTGGTTCCATCAGCAGCATCTACGCAGCGCGCTTGGTGCCGCGGGACCGCTCATGGTTCTCGCCACACTTTATCTGTTTTGGACAGATGATTGGAGTACCTGGATGTTTTATTTCGCGCTGGCGCTTATGCTCGGCGTTTCTGTATGGGACTTCGTGTCCCCGGCCAGGCCTGCCTGCCCAATCGATATAAAGGATCGAAGAACAGCATGACCAGCGAGATTACCCTTCAGTCAACGATTGTCTGCCCGAACTGCGGGCACACGCAGAAGGAGACTATGCCCGTAGACGCGTGTCAATGGTTCTACCAGTGCCAAGGGTGCGATGCTTTGCTCAAACCAAAGCCGGGAGATTGTTGCGTTTTTTGTTCCTATGGCACCGTAAGATGCCCCCCTATTCAACAACGTGCGGCTTCCTGCTGTGCGTCGAACTGATTCGCATAACCGCCCGGTTAACGCAAAGCTGTGCGAGCGACTGCGTGTAGTACATGCGGGCCACTCCATTCCTGCGGGTCCCTGTACACCCGACGGGCGTGCCTTTACTGCATGGCGGCAATCGCGGGTGAGTTTCCAGTAGCCGGATCGAAGGCTTCGGCTGCCTGGCCCGCGCATTGACTTAACGCCAGTTGTGGGGGATCGAACGATACGGCGAATGGTGCCAGCTTCTTCAGCGCGCTCAGACCGAGGATCTGCCGCCGGGTCTTCGGGAACACTGCGGCCTCGACATCCTTCGCGACGCAGCAACATCCGATCTGAAATGACGTGACGCGGTAGATTGACACCTTGGTTTTTGATCCGTCCGCCATCGATCCAGATACGTCACGTAGGTACTCCGCCTGGCCCGCTTCCCTGAGCGCAGCGAACGTAGCGGCATTGATTACCAGATAGCCCGAACCGGTGTCCACCAGAAAGTCGGCCGGCGCGGCAGTGCCGAACCGGGCCTCTACATAATAGGTTTCCCCACCATAGGTTTCCCCACCACCGTCCTTCAGCGGCAGAAATGTTTCCAGTTCAGCGGCTGCAGTAGTCGCCACCGCCAGCGCGGCATTCATGGCAACAAACACCGAAAGGTGACGTGTTCGGATCATTTGTATCCCTTCAGGTCATGTGCCTGGTATCAGGCATGATCCGTGCCATAATCTGGAAGTACATGATTATTCTAGGTAACAATGGAACAACTGTATGTCGATGACCGATACTATGCACCAAATCGGTGCGATTCAAGTTTGCCGGTGTTCAATGGGAGGGCAAGTTGCCTCGGTTCCACGTTAGACGATTTCGGGGTTGCCCACAGACACGCGTTCACCAGCGCCTTAACAAATAAATCTCTCGCTCAACTTCATGTGTGGAACGCTCTGGGCAAGATGGCGCCAGGGTAACGCTTTTCGCGTTTGCCGGGCTTTCACCTGCGCCGTGGGTGAGTGGCCCATGGCGGCAACTCCGGCACGGGACGGTATAATGCCGCGCCATGTCCGACACCCTATTCATGAAGATTATACGGCGCGAAATTCCGGCGACCATCGTCTTTGAGGACGATCTGTGCCTGGCGTTCCGTGACGTGAACCCGCAGGCGCCGACCCACATCCTGGTCGTACCCAAGCAGCCAGTGGCCATGCTGTCGGATGCCAACTCCGAACACGGGCCCCTGCTGGGGCATCTGCTGTTGACGGCGAACCGCATCGCCGCGCAACTGGGTCTCAAGGACGGTTACCGGCTGGTGATTAATAACGGTGCCGCCGCCGGACAGACCGTGTTTCACCTGCATGTACACCTGTTGGCCGGGCGGTCCTTCTCCTGGCCACCAGGCTGACGCAACCCCGGAAGCCCGCATGGAATTCAAGACCGACGATCTGCGCATCGTCTCCATCAAGGCGGTCACGTCGCCACAGGAGATCTGCGAGGAAATACCGATTACGGCCGCGGCAGCGCGCTGTACCTGGGAATCACGCCAGGCCATCCACCGCATCCTCTCCGGCGAAGATGATCGGCTGCTGGTCATCGCCGGGCCCTGCTCCATCCATGATCCCGCGGCGGCGCTGGAGTACGGCGCCCGGCTGCGGAAGCTCAGGGATGAACTGGCGGAGGACCTGCACCTGGTGATGCGCGTGTATTTCGAGAAACCGCGCACCACCGTGGGCTGGAAGGGGCTCATCAACGACCCGGACCTGGACGGCAGCTTCCATATAAATAAAGGAGTGCGGCTCGCCCGGCAGTTGCTGCTCGATCTCAACAACATGGGGGTCCCGGCCGGAACCGAGTTCCTGGACATCATCACGCCCCAGTATGTGGCCGACCTGGTGAGCTGGGGCGCCATTGGCGCACGCACGACGGAGAGTCAAGTGCATCGCGAAGTGGCGTCAGGCCTGTCCTGTCCGGTTGGTTTCAAAAACCGTACCGACGGCACGACGCAGATTGCCGTGGATGCCATCCGCGCGGCCTCGGTACCCCATCATTTCCTGTCCATGCGCAAGGAGGGCAACTCGGCGATCTTCACCACGGCGGGCAACCCCTACTGCCACATCATCCTGCGTGGTGGGCGGACGCCGAACTACGATGCCATCAGCATCAATCACGTTGCCGGGGAGCTGACTACGGCCGGATTGCCGGCGCGCATCATGGTGGACTTCAGCCACGCCAACAGCCGCAAACAACACGAGTTGCAGTTGGAGGTAGGCAGGGACGTCGGTACCCAGATTGCGGCCGGCGAGCGGCGAGTATTCGGCGTGATGATCGAAAGTCACCTGCTCCCGGGCCGCCAGGACATCGCGCCGGACCGGTCGCTGACCTACGGCCAGAGCATCACCGACGCCTGTCTGGGCTGGGCGGATACGGAACCGTTGCTGCGCGACCTGGCCGGGGCCGTGCGCGGGCGGCGCGTCAAAAGTTAGGGCGAAGGATTCGTCGCGCCGCCAGTGCGGCGCTATAAAGTATTCCGGCCGCCACCACCATGGTCGCGCCGGAAGGCAGGTCGGTGACAAAGGACACTCCCAGCCCCAGCGACGTGACCACGGCGCTGAGTCCCGCCGCCAGCAACATCATCCGCGTCACCGAGGTGACAAACTGTGCCGCGGCAGCGGCCGGCAACACCAGCAACGCCATGACCAGGATCAGCCCCACTATCTGGATCAACAGGACCACGGTCAGGGCGACGATGCACAACAGAAAAATGTAGAAGAATTCGACATTGACGCCGCGCAGCCGCGCGAACTCCTCATCAAAGGCCGTGGCCAGGAACTGGCGGTGGAACAGGACAACGAAGGAAATGATCAACGCGTCCAGTACTGCCATCAGCACCAGGTCGGTTTGCGTCACCAGCAGGATGTTGCCGAACAGGTAGCTGGTCAGGTCCACGGCGTACCCCGGCGTGCGCGCAATGAACAGGATGCCCACCGCCATGCCCACGGACCAGGTGGCCGCGATCAGGACATCCTCTTCCTGACGCCAGCGCAGTTTGATCCAGCCGATGAGCACTGCCGCAACCAGCGCGGCGATGATGGCGCCATGCAACGGGGCCGCACCGAAATAGTAGGCAATGCCGAGGCCGGCCAGCACCGTATGGGCAATACCGCCGGCGACAAATCCAATCCTCTTAATCACAACGTAGGCACCGATGGTGCCGCAGCCAATGCTGGCCAGAAGACACGCGGCCAATGCGTACTGCATGAAGCGGAAATCAGCCAGAGCCTGGAAGAATTCCATCACGGTTCCGATCCCGGGGAACAGTTTTGCCCACCGTCCCGTTGCGTCTCAGTGCGCATGCAGGATGCGGCGCACCGGCGCGCCGTACAGTTCCTCAATGGTGCGACCGGAGATCTCCCCGGTGGCGTGACAGACCAGCGTGCGGTTCAAACAACCCACGCGATCGACGTATCCGGAAATGAACGCAATGTCGTGGGACACCACGATGATGGTCATGTGTGCGCTGTAACCGCGCAGCAAGGCGAAGATGTCCTCCTCGGCGCGCACATCAATGTTTGCCGTGGGCTCGTCCAGGATCAGTAATTCCGGTTCGCACACCAGCGCCCGCGCGATGAGGGCACGTTGCAACTGGCCGCCGGAAAGCTCGCCGATGGGAGTGTTGCCAAGAGATTCGATTTCAACCGCGCGCAAGGCCTTGCCTGCCAGCGCCCGATCCTCGGCATTGAATGGTCCCGCTGTGCGGCCCATCCCCAACCTGCCGAGCAACACCATATGTAGAACACTAATGGGGAAATTTCGCGTGAAGGTGGGAAACTGGGGCACATAGCCGATGCGCTGCCGGGCCAGGCGCGGCAGGCTGCCCAGCACCTGCACCTGGCCGCGTTGCGGGTCGAGCAAACCGAGAACCAGCTTGAGTAATGTACTTTTGCCGGCGGCGTTCGGTCCGATGAGTCCGAAGAATTCCCCCGCGGCCACGGAGAAAGTGACATTCTCCAGCACCGGACTGCGATCATAGGCAAAGGTCACGTTCTCAAACTTCACCGTCTCGGTCATGACATTCATCGTGTGGCGGCGCCGAGAAGGCGGCCGATGTTGCGCATGTTATCCAGGTAGTTCTCGGCCAGCGGGTCAATCTCGACCAGTTCCGCGTTCAATTCCCGGGCCAATGCCCGGGCCGGGCCCTGATTATGCTGTTTCAGGAAAAACACGGTGCCTATCCCCAGGCGGCGGGCGGTTGCCGTGATTTCCACGAGGGTTCTTGGTCCCGCCTCCTTGCCGCCGGATTCCAGCGCAATCTGCGTCAATCCCTGATCCTTCGCCAGTGGACCGAGCGCACCATGGGAAATGATGAATTCATTGATGCGCCGATCCTTCAGCAGATAGCGCAGGTCACGATGCAGCATGACCAGTTCGGCGCTGAGCGTGCGGTATTTTTGATCATAAATACGGCGATTCGCGCTGTCCCGGCTTACCAGCGCCGCGCGCATCAACTCCGCTGCACGGAGAAATCGCATCGGGCTGACCCAGACATGAGGGTCGTCATGTCCCTCGATCCGATCTGACTCTCTGGCGAACTGCCCGCAACATTCGATGACGCGCAAGGCCGGATTCTGTTGCTGTATCTCCGCCAGCCAGGCCTTCTCGAACGGCACGCCAATGCTGAAGTAAAAGTCCGCACCGGCCACCCTGGCCATGTGCCTGGGGGTCGGATCGAAGGTCTCCGGCGCCTGCCCCGGTTCCAGCATCACCTGAACATTCACCCGGTCACCGCCAATCTGCTCCGCCAGAAATTTTTGCGGCGGGATGCTGACCGCGATGCGCCTGCCGCTTGCTGCGGAATCGGCATGCAGCGGCCACACCATTGCCAACATGGCGACAGGAATCCAGGTGCGGGCGCCAAAACTCATGTCTGCCCCCGCTTACGGCGCGCCGGCCGGCAGCCGGCGCAGAGCCCGTGGATCTCCGTGGTCTGCGCATCCACGGTAAAGTCCAGCTCCCGTGCCCGCTTGCCGAGTCGCAACGAAACACCGGCATCCGCTATCTCCGCGGCCATGCCGCAGAGGCGACAGATTAAAAACTGCGCCGCCCCGGTGTGACCGGGTGCGCCACAACCCATGTAGGCATTCATGGATTCAATCTTGTGCACGAATCCCTCGCGGCGCAGAAAATCCAGGGCACGATACACCGTAGGCGGCGCGGCCCGGCGCGGCTTGTTGTGCAACCGATCCAGGATCTCATAGGCCTTTATCGGTTCATGACTGCGCCAGACCAGTTCCAGCACGCGCCGGCGCAGTGCAGTAAGACGGGAACCGCGCTCGGCGCAGGTGCGCTCCGCACAAGCCAGCGCCGATGCCTGGCAACGGGCATGGCTGTGATTGGAGCGCGGAAACGGAGAGACTACGTGCAAGGTCGACATGGATTGGCAGCCTTGTGCTGGATGCAGAATGCAATGTTATAGTATAACATCAAGCAGTTTACATGACGGGCGCGCCATGATCGCTGGAAGAATTCATGCTATTGCACTTCTGTTGCTGCTGCTGTCGGCACAGGTGCTGGATAGCGTTCATGGCATCAGCCACCTGGGAAAGGCAGACGATCAGGTCTGCAGCCAGTGTCTGCACGGCAGGCCGAAACAACACGCGACGTTGCCGGCGCTGGAAGTGGCGTTGTCGGCGGCGGGCGGCTGCGAACTGTCGGCGACTCTTCCCGATTTCTTTTCCCCCGCATTCCGACTCTCCCCGCGTCCCCGCGGCCCTCCATTGGCAGGCTGAATCCCCCGGGCGGATCCTGATCCGC
>Ga0156012_1166_pt6 | contig 23861 bp, 25 predicted proteins | sample RifCSPlowO2_02_FD_107666 | JGI IMG/M metagenome (GOLD analysis project Ga0156012, IMG submission 107666) | Gammaproteobacteria bacterium RIFCSPLOWO2_02_FULL_61_13
GGCAGGCTTTTTTGGCAGTACGCATACTTGCCCGCCGGCCCTGATATGTTGCATAGTGTCGCCCGCATTCGGCCTGTGTAAATGGACCAGGCTGTCGCCAAGCGCCTGATCAGAAATAAAAAAAGACTGATGATTTCCGAATTGGCCGAATCTGACGACAGGCAGCGCATTTTTGTCATTCAGCCCAATCCGCCACTGGCATGGAGCACCCTGTTTCGGGTCTTCGCGGCGATGGCGGTTTTCATTCTTGGTATAGGCATAGCCTGTGTAATGGTGGGTTTACCGTTAGTCCTGCCATTTGCAGGAGCGGAAGTACTAGTGCTCGGCGTGGCGTTTTACCTGAGTGCAGTGCGTGGATCAGTGCGGGAAGTGATCCGGATTTTGGATTCAGCCGTCATCTACGAAGCGGGGCGCGCGACGCCCGTGGTCACGCGGACATTCCAGCGTCAATGGACGCGGGTGGTGCTGGAGCAATCGCATGGGGACTGGTATCCGGGCCGGCTGCTGCTGCGCTCCCATGGCCGGCAGCTGGAACTGGGGAGATTTCTCGAAGAAAAGGAACGCCAGCATCTGGGGTTGCAACTGCAAAGTGCGCTGCAGAGAGATGTGCTGAAAATGCATTCATATACCAATTCAATCAGTGCTGACAGATGCCGAGGACTAGAGCATGGGGCATAGCAAAACGGGCGGCGGTATATCGGGGGTGCTGGCGACACTGGCATTATTGTGGTCGCAAACCGCGGGCGCAGACTACGCGCTCAACATGACGCGCGGGGTCACGGAATTGAGCCGGGAGTTCTACGATCTGCACATGCTGATCCTGTGGATCTGCTGCGCCATTGCGGTTCTGGTCTTTTCTGTCATGTTCTGGTCCATATTCAAGCATCGCAAGTCCCAGGGCGCTGTCGCGGCACAATTCCATCACAGCACCAAGGCGGAGCTCATCTGGACCATCATCCCGATCATTATTCTCGTGGGCATGGCGTTTCCGGCAACCAAGGCCTTGGTGAAAATGGAATCCACCGGTGACGCGGACATGACCGTCAAGATCACCGGGCACCAATGGAAATGGCACTACGAGTATGTGGATGCCGGATTCGGTTTTTTCAGCGTGCTGGCCGCGGACAGCAACGAGGCCCGTGCATTGGGGTCGGGCAAAAACCCGGAGGAAGTTGAAAACTACCTGCTGGAAGTTGATCGACCCCTGGTGCTTCCGGTTGGAAAGAAGGTCCGTTTCCTGATGACGGCGAACGATGTTATTCATGCCTGGTGGGTGCCGGCCCTGGGCTGGAAACGCGACTCCATTCCCGGATACATAAATGAATCATGGGCCCGGATTGATGAGCCCGGGACTTACCGCGGCCAGTGCGCCGAATTGTGCGGCAAGGATCATGGCTTCATGCCCATCGTCGTGAAGGCGGTTCCCGAAGACGAATACTATGCCTGGGTGGAGGAGGCGCTGGTGGCGCAGGTGGATGCCTCTGCAGGCGCTGATCGGGAATGGAGCAAGGACGAACTGATGACCAAGGGCGAGCAGGTCTACGGCACGTTCTGCGTCGCCTGCCATCAGCCTAACGGCCAGGGTATTCCGCCGGCATTCCCGGCATTGGCCGGCAGTGTCATCGCCGCGGGACCGGTCGCGGAACACCTGGATCGCGTCATGAATGGCAAGCCGGGGACGGCAATGGCGGCATTCGGCGCCCAGCTCAATGATGTGGACCTGGCGGCGGTCACCACCTATGAGCGCAATGCCTTCGGCAACAACGCGGGCGATGTGGTGCAACCGGCGGCGATAAAGGCCGCCCGCAAGTAGGCGTGAAATTTCTGAATCCGACACTGCACTGATGTACAGAAAGTGAGGGAATCGACATGAGTGAAGCAGTCATGCATGGCCACGAACATCACGACCATCATCCCACCGGCTGGAAACGCTGGCTGTTTACCACGAATCACAAGGACATCGGCACGCTCTACATGCTGTTTTCGCTGGTGATGTTCTTCGTCGGCGGCGCCATGGCCATGGTGATTCGCGCGGAGTTGCTGCACCCCGGCCTCCAATATGTGGATACCCAATTTTTCAATTCCATGACCACCCTGCACGCGCTGGTCATGATCTTCGGCGTGGTCATGCCAGGCACGGTGGGATTTGCCAACTGGCTGATACCGATGATGATCGGCGCCCCGGACATGGCGCTTCCGCGCATGAATAACTGGAGTTTCTGGATCCTGCCGTTTGCATTCACCCTGCTGCTGGTGACGCTGTTCGTGCCCGGCGGCGGTCCGGCCGGCGGCTGGACCATGTATCCCCCGCTGATGTTGCAAACGGGGGATGCCATGCCATTTGTGATATTCGCAGTTCATTTCCTGGGCGCGTCATCGATCATGGGTTCCATCAATATCATCGCCACCATCTTCAACATGCGCGCCCCGGGCATGAGCTTCATGCGCCTGCCGTTGTTCGTGTGGACCTGGCTGATCACCTCGTTTCTGCTGATTGCAACGATTCCGGTGCTGGCCGGGGCCGTCACCATGTTGCTGACGGACAAGTATTTCGGCACCAGTTTCTTCAATGCCGCGGGTGGCGGCGACCCCGTGCTGTTCCAGCATGTGTTCTGGTTCTTCGGCCATCCGGAGGTGTACATCCTGATACTGCCGGCTTTCGGGATCGTGTCACAGATCCTGCCGACGTTTTCGCGCAAGCCCCTGTTTGGTTATGAGTCCATGGTGTACGCCACGGCATCCATCGCCTTTCTGTCCTTCTTTGTCTGGGCGCACCACATGTTTACCGTGGGCATGCCCCTGGCCGGGGAGCTGTTCTTCATGTATGCCACCATGTCCATTGCCGTGCCCACCGGCGTGAAGGTGTTCAACTGGGTGTCGACCATGTGGCGCGGATCGCTGACCTTTGAAACGCCGATGTTGTTTGCCATTTCATTTGTGGTGCTGTTTTCCATTGGTGGTTTTTCAGGCTTGATGCTCGGCATCACGCCCGCAGACTTCCAGTACCACGACACCTACTTCGTGGTGGCCCATTTCCATTATGTACTGGTGACCGGCGCCATATTCGCGATGATGGCGGGCGTGTACTACTGGCTGCCGAAATGGACCGGCCATATGTATGACGAGACCCTGGGCCAATGGCATTTCTGGCTGTCCACCATTTCCGTGAACGTGTTGTTCTTCCCGCAGCATTTCCTTGGCCTGGCCGGAATGCCGCGGCGCATCCCGGACTATGCGGTGCAATTCGCGGAATGGAATTTCATTTCCAGCATCGGCGGCTTTGTCTTTGGCCTGAGCCAGTTGCTGTTCCTTTACATCATCGTCAAATGCATCCGCGGTGGCGAAAAGGCCACCGATCGGGTCTGGGAAGGCGCCCATGGTCTGGAATGGACGCTGAGTTCGCCGCCGCCCTATCACACCTTTGTCACGCCGCCGCAAGTGACGGACGCGACCGCGCATTCCTGAGTGGGAGCGGGACATGGGTGAGGGCAGCAACGATCCGCGCACGAACCCCGGGCTTGCCGCCCGCAATCGGCGCACCGCCATTGTGCTGGCGTTGGTAGCCGTCAGTGTGTATGTGATCTTTTTCCTGGGGTATGCACTGTGACTGAACGGGCAAACCAGCGGCTGGCGCTCAAGCTGGCGGGCGTCGCCGTCGGGATGTTCGGTTTTGGTTATGCGCTCGTGCCTTTGTATGAAGTGGTGTGTGAATACACCGGTCTGGGCGGCAGGACCGGCATTGTCACTGCCGCGGAGGCTGCGGCGCTGGATGTGAACCGCGGGCGTGAGGTGGTGGTGGAATTTGACACCAACATCAACGGCACGCTGCCTTGGAGTTTTACCTCGCTTCAACGCCGGATAACCGTGCATCCGGGACAGGTTACCGAGGTGTATTTCGTCGCGGAAAACACCTCCGATCGCAGCGTGGTCGGCCAGGCGGTGCCCAGCGTGGCTCCGGCCAAGGCCGCGCCGTATTTCAACAAGACCGAGTGTTTCTGTTTCACCCAACAGACGCTCGCTGCGGGAGAGCGCCGGAAAATGCCGGTGCGATTTGTAGTGGGCGCGGATTTGCCGCCCGGCGTCAATACAGTGACGTTGTCGTACACGTTTTTTGAGGCACCCGGCGCGGTGGCCGAGATTGCGCCGGCCGCGCGGGACAATCAGGGTTCATAAGCATCCATTAACGGGGAATGACCATGTCGACATCGACCAGCAGTTACTACCTGCCGGAACCCAGCCACTGGCCCATCCTGGGGTCCATCGGGCTGTTTTCGGTCTTCGCCGGCGCCGCCCTATGGCTGAACAAAGCAGGCGTGGGGCCCATGGTTATGGGAATCGGCCTGACGATTTTTGTCTACATGCTGTTCGGCTGGTTCGGCACCGTAATCCGCGAGAGCGAGGCGGGGATCTTCAACAAGCAGGTGGACATCAGTTTCCGTTGGGGCATGTTCTGGTTCATTGTCTCCGAAGTGATGTTCTTCGCCGCATTCTTCGGCGCGCTCTTCTATGCCCGTGTACTGGCGGTGCCGTGGCTGGGCGGTGCCGGCAGCGAGTTTTCCACACACCAGTTTCTGTGGCCGGAATTCAGCCCCAGCTGGCCCATGAGCGTGATGCCGGACCCTTCCACGTTCAGCGCGTACAAGGAAGTCATTCCGGCGTTTGGCGTGCCGGCGCTCAATACCGCAATCCTCCTTTCCAGCGGTGGCACGGTGACTATTGCCCACTGGGCATTGAAAAGGAACAACCGTAGCGCCCTGTGCTGGTGGCTGTTTGCCACGTTGTCGCTCGGATTCCTGTTCGTCGGTTTGCAGGCGATGGAATATGCCCATGCGTACAGTGAGCTTGGCCTGACGCTGAAGTCAGGAATTTATGGCACCACCTTTTTCATGCTCACCGGATTTCACGGTCTGCATGTGACCATCGGCGCCACGATGTTGACGGTCATCTGGCTTAGATCTGTCAGCGGGCACTTTAAGCCCGACCATCATTTTGGTTTTGAGGCCGTGGCCTGGTACTGGCATTTTGTCGACGTGGTGTGGCTCGGATTGTTCGTGTTCGTCTACTGGCTTTAGTCGGAACCGGCCAGAGGGAGAACGAAGGCGCCGCAGTTGCGGCGCCTTTTCGTTTCAGGGAACCGGAGTGATGCCGTGGGGCTGGATCAGACCGGTCGCATAACCGATCAACAGCAACAGGAACAGCGCAATCGACAACGCGATCCGGAAAGTGAGCGATTTCACCGTGCGTTCGGACTGCCCCTTGTCCCGGATGAGAAATACCAGGCCGCTGGCCAGAGACGCGAGAATAGCCAGCAGCAGTACAACGATGAGCAGCTTGAATATCATGGCAGCGAAAGCATTCCCTGTTTATGGCCCAGCGGATCCAACGCCAGTGGGCGATGTCTGCGATCTTAACCCACGATAATGATGCGGCGCTTGAAATTCACCCCGCATTTGTGGCCGACACTGGCGACGTTGGTGGCGGTCCCGCTGCTGATTGCGCTGGGTCAATGGCAATTGGGCCGCGCGGCCGAAAAACAGCGCGGTTATGCCCAATTTATGCAGCGCGGCGCCGATCCGGCAATTCAACTTCTGGCCGGTGATCCGGAAGTCTGGAAGCTTCGGGTAATGCAACATCGGCGCATTGATGTGCGTGGGCGCTATGATGGTGCGGTGAATTTTCTGCTGGATAATCAGGTACACGAAGGCGTCGCCGGTTATTTCGTATACACGCCATTGCGGCTGGAAGGGCAGGAGGCCTACCTGCTCGTCAACCGTGGCTGGGTGGCCGCTGGCCCGGATCGCCGCGCGCCCCTGTCGGTTGAGGTGCCTCCAGGGCTGATGGCGCTTTCGGGCGTTGCTGCATTGCCACCGCCACCCGGGATCAAACTGGGAGAAAATGCGCCGGAGCAACTCGCCCCCAACCTTATCCGGCTGCAGCGCATTGAATTGGATCAAATGGCAGACAAATACGCAGGCAAACTCCTGCCCTATGAGTTGCGGCTCGACCCCGGCAGCGACGGCGGATTTTTGCGTCAGTGGCGTGAACCGGGCAGCGGGCACGAGCGCAATCTGGGTTATGCCTTTCAGTGGTTTGCGATGGCGGTGGTCGTGACCTTGCTATATCTGTTCTTGAATCTGCGCCGGGATGACAGTCTGAAATGAGCGTCCCTGGAAGCGGCGGCCTGCGGCGCCCCCGCATCATGTTGCTGTTACTGGTGGTCATTTTTGCAGCGCCCTTTGCGGTGTCCTGGTACCTGTTCAATTTCACCCAGGTTGGGCGCGATAGTGGCAGCCAAAGTCATGGGCAACTGGTGGCCCCGCCGCGTCCGTTGCCTGAGGTTTCGCTTTACGATATTGGTGGCAGGCAGGAAGCTGGCATCCTGCGTTCCAGGTGGTCGTTGCTGTTTCTGATTTCAGGGCCATGCGAACGCTCCTGCGTGGAGGCGCTCGATCGGTTGCGCCAGCTGCGGCTGGCATTGGGCAGGCACAGCGACCGGGTCCAGCGGGTTCTCGTGGTGTATGGACGTTTTCCGCCGGAACTGCCGGCAGCGTTGACTAAGGATTACCCAGGTCAAATGCTGGTGGCGGGTTCCGCTGTCGATGGCCATCAGGCCGGCTACAATTTTCGCCTTTTCGATGGTGACACCCCCCTGCGTGCCGGACGTGTGTACCTGGTGGATCCCATGGGCAATCTGATGCTGGCGTGGCCCGCCGGCATCGATCCTGCCGGTATCATTGCGGATCTCAGGCGGTTACTCAGATATTCAGGCGCCGGATAATGAAACGATCGGTGGCGTACTTTCCCCTGACCCTGGCCGCGTTGATGCTGGGCTTGGTGGTCGTGGTGCTGGGGGCGTATACACGCCTTTCGGATGCGGGCCTGGGCTGTCCGGACTGGCCCGGATGCTACGGCAAATTCGCTGTGCCGGAAGTGGCCGATGACGTGCAGCAGGCCAATGCGCTATATCCCGACCGGCCGTTGCATCAGGACAAGGCCGGGAAGGAGATGCTGCATCGCTACGCGGCTGGCACACTTGGGTTGGTCATTCTGGTCCTGGCATTACTGGCGTGGAGAAACCGGCGCGCCCCGGGGCAGCCCGTCAGGATGCCGATGCTGTTGCTGGCACTGGTCGTGTTTCAGGCGCTGCTTGGTATGTGGACCGTCACCTGGCTGTTGAAACCCATCGTTGTGACTGCACATCTGCTGGGCGGCATGACCATATTGGCATTGCTCTTCTGGTTGTTACTCGGTCAGTTCTTTCACGGACCGGCAGCCCCAGGGACACAGGATCGGCTGCTGCCATGGGCAGTGCTCGGGATTGTGGTGCTGGCGCTGCAGATATTTCTCGGCGGCTGGACCAGCGCCAATTACGCTGCGGTGATCTGCCCCGAGTTTCCCGCCTGCAGGGCGGGCGAATGGTGGCCGGGACCAGATTTCGCCGAGGGATTCATTTTCTGGCGCGGGCTGGGAGTGGATTACGAGGGCGGGGTGCTGGGCACGCCCGCCAGAACGGCGGTGCACCTTGCCCATCGCGTGGGGGCGTTGGTAACGGTGCTGGTGTTGCTGGGGGTGGCGGCGCGCGCCATGTTCGGCCAGGGTCGCGGCGCCCGTGTCATAGGCTGTTTCATGCTGGCAATATTGTGCGCGCAAGTCGGCCTGGGGATCGCAAATGTACTGATGGTTCGTCCCCTGCCGGCAGCGGTGGCGCATAACGCCGGCGCGGCGCTATTATTGCTGAGCCTGATTGCCTTGCTCCATTCCGCCTGCGTTCGTCGCCGTTAATCGCCAATGGAAAATGCTGTGCCCGACTCCGTTCTGTCCGTGAATCCGCTCGCACGTTGGCGCGACTATCTCGCTCTTTGCAAGCCGACGATCGTTGCACTGATCGTGTTCACCGCCGTGGTCGGAATGTTTCTCTCCACGCCCGGCATGGTCCCTTGGGACGCGCTGTTGTTCGGCACCCTGGGCATCGGCCTGGCCGCAGCAAGTGCCGCGGCCGTAAATCACATCGTTGATCAGCACATTGACTCAATCATGTCGCGCACGCGCAGCCGGCCGCTGCCGCGCGGCAATTTGTCCCCGGCTGCCGCGACCCGGTTTGCATTCACGTTGGGCTTGTTGAGCATGCTGATACTGGTGTTTTTCGTAAACGTACTGACCGCGGTGTTGACGCTGGTCTCGCTGATAGGATATGGATTCATCTACTCCATGTATTTGAAACGGGCGACGCCGCAAAACATCGTCATCGGGGGCGCAGCGGGCGCCGCGCCGCCGGTGCTGGGCTGGGTCGCAGTGACCAATCAACTGGACCCGGTCGCATTGCTGCTGTTCCTGATTATTTTCGCCTGGACGCCGCCCCATTTCTGGGCGCTGGCCATCTACCGCAGGAAAGACTACGCGAACGCGGAAATTCCGATGCTGCCGGTTACCCATGGCGTGGAATTCACGCGCCTGCATATCCTGCTGTACACCGTGGTCTTGTTCATTGTCACGATGTTGCCGTATGTGATGTACATGAGCGGGCCGATGTATCTGTGCGGCGCGGTCGCACTGGGCGGGGGGTTTCTCTACTACGCCATTCGCATGCAGCGCGACCATAGCGACAGGCTGGCGCTCGCCGCGTTCAACTATTCCATTATTTACCTGATGGCGTTGTTCGCGTTTCTACTTGTGGATCACTACATGCCGGCGTTGTTGCCACTGCTGGATTGAACGTCCGGGGGCGCACGCCAGTTTAGCGTCAACCCCTGCGTCAGGCCGGCGCCAGCGCGGCCCGCATCCGATTCATGGCATTATTTTCCAATTGCCGGATACGCTCCGCGGAAACGCCGAATCGGTCCGCCAGATCCTGGAGTGTGGTCTTGTTCTCGGCCAGCCAGCGCTGTTCGATAATCGTGCGGCTGCGCTGATCGAGGGCCGCCAGCGCATTCCGCAGATGCTCCTGGTTCAACCCCTCGTCCTGATCCAGCTCCAGTTGCTGCTCCGGCCCGGCACCATGGTCTTCCAGGAATGCCGCCGGCGCAAACGTGTCGGCCGCGGAATCGGCATCCACGGGCAGGTCGAATGCGGTGTCATGGCCACTCATGCGCTGTTCCATTTCCAGAACATCCTGGGTGCTGACGCCCAGATCCTTCGCCACCGCCGCCGCTTCATCGCGATTCATCCAGCCGAGGCGTTTTTTTGCTGAGCGCAGATTGAAGAAAAGTTTGCGCTGTGCCTTGGTGGTCGCCACCTTGACGATGCGCCAGTTGCGCAGGACGAACTCATGGATCTCCGCCCGCACCCAATGCACCGCAAACGACACCAGCCGCACGCCCAAGTCCGGGTCAAAGCGCTTAACCGCTTTCATCAATCCGATATTCCCTTCCTGAATCAGGTCGGCCTGTCCCAGGCCGTAGCCGTTATAGCCCCGTGACACGCGCACGACAAATCGCAGGTGCGAGAGCACCAGTTGACGCGCCGCATCCAGATCCTGGTGGTCCCGGAACCGACGGGCCAGATCCCGCTCTTCCTCCGCGCTAAGCATCGGGATGCGGTTCACCGACTGGATATAGGAATCCAGTGAACCGGCGGGCAAAGCCAAGGACAATGCAATCGGGTTTTTCATCTAATCAAGCCTCCACAGCCTGTTCACCGATTAAGTCTAGCACTCAGGCAATTAGAGTGCTAATGGGATCGGTTGTTCCCTAACTAAATGAAATGAATAGGCTTTGATACCCCGAAAAAGGATGAACCGGACCATCTGAGCGCCGCCCCCGGCCCCCATTCCGGGTCAAAAAGGGGTGATGCCCCGCATGTGGCGTTGGACCGCCAGCCAGGAGCCAGAAAGCCCCAGCAACCCGCCGGCGCAAAGCAATTTGAATATTTCCTCCCGGTCCAACCCGGCGAGCATGAAGTTGCTGGCGTACAGTTCCGCCAGTTGCGCCACCGGTGACTGCAGCAGGTACACCGCAGCCGACACCAGCATCCAGGCGAGCAATGCGCCCATCAGGCCGTGCATGAATCCGCTGTAGAGAAACGGGCGCTGTATGAAGGCCGCGGTTGCCCCGAACAACATGTTTATCTCGATCTCGGTGCGCCGGTTGTAGATGGACAGGCGGATGGTGTTACCGATGATCAGGAGCACCGCAAGGGCCAGCAGGCAGGCCAGGATCCATACCGCGCGCTGCAGGATGTTGAGCAGCGCCACCAGCCGTTGCACCCATTGCCGGTCAAACTGCGCAGTATCCGCCTCTGGCAGCGCACGCAGTTCGGCAAGCAAAGCCTCTGCGGACGATGCGGCCGTTATGGAGCTGGGTTGAACCAGCAACACGCCCGGCAGCGGGTTTTCTTCCAGTTGCTCAATGGCATCGCCGAAGCCCGAGGCACGACGGAACTCCGCTAACGCCTCATCCGGGCTGATGTAGCGCACGCCGGCAATCTGCGGCCGATTGCGCAAGGAAACGGCAAGATCTTTGGCCTTCGCCGCCGGGACGTCGAGTTTCAGGAACAGGGTAATGCTGGCCGTCCCGCTCCAACCGGTGGCGACACGCTCGGAATTTACCAGGATCACATAGAACGCCGCCGGCAATGCCAATGAAATACCGATCACGGCCGTGGTCAGCAGGCTGCCCAGTGGATTGCGATACATCTGTCCGGCACTGTAGAGCAGGGCCTGGATGTGCTGGCTGAACCACGCGGCGAACTGCCGGCCGAGGTCATTGGGCAAGCGCAGACGCCTGGCTTTCATTCGTCGCTCCCGCCTCCGGAGGTAAGAATTCGGCCTTCGCGCAAGGTAATGATCGGCTTCTTCATGCGCCGAATCATGTCCAGATCGTGACTGGCGATCAGGACCGTGACGCCCACCTGGTTGAATTGCTCAAAAAGTTTCATGGTGTCCCAGGAGAGAATGGGATCGAGATTACCGGTGGGTTCGTCGCCCAACAGGACTGCGGGACGATGCACCACGGCCCGGGCGATACCCACGCGTTGCTGTTCGCCCCCGGAAAGCGCGATGGGCAGTTGCTTCTGTTTATCCAGCAGACCGACCTTGTCCAGCGCAGCGTGTACACGGCGACGGATTTCCTGGTAGCGGTGTCCCGCCACCACCAACGGCAGCGCGACGTTGTCAAAGACGGTGCGATCGTAGAGCAGCCGGTGTTCCTGGAAGGTGAAGCCGATGTTGCGCCGGTAGAGCGGGATGCGCCGGCCGGTGACACGTTCCAGATTCTGTCCGTTGACGATAATCTGGCCGCGGGTATGACGCTCGATGAGCGCAATCAAGCGCAGCAACGTGCTCTTGCCCGCACCGGAGCGGCCGGTCACGAAAGCCATGGCGCCCTTGTCTATGGAAAGATTGACGCGCTTCAGCGCCTCCGAGCCGCTGCTGTAGCGCATATGCACGTCCGCGAAATGAATCACTCAGTCCTCCGCCAGCAATGCGTTTACAAACGGCTCCGCGGCAAACGGGCGCAGGTCGTCGGCCTTTTCGCCCAATCCAATAAACCGAATGGGCAGCGCAAATTCCCTTGCCAGCGCGAACACGACGCCGCCACGGGCGCTGCCATCCAGCTTGGTAATGACGAGACCGGTGACACCCACGGCAGCATGGAACTCCCGCACCTGGCTCACGGCGTTGCCGCCGGTCCCGGCGTCGATCACGAGCAAAGTCTCCACCTCCACCAGCGGGTCGAACTTGCCGATGGCGCGCCGCACCTTGCGCAATTCCTCCATCAAATTGCGTTTGTTGTGCAGCCTGCCGGCAGTGTCGGCGATGAGCACGCCCGCATCGCGTGCACGGCTCGCGGCGAGGGCGTCAAAGATCACCGCAGCGGCATCCGCGCCCGTGGGTTGAGCGATGACCGGTACTCCAGTCTGTCGGCCCCAATGCTGGATCTGTTCCGCTGCCGCCGCGCGAAACGTATCGCCGGCCGCGAGCACGACACCCTGGTCATGAAAATACCGGGCAAGTTTGCCGATGGTGGTGGTCTTGCCGACGCCATTCACGCCGACGACCAGAATGACAAACGGACGCGCCGCCGCGGAGAATACGAATAACGGCGCATCCACCGGCGCCAGCAACTCGATCATATGGGCGCGCAGGGCGTTTACCACGGCGGGAAGGTCGGCCAGTTCCCCGCGCTGAAGCCGGGCGGTCAGTCGATCAATGATGGCGCGCGTGGTATCCACGCCCACATCTGCCAGCAGCAGGCGGGTCTCCACTTCCTCCAGCACGGCGCCATCCAGGACCTTGCGGCCGTGGATGAAGTCGTCCAGACCCGCTGTCAGTCCGGCGCGGGTCTTGCCGAGTGCCAGGCGCAGCCGGTCCCACAGACCGGCTTCCGCGGCCTCGGTCTGTTTCCGGGGTTGGGCTGACACGCTGGGCAATCAAGATTGTTGGCAGTGCAGCAATCCTATCATTAACATGCGCGGACTGTTATGACGGCAGGTCTCAGTCGGGGCCGGCACTGTCCAATCCTGGAGTCGCAATTGAATACCAATGCCGTAGCTTTTCTACTGCTGGCTTTGCTGTCCACCACGGCCGCGGCGGTGCAGGAATATCGCCTGGACAATGGCCTGTTGCTGCTGGTCAAGGAGGATCATCGCGCGCCGGTGGTGGTGACACAGGTTTGGTACAAGGTGGGCGGCAGCTACGAACATGACGGCATTACCGGCATCTCCCATGCGCTTGAGCACATGATGTTCCAGGGGACGCGCAAGCTTGCCGCAGGGGAGTTCTCGCGCATCATTGCCGAGAACGGCGGCACCGAAAATGCATTTACCGCCGCAGACTTCACCGCGTATTTCCAATCACTGGAGAAATCCAGGCTCGAGATTGTGTTTCGGCTGGAAGCGGATCGCATGCGTAACCTGACATTGCCGCCGCAGGAGTTTGACAAGGAGATCAAGGTGGTGCGCGAAGAACGGCGCCTGCGCACCGAGGATGAACCTGAATCCTATGCGAATGAGATCGCGATGGCCACCGCCTTTCAATCCAGTCCGTACCGGCAACCGGTCATCGGCTGGATGGCGGACCTCGAGTCCATGCAGGTGGGCGATCTCAAGGACTGGTACCGGCGCTGGTATGCGCCCAACAATGCCGTCGTGGTGGTGGCCGGGGACGTTCAGCCCGAGGCTGTGCAGCGCTTGGCGCGCAAGTATTTTGGCCGCCTGAAATCCGAATCCCTGGAGCCACCGGCGTGGCGTCCCGAGGCCCCGCAAGTGGGTATCAAACGGGTGACGGTAAAGCGCCCCGCCGAGGTGCCGTTTCTGACCATGGCATGGAAGGTGCCGGTACTCACAAGCACATTGGCAACGGACTCCGGAATGGCGTCCTGGGAACCGTATGCACTGGAGGTGTTGTCCGGGATCCTGGACGGAGGCTCCAGTGCCCGGTTTGCAGCCCATCTGGTACGTGGCCAGGAGGTGGCGGCGGGCATCGGCACCGATTATCAGTTCAGCGCCCGGCTGGAGAGCGTATTTTCCATCGAGGGCACCCCCGCCCAGGGACGCACAATGGCGGAACTGGAACAGGCCGTGCGTGCTGAACTGGAGGATCTGAAGGCAAATCCGGTGACGGCGCAGGAACTGGATCGCGTCAAGGCGCAGGTGGTGTCGCAGGATATTTATCAGAAGGACTCCTTGTTTTACCAAGCCATGGTGTTGGGCATATTTGAATGTGTCGGACTGGGCTGGAAACGCGTTGAAGAATACGTCCCCGGCGTGCAGTCCGTGACCGCGGAACAGGTCCGGGCAGTAGCGCGCAAATATTTCAATGACGATGGGCTGACGGTCGCGGTGCTGGAACCCCAGCCCATAGACCCCGATGCACCGCCGCGCCCATCAGCAGGGGATCATGGCCATGTGCGCTGAGCGTCTGCGCCGCTGCCGGGTGAAATGTATCTCCAGTTTTTCGGGCAGCAGCCTGGTGATCGGGGCTTTCATGGTTGCCGCATTGCTGCCATGGCCGGCTGTGGCGACACCGGCCATTCAGACCTGGCAAACCAGCAATGGTGCGCGCGTGTTGTTCGTTGAGGCCCATGAGTTGCCGATTGTCGATATGCAGGTCATCTTCGGCGGCGGCAGCAGTCGCGATCCTGCCGGCCGGGAAGGGCTGGCGTTGTTGGCCGGCGGATTGCTGGACGAAGGTGCGGCGGGCATGCACGCCAATGAAGTCGCTTACGAATTTGAGCGCCTGGGAGCGGTGTATGGCGCGGACGTCAGTAGCGACTCGTCGTCGTTGTACCTGCGCACGTTGGCCGCACCGGAACAACTCGACCCCGCGCTGGCCAACTTCCGCAGGGTTATGTTGCAACCGGATTTTCCCCAGGATGCCATTGACCGGCAACGGAAGCGCTTGTTGATCGGAATTCAGCAAAAGAAACAATCCCCGGCAGCACTGGCGGACGACGCCTTCAAGGCGGCCATCTACGGTGACCACCCGTATGCGCGCCCCGAGGAGGGGACCGAAAACTCATTACCCCCCATCACTCGTTCAGACTTGTTGGCGTGGCACAGGCAGATGCACGTGACCGGAAATGCAATCCTGGCATTGGTCGCTGATCTGAACCGGGCCGAGGCCGAGGCCCTGGCGGAACGGGTGGCGGCGGACCTGCCTGCCGGAGCAGCGGCGGCACCGGCGCCGCCGGTGCCGGTGATGACGCAGGCGATAGAGAAGCACATCAATTTTCCGTCGACACAGACACACATCGTAGTCGGCCAGCCGGGCATGAAATATGGCGACCCGGATTATTTCCCGTTACTGCTTGGCAATCACATCCTGGGCGGCGGCGGGTTCGTCACGCGCATGTTCAAGGAGATCCGCGAAAAACTCGGGCTTTCGTATTCCGCCTACAGTTATTTTTCGCCGCGTCGCGAGGCCGGTCCGTTCGCGGCGAGTTTGCAGACCGAAGCCGGCCAGGCCGGCCAGGCACTCATGGTGCTGCGTGCCACGTTGGATCAATTCATCAAGGAGGGCCCCACGCAAGTGGAGTTGCGCGCCGCTAAGCAAAATCTGACCGGCGGCTTCCCGCTGCGCATGGACAGCAATCGCAAGATCCTGGCCTATGTGGGCGTCATCGGATTCTACGGCCTGCCGCTCGATTACCTGGATCAGTTCATCGGCCGCATCGAGGCCGTAACCTCAGCGCAGATCCACGACGCCTTTAGCCGGCGTCTGGACTTGACCCGCATGGCCACCGTTTCAGTCGGGCCGGCGCCGGAGGCAAACTGAGGAGTCCCGCCCTGACCCCACGCCCGCAGTCGCCGGGGAAGATTCGTATCATTGGGGGCCGGTGGCGAGGCCGGCGCATCGAGGTGGTCCCGGTACCGGGCTTGCGCCCGACACCGGACCGCGTGCGTGAAACCCTGTTCAACTGGCTGGCCCCGATTATTGAGGGCGCGCGGTGTCTGGATTGTTTCGCCGGCACCGGCGCGCTGGCATTCGAGGCGCTGTCCCGCGGCGCAGGTCATTGCGTAATGGTGGAGCAGAATCCTGCCTGCGCCGATCAGTTGCGCGCGCAGGCGCAGCGGTTGGGCGCCGCGGGCGCTGAAGTGCATTGCGGCGAAGTGCGTCAATGGTTAGTGGCGAATCCACGCCTTTTCGACGTGATCTTCCTGGATCCGCCGTTTGACTCGAATCTCGCCGCCGAGACTTGTGTGCTCCTGGCAAACGGGCGAAACTTGGCGCCCGCCGGATTGCTATACGTGGAGACCACACCCGGCTGGGTGCCTCCGGAGGATCATTTTCTGGTGCGGAAGCAGGGTCGCGCGGGGCAGGTTCAATACATGTTATTGGCGGCTAATACCGGAGGGCCGGCATGAACATCACGGCAATTTATCCTGGGACATTTGATCCCATCACCAACGGCCACACGGATATTGTGGCGCGAGCCACGGCCCTGTTCGATCGGGTCATAGTCGCGGTGGCGCGCAGCACCTCCAAGAAGACCGCCTTCACCACCGACGAACGCGTCGCCATGGCGCGCCGGGCGTTGGTGGAAATTCCGGGCGCGGAGGTGCTGAGCTTCGACGGGCTGATGATTGATTTCGCCCGCGACCAGGGTGCCAAGGTCATTATCCGTGGGCTGCGCGCGGTGTCCGATTTCGATTATGAATTCCAGATGGCTGGCATGAACCGTCAATTGCACAGCACCGCGGAAACCGTTTTTCTGACGCCGGCCGAGCACCTGAGTTACATCTCCTCCAGCCTGGTGCGTGAGATCGCAACCTTCGGCGGCGACGTGGGCAAGTTTGTGCACCCGGAGGTGCAATCGGCGCTGGTGCAACGCCTGCGCAGCTGATCCCGCGCCGGCGCATTGCGCGCCCCCAATGCAGTAAAATGCATACTGTTCCCCAACTTGCGGCGCCCATGAAATGAGAATGCCTTTCCCCAATCAATCCCTGCAGCGCGGCAAGCCGGGCGCCCTGCTGTTGTGCGCGCTGCTGTTTTACGTCCCGATCCTGCCGGCCGCGGACGCACCGCCTGCCGCCGCCATTGCCAGCGCCCATCCGCTGGCCACCCGCGCCGGACTGGAGACCCTGGAGCGCGGTGGAAATGCCTTCGATGCCGCCGTCACGGTCAGCGCCGCGCTGGCGGTAGTGGAGCCGTACAGCTCCGGCATCGGTGGCGGTGGCTTCTGGCTGTTGCATCGCGCGGTTGATGGCAAGCAGGTAATGGTGGATGGCCGGGAGAAGGCCCCGGGCGCCGCCTACAAGCGCATGTATCTGGATGACAAGGACAACGTTCGCGAGAGCGCCTCGCTGGAGGGACCGCTGGCCGCGGGCATCCCCGGCCTGATCGCGGGACTGGCTCATCTGGCCGAACACTATGGCCGACTGCCGCTGAGCCAGAGCCTGGAACCCGCGGTGCGGCTGGCGCGCGAGGGTTTCCCGGTCAACCAGGGCTATCGGGACATGGTCGGTTGGCGCCTGAAGTCGCTGCAGAAATTCCCCGATACCGCCCGCCTCTTCCTGGCCGGCAACGGTGTACCCGAACCCGGGCATCCGATTATTCAGGAAGATCTCGGCAATCTGCTGGAGCAGGTTGGCCTAAAGGGCGCGGGTTATTTCTATCAGGGGCCATTTGCGAAACTTCTGGTGGATGGCGTGCGTGCCGGGGGCGGCATCTGGTCCCTGGAAGACTTGCAGAACTACAGTGTCGTGGAACGCGCGCCCATCGTCACTGAATACCGGGGGATCAGGGTTGTGTCGGCGCCGCCGCCATCATCGGGCGGTATCGTCCTGACCCAGGCGCTGGAAATTCTCGAGCATCAGGACCTGGTGGGCGTGGACCACATTACCCGCATGCACGTGGTAATCGAGGCAATGCGGCGCGCCTACCGTGACCGGGCGGTGTATCTGGGCGATCCGGATTTTGTCACCATCCCCACGGATCGCCTGCTGGCGCCGGATTATCTGGAGGGCCTCGCATTGACCATCGATCCCAAGCGCGCCACGCCGAGCGCGGAACTGGGTGATACGCCGGACCTGGCGCAGCGGGGGGAGAATACGTCCCATTTCTCGCTCATCGATGCTGAAGGCAACCGGGTGGCCGGAACCCTGAGCATCAACCTGCCGTTCGGCGCCGTCTTTGTCCCGCCGGGTACCGGCGTGCTGCTGAACGATGAGATGGATGATTTCTCAATCAAGGCCAACACCCCCAATGCCTATGGGCTGGTGGGGGATCAGGCCAACGCCGTGGCGGGCAACAAACGCCCGTTGTCCAGCATGACGCCGACTTTCGTGGAATCCGCGGATCGCGTTGGTATCCTCGGTACGCCCGGTGGGAGCCGCATAATCAGCATGGTGCTGCTCGGTGTGCTGGATTTCGCCGCGGGCAACGGGCCGGAGTCATGGGTCAAGGTGCGGCGCTATCATCACCAGTACCTGCCGGATGAAGTGCAGTTCGAGCCGCATGGACTCGTGGCCTACGAGCAGGAGGAGTTGCGCAAGCTTGGCCATTCGTTGAAGCAGGCCTCCTACAGTTACGGCGATATGCATGCTGTCATGTGGGATCGAAAGAACAACCAGGTCTTCGCCGCCTCAGACCCACGCGGCGAAGGCAAGGCGGCCTTGTTGCCGAACAAGTGATTTCAATTTCATTGCGGAGCTGAATCATCATGCCCACCTATGATTATCGTTGTGACGCCAACGGCCGCACACTGGAAGTGCGCCACGCCATGAACAAAACGATCCGTACCTGGGGCGAGTTGTGCACACTTCTGGGCATGGCCCCTGGCAGGACGCGGGCCAGGGAGCCGGTACGCAAGGTGATTACCCGCGGCAACGTGATTAAAAGCGAGGCCCTGGGCAGCGGCGCGGCGCCGCCTTGCGAAGGAGGCAGCGGCCCCTCCTGTGGTCGTGGGATGTGCGGCATGTAACTGCCGCCCGGCGTGAGTCGCCGCACACGCCATGCCGAACTTGCTCATCGTTGCTCATGCCCCCAGTGATAACACGCGTATATTGCTTGATGCCGTCGTGCGTGGCGCCAGTCACCCCGACATCAACGCCGTCGCTCTGCGCATAAAAGCGCCCTTGGAAGCCGGCCCGGACGACCTTATCTGGGCACAAGGGTTGATCCTCGGGACGACGGAGAATTTTGGTTCCATGGCCGGCCTGATGAAGGATTTCCTTGAACGCATCTACTACCCGTGCCTGGAAAAGACCCAGGGCCTGCCTTACGCGCTCTACATTCGTGCCGGCAATGACGGCCTCGGTACGCGTACGGCGATGGAACGGATCATCTCGGGTTTGCGTTGGCAACCGGCGCAACCACCGTTGTTGCTGGCGGGCGAGTTTCATCCCGGGTTCGCGGCAAGCTGCGAAGAATTGGGCCAGACCATGGCGGCCGGGCTGGAAGCCGGCGTATTCTGAATGGTTGCCTCGGCAAATGCGGACCAGGTGACGGCGTGGATGCGTTTACGTTTGCCACAGTTGGCGCTGATCCTGCTGACAGGTTTTCTCAGCCCCGGAAGCAGCGCGGGCGCAGACACTCCGCCCCCCGCGATTCCTGCTGCGCTGGTCGGATCCAAATCGCCGGCAACAGATTTATCCGCCCACGAAGTTCACATCGCAGAACTGGAAGCATCCGGTGGTGTGTACAACCCGCAACTGGCAGAGGCCCTGCTGGGCCTCGGACAAGCACTGCGCGCCGAGGGACTTTATCCGCAGGCGGCGGAGACACTGCAACGGGCGTTGCACATCGCCCGCGTCAATGAAGGCTTGCATAACCTGGCGCATATCCCGTTGCTGCAGGCGCTGCTCGAAGTTCATGGCCTGCTCGGCGATGCAGAGGCCATGGATCGGGACTATCAGCAATTGTATTGGGTGCGCCGGCGCAACGCCGGTAATGAGCGGGTCGCGCTGCTACCGGTCATAGAAGAGATCGGACTGGGTCGCCTGCGTGCCTATGAGGCCGCTCCGGCGGCGGTGGCACTGAACCATCTGATCAAGGCTGACGCGCTTTATGACCTGGCCCGCCGCCTGGTTAATGATCAGGGGGATACATCCGGGATCACTGAACAGGCATTGTTTTATCACGCTGCCGTCGTGAATCACCGACTGGCGCTGGAGATGCGGCGCAGTCGCGTGGGATTTCACGATTTGCGAGCCGCCATGATCGACAACGGTCGCGAGGTGTTTGAGGTAAATGAAGAGCAGGCGCGTGAGTCGCTGTTCGGGCAATTTTTCCTGGAGGGCGAGTGGATAACAAAGGAGATCGTGACGCGTGCCGGGATGCATGAGACCAATGCTCCCTTGCCCTATGCCGAGGCGCTGGTTTTTCTCGGGGACTATTACCTTTCATTTCGCCGCAACGTTGATGCCATGCAGGAGTATCGCCGGGCCATGGATGTATTGCGCCGGCACGGCCTGCAGACACACGCGGAGCGTCTGTTTGGGGCGCCGGAACTGGTGACGGCCTTGCGCGCGCCAGGGGATCCCGGTAACAACGTCTTGAATGAATCCAGCCGCTACGTGGAGGCACTGGTGGACATAAGCGACAGCGGCTGGCCGGAGAACGTCCGCGTTCAGCGGACTCACCCGGTAATGGATGACGCGGATCTGGCGCGCCGCGGCGAACGCGCAATCCATGCCATGCATTACCGTCCGCGCTTCATGGATGGCAAGCCCGCGCCTTCCCGCGATGTGCCAGCCCGATACGTGTTTCTGGATTAGTCCGCAATGATCGAACTGACGGATTTTATGACCTGCCCGCGCCGCCCCGGAGTAGTCTCTTAATGACCCTGTCTCCATTGCGCCGGTTGGTACTGCCGCTAATCCTCATAGTGGCGGCATTGATGCTGCGATCCCATTGGCAGGAACTGGACCCGGCGTATCGCAAGCTGGTCCATTGGCTGCCGTACCTTACGCTGGGCATGGCCGCGGCCTTGTGCCTGTTTTTTGATCGTTCGCGCCTGTTCACAGCGGCGCTGGTGCTGATCGCGGCGTATGCGTTTCTGCCGGCAGATATCGCGGCAGGCTGGCGCGAGCCGCGCCTGTTTTTGATTTACTCAATAATCAGCCTGGTCGTACCGCTGACGCTGCTGCTGTTGTTGTTTCTCACGGAACGCGGGCTGCGGAGCGGACGCGGCATGCTGATTGTTGCTCTGGTGCCGACGTTGTTACTTGTCTGCTGGTGGATCGTAACAGACGTCTCGCCGGGCACCCATGCCTGGCTGCACGCACAACTGCCCCTGGAACCCTATCCAGGCTGGCTGCTGTCGCTGCGCGCCTCCGGGGTGATGGCGACGGCGATCAGTGCGGGTGTGATGCTGCTGGTATTGCAAGGAGGTGAGGATACTGCTGCGCTGCTGGGCACATTGTTGTTTGTGCTCGCGGCCATGGCGCTCCTTGATCGGCATGGGATGGCGGTGGCCATGTTCAGTGCCGCGGGGCTGAATCTCGGCATCAGTCTGTTGCGCAGTTCTCATGAAATGGCATTTCGTGACGAATTGACCGGATTACTGGGCCGGCGCGCGCTGAATGATCGGCTCAAGGCGTTGGGCCGGCGCTATGTCATCGCCATGGTCGACGTGGATCACTTCAAACAATTCAACGACACCTGGGGGCATGACACGGGCGATGACGTCCTGAAAATGGTTGCCGGCTGCATCGATGAGGTGCGTGGCGGGGGAACCGCCTATCGTTACGGCGGCGAGGAGTTCAGCATCGTGTTTCCAGGCCGGACGCTGGAACAGTGCGCGCCCCATCTGGAGGCAATGCGGCGCACAGTGGCGCGTTATCGGCTGGTGTTGCGTGACGGCAAGCAGCGCGAAGTGCCTGAACGTATAGCCAAGGCGCGGCGCGGGCGGCGGCGTCTGGGTCGCAACGCCGAAACCGTATCCGTCACCATCAGTATCGGCATGGCGGAGCGCAACGACCGGAATCTAACGCCTGAAGCAGTGATTGCCGCCGCCGATGCGGCGTTGTATCGGGCCAAGGAGAAGGGCCGGAACTGCCTGGTGTATTAGCAGGTTGATGCAAAACTGCTGTCCGCTTCGTTTTGTGTCAATTGACCGGACAGCCGGCCAGTACAAAATGGGCCCTGGCGCAGCGCACTAATGCGCTGCGCCAGGGTGGTACCTGGGAGGTTGCAACCCTAGCGGGAGTTCCCGCGCTGTGTACGGCCGCCGCGCTTTTGCTCCGAACGGCGATGCCAATGGGGCTTCTTTTCACCACGGGTATTGTGCTGTGTGTGCTGGTGATGACCTGATTTTGATTTACTGCCGCGACCGCCGCCCTGCTTGCCGGTAGTGACAAGCGGGATCGCCGGTTCAAACCCAGGCACATTCTCGCGCGGGATTTCGGCGCCTATGAGCCGCTCGATATCCGCCAGCAGACCCGCTTCATCCGCGGACACCAGCGAAACCGCCGCGCCCAGCAGGCCGGCGCGACCGGTGCGGCCGATGCGATGCACGTAGGATTCCGCGTCCATGGGCAATTCATAATTGACCACATGGGGCAACTGTTCGATATCGAGGCCGCGCGAAGCCACGTCGGTGGCCACCAGCACCCGCACCCGGCCGGCCTTGAAGTCCGCCAGCGCGCGCGTGCGCTGGTTCTGATTCTTGTTGCCATGGATGGCGGTGGCCTGCAGGCCGGCGCGATCCAGTTGCGTGGCCAGTTTCTCGGCACCGAATTTCATGCGCGTGAACACCAGCACCTGGCGCCAGTCCTGCGTCGTGATCAGGTGCGCCAGCAGTTCGCGGCGCCGATCCTTGTCCACAGGGTGAACCACCTGGGTCACGTTTTGCGCCGGGCTGCTGATGCGGTCGATCTGGATCACTTGCGGGTCGCGCAACAGTCCCTGCGCCAGGGTCCGAATCTCGTTAGATACGGTGGCCGAGAACAGCAGGTTTTGCCGGTGCTTCGGCAGCACTGCCATGATGCGTTTCATCACTGGCAGAAAACCCATGTCCAGCATGCGATCCGCTTCATCCAGCACCAGAACCTCCACGGCGCGCAGGTCCACAGTGCGTTGCTCCATGTGATCCTCGAGCCGGCCCGGGGTGGCCACCAGGATATCCACGCCGCGGCGCAGATTCTGGAATTGGGGTTTGATATTTACGCCGCCGAACACCGCGGTGGAGCGCAGCGGCAGGAATTTGCCATATGTGGCGACACTGTCACGAACCTGGGCCGCCAGTTCGCGGGTCGGGGTCAGGATCAGCGCACGAATCGGCCGCCAGCCCTTTTCCTTTTTATCCGCCACCGCGGGCTGGGTTGCCGCAAGACGCTGCAACAAGGGCAGCGTAAAGCCGGCGGTCTTGCCGGTACCTGTCTGGGCGCCGGCGAGCAGGTCGCGACCCGCAAGGATCGCCGGGATGGCCTGTAATTGTATGGGCGTAGGTTCGCTGTAACCTTGTTCGGACACAGCACGTAGTAATTCGGCCCGCAAGCCGAGGGATTCAAAAGACATTATTTGTAGCTCCTGTACCGGCCTGCCGGACAATGTGCCGGGTCGGTCCAGGCTGAGGTGGGTAGTAATTGGATTCGAGGGTAACCGGAAGGGATAACCACGATGGGGCACAGACCGAAGATGTGCCTTGATGGCGGCGCACTATACAGTAGCAAAACTTAATAGCCAGTACTTTTCGCTGCACTGCAATAAAATGTCCAAAAAGCGCCCATCCTCATCCAAAGGCAAGAAATGCCCTGTGTCCTCTCCGGATCGCCCGCCTCCGACCCGCGCCGAACTGCGCAAACACTACTTCAATCGATTCCGCAGCGGGGGGAAGCAGAAATAATCTCCCGTACGGGACGTTTCATTTGGTCCGAACCGGACTGATCTGGGCCACCCTACCCTGAAAATCACCTGAGAGGATATAGACCTCTGGAGTTATCGGGAATTAGCGTTATTATTGCGGAAGTATGTACTTAGCGAAATTGAATAATAATCAATAGGTTAGAAAATGACCAGGAATATTTAATATTTTACTTGACTAAATGTCCCGTACGGGATAATTTGACGCCATGAAAACGACGAAAGTACAAAACCGCTCCACCAAAGACGATCTGATCCTCAACGCGATTCCACGCGCTTGCGCGGATGAAATAGCCGCTGTTGAGTTCATCGAATTGCAACGCTGGAATGGCAACCCGGCCTGTCCGCGTTGTGGAGATATGAATGTCTACCAGATGAGAAATTCAAAGACTGGTAAGCGCCAAGCTAATTACCGCTGGCGCTGCCGTGGGTGTACAGAACAATTCACGGTACGCATTGGCACCGTATTCGAGGATAGCCGGATTCAACTGCGGCATTGGTGCTTTGCCTTCTGGCGTGCGGCTACTTCAAAGAAGGGCGTATCTGCCCTTGAGATTCACCGGCAGACCGGCGTGTCTTACAAATCTGCCCTATTCATGTTGCACCGGATACGCTTTGC